>TARA_A100001201_G_scaffold142082_1_pt1 | contig 12379 bp, 7 predicted proteins | sample TARA_A100001201 | Tara Oceans TARA_A100001201 (sample SAMEA2619872) | marine metagenome | biome: marine biome (ENVO:00000447); feature: surface water layer (ENVO:00002042); material: "saline water (ENVO:00002010), including plankton (ENVO:xxxxxxxx)" | depth 5 m | reverse complement strand
TGGTGGAGGTGGTGGATTACAATCAAAACCTTGTGTTGGACGAGGACATCCCGGTTGATTATCGAAGAACGTGTCAATCCCGCGAAGAGCGGGGTTGGTGCTGGTCGGGTCGCCGCAGTAATTATTGTATGGTACACTATATTCAAAGAAGCTACCATTGCCAAACGAGGTCGTTGGCTTCACGTATGTTTCACCTGTAAGCTCAAAGTATCCATAGCTTGAACTAGATGTGCTTACTGCTGCAAAATTATGTAGTTGAAAACAGGTATCAATTGGAAAAGAACTAACGTCAAATTCATATATTGCACTCACTGATTTAGTAAGCTTTGAACAGCAAGCCAAATTTAAACTACCATAGCATCCTGCATTTGGTCCGTTAAAATATGACATAAGATGTGGAATGGTCTCATAAATCCCCAAATGACCATGCCCCGGTTGGTTAGCGCCACATATAAGGCTAAACGTCTCTTTGTGTTCAGACGCGCTTGTAAATGGTCCTACATATCTTGCTGGAATACCCCGATTGTTTGCCACAAGTATAGAGCTTAAAATAACATTATCACCATACCTTTGAAATGTACCTATTTTTAAATGAAATTTATCAAGCTTTTCAGTGGTTGAGCCTACAACAGTATTCTTAAATTTTATTGTTGCACATCCCGTTTTAGGATCTTGACGTTTATCGCAAAGTCCAATGTACTCTATGTCCGCAGAATGACTGCCTTCTATGTATGGAAATTGATTGTTAACAAATTCAAGTCTTGCGTTAACACCCCGTGTGCTTATCGAACCTATAGGAACAATTCCAGACAACCAACCGTGAGTTCCAGTACCTTTGTAGATGCGAGGCTGATGACCTCGCTTAAAATGCGAAATAAACTGAGTCTGATGCTCTAGGTCAAGAGGTTTTTCTGGGTTATAAGACCCACTGGCAAAAACATTGGAGTCGCCTTGAACGGGACCGCTTTTCGATAAGAAAAACGATTCACATGGAGAGGCGTCAAAATCAGCGCTACACTTCCCGCAATAAGCGCTCCCTATGGTATCACACGACCCCGGCAGATAAATGCCACTTACGCCAGAACACTGGGCTTCTGTAAGAGATTCTGTACAAACTGCATCGCCAGAGTCATTACAGTGAACACAAAGAAAACCAAAAGGTACTTCAGGATCACAACAGTTACAGTCTCTAGGTTTACCCATTTTAGCTTCCGTATATTGACCTTGCTTCTGCTAGAAATTCATTAAATTTATTTTCATCGAATTTAGCATTTTCTACAAACTCTTTATGAACAGGATGTAAATCCATATTAAGTTCAGTAAACTCTAGTATGTAGTTTCTAACTTTATTTTCGATAGTTAATTCATATTTAACGCCGTCTGGTCTAGCAAATCTATGCAACCACTTTAAAAATGGTAGGCATAGCGCTTTCCTTCCAGCTTTTCTGTACTTTTCATGTATATAACACTCTTCGCCGCCAAATCCTCTACAGTGTTCATTAAACCCAAGCCAAGATCTTTTGGAAGTAAAAAACAAACCAAGTCCTTGTGCAAAAATTTCAAACTCATTTTCGTCTGGATCAAACCCAAGCCTTGTAAAACCAAGCTTTTCAAGTATACTTTCATGACCCGGAAAGGCTAATTCTTGCGGAAAAAGAGTGTAGCAATGGTCACAATACTGCATGTGATTCTGATTTTCTAAATCTACTATTTTACAAATGTTGTCTTCATTAATAACGCTAAAGTTTTTCTGTTTGCATTTGCAAGTCCAAGCGCTACCCCACCTTCCCCACATTTGACCTCCCCACTCATCATTAAAATGTGTAGAGATCATTGTTAAGTTATCATAGACAAGTGGACCTTGATACAAATGCATTGTATTTGGGTATTTATCTATAAACTGAAATAATTTCTCTAGGGTTTGTACAACTGGGCATAGCAATACATGACAATCCATAACAAGTACAAAATCAGTTCTTGCTTCTTCAATGATCTTGTTTCTTGTGGAAGATGTACCTTGAGAGTCTGGGAAGTCTATGACTCTAAATCTATCGCCAAGGCCAGTACCGCCCTGAAGGTTTTTGACAGCTTGAGCATGTGCGTTTTCTTTTGCGTTTTCAATAATTACAAATTCAAGTCTATTTAGTAAGTCCTCCCTTTTATTAAATCTTAATTCTTTTATGATATCCTGAATACTAAAGTAAGCGCCATGAAAGTCCGAGTGATGCGCCATTCCTATGGTTATTTTCCTCATTTATTTTCCTTATATAATTATTGTATAAATTCCTTACTGATTATGTTTGTCCAGTTTTTGTGTAAGATCCTGTAATGCAATTGTATTGTATAGTTATGGTAGAACCGTTTGATGGCGACCCTGAATACAAACTTCCAGCCGCAACAGCGTCTAGATCGCTACATTGTGTACTATTGCAAGGATTGCATATTTCAGCACTAGCATTGAATGACCACACTGATTCAGGGAAGGAAAGTCCACCGCCACCACCGCCGCCGGGACCACCACCGTACACTGCTGTACATTCTATAAAGCAAGGCTCTTGAGTTGTTGAGGTCGTGGTTGGACCTTGCGTTGTAGTCGTGGTTGGACCTTGCGTTGTAGTTGTAGTTGTAACACAAGGGCAGTTCGCTTGGTAGTAATCAAATGCACTTTGGATGTCGGTTTTTACGCAATTGTCTGGAAGAGTATTTATTTTAGCTTGAGTTTGTGTAAGGTCTATATTATCAAGACCATCCTTTACTATAACTAATCCAAGTCTATCAAGCGCACATTCACATAGCTGACAATTCCTAGTAAGATGGGGGTTAACTTCAGGGGGGCAACATGCCCATGAAGCCTCGCCGTCACAAAGACCTGCAAGTTGATATCCACTTTCCATAGTAAACTCATGAATCATAGTAAATACGCCAGAGCCATAATATTGACCAACTACATTTTGAGCGGGTGAAACGTAAGGATTTTTAACTCCGCTATGAATAAATACAGGGTCAACGATATTACCTCTTAGTCCAGAGGCTCTGTTAGTGTCTACAAATAAATCTCCTGAATTAACACTTCTATTCTTACCTTGGCCGAACAGATCCATTGCTACTCCTAGGTTTTCATCATAAACATAGAAACCAGAAGCATCTGGAACACAAAGTTTACTACCTCCAGAAAGACTGCCGGGATAACCTAAGTCAAATCCGCTAACCAATGAAGGATTTAAATTCAGCGCGTCGTTGTTTGTGTGTAATACAGATGAACCTTGAAGTTGAATATCAGTGTCCGAAGAAAATTTAGATTCGCATAAAAGTTCTTTAAGAACAAAATTCATGTTAACAACATCTAAGCAGTTACCAGATGTGTGCGCACCTCTCACCCAAATAACACCGTTACACCTCATGTATCTATAGAAATAATCAGAAGAAGCAGCAACAATGCCACTTAACTCTGTCATTGCTCCGCATCTGTCATGGTAACCTAAGATTAGAACTCCACTACTGCCGCTATCCGGTTGTGTTTTAGCTCTATTAGCAGGCCAAGTTTGATAATCAAGTTCATCTACAAATGTCTTGAAGTTTGCAAGCGTTATGGGATTGACAAGCGTTGCATTTGCTGGCACAACTTGACCATCTGTCTGTAACGCCATAAATCCACTACCCCAACCGCTAGCGTTTGGATTAGTCAAGACTCGATCACAACCCTCAGTTGTATCTCCAAATACTATTTGTCTAGCCGCATTTCCTTTGTCTCTCATGGTTTCATAAAGACCAGAAGATGGATTTTCAGCATCGCCTTGGAATGAAGTGTTAATAAATATAGACTTAGCACCGCTAGGGAACGACGGGAAGGTTGCGGTTAATCTATGATCGACAGTTCTTAAAACTTGCTCGGCTGAAGGATGTACATCAAGCGCTTCGCAACCAGCAAACCCAAACGAAGGAATAGCTGTTGTAGTGGTGGTTGGACCTTGAGTTGTAGTTGTTGTTGGACCTTGCGTTGTGGTCGTTGTTGGACCTTGCGTTGTAGTGGTAGTTGGGCCTTGAGTTGTTGTTGGAAGAGGTATAGCAGCGCAACTAGACCAAATAGGTCGCCATTCACCATTTTGCATTGCAAACTGAGAGTAAGTACCACTTGCTATTTCTAAATTAGTATCTCTATTAATTGCATAATACAAATCTCCATCTTCGCAAACGCCTCCGCAGGTTCTTTTTTCTCTCCATAATCCAGATGTTGGGCTACAGAAATCAGTTGGAGCAGCAAGATCTTCTTCAAAGAAGCCTTCATTAAACCTTACTCCAGAACCAGAACCACAAACAGTATCGCCATGTACTGTTAAATCCCCATAAACTTGAACATCTCTAAAGAAACCGTCCCATCTAAGATCAGTTGACCCAAGAGCAAGTCCATCATAACATGGTATAATACGTGATGTTGACTTAACAGTATCAGACGTTGGAAATTGAAGTTGACCATTTACAGATCTCCAAGCCCTATTATCGTTACCAAGGTCAAAAGTTCTAGTTACAGTTGGAGAAGCATCTCCAGAAACCTGAAGTGTTCCATAGTTATGTAATTCATTAGTACCAACAGCAAGTTTTAATTCTTGCAAATCTCCGCGAAGCAGAGGGGTTCCAGAGCCATCAAGACAACAACACCCAGAGGCTTCTGAGTGAGCGCCAAGATAAAATTGATAACTGTCTGATTTACCTATATAATAACCAGCGCCATGACCAATAGCTATATTGAAATCGCCATTTCTAAGACCGTAAAGAGTTTTTAAACCAACCCCTACATTTCCGTCTCCTTCTACAGAGCCAACTAAAGAATTGCAACCAATGGCTGTGTTATAATTTCCATCTAAATTACAACTAAGAGAATAAGAGCCAGCGGCAGTATTTTCTTTTCCGAATACATTACCACCTAATGAGGAATAACCGACCGCAGTATTATCAACTCCGCTCTCGTAACTAAGATCTAAATTATCTAAGGCTAGTTCCCCAACCTTTGTTTGTCTTAGGTGGGCAGATTCTATATTTAATGCTTTTATACTATGTAGCTCAAGAAACCTATGGGTAGAGTCCACAGCATTTGTGAAAACATCTCTAACATCTTTAGGAGATATTTGTTCTGTGCTATTGTCTGGTAAAAAATTGTTTAGAGATAGTATAAAATCATTTTCTGAGAACTCTGCCATGACCCTACCTTAGCTGAATTTAATTTTAAGATTTGTTACATCAAACTTTACAGCATCGCCTTTAAAGACAATTCTTGGGTTGGTTAGTTGAGAGTGCATCAAAAGATTTCCAGATCCATATCCAGAGTGATCAGTTATTGCTATTCCAGATACAAAACCCCAGTCTAATAAAGCCTTTTCAAAAACTATTGAACCAGAGTTCTTGATTACTCCACTTCCGTAGTCTCCAGATTCTTGCTCAAAAATCCAAGCGGTTCTGCCTGCTGTAGAAGGGTCTCCAAGCGAAATCCTAGAATAACCAGTTCCACTACCGTTAATTCCACTTGGTAGTTCAGGAATTGTTCCGCCAGTATCAGAATCTATGGGAACGCCACTACAGAGCGCAATGGCTATTTCGTCTGGTTTTATAAAAACCTGACCTTTAAATACGTGATGTAATAAACCAGACTCAAGATAGTCCGACAAAGCAGTACTCATTATAGACTCCTATTCCTAAAATATAGACATTTATTGTATTATACACTAAAAAAGGGGTTCCCCCTAAAAAAAGAAGGAACCCCCATTATTTCTACAATTTGGACTTTAACTTAGAATGAACCCAAGAGGACTCTTCTGTTGTCAAGAACGCCAAAGCCAAGTTCAGCGAATCCATAGTAACCTGCTCTTTGCTGTCTATGAAGAGTAGGATCTTCAAAGACTTGAACAGCTTGCTTCATTGGCATAACAAAGCTATCGTTAGCGCCTTGGTCAAGACCAACCACCAACTCAGCGTCACCACTAGCAAGGCCACCACTAAGAGAAGTAGTGAAGAAGTCTTGATACTCTTGACCTTCGCCAAGCTCATCAAGGTCATGAAGCGCAACACCAAATACATTGGTGATAGGAGCGCCATCGCCACCCGCATTGTAGATAGCGGTTCTGGTTGCGTCAGAAATCTGATCGAATCCCCAGTTACGGACATCTTCAAGAGCCTCTGGAGAAACATAAAGGTCGGTCAGACGACCACGATTTGCGGAACCAGTATTACCGCCAGCGTTACGACGCATAACAGTCTGCAACAAGCTAACAAGTCTCTTTGAGAACATGCCAGCGGTTGCGTCACCGTCGTAAACCAAAATGTTACGGTCAACACCAGCAGCAAGGAGTGTGTGCCATCCGTCGTCATTCATTTTCTTGACGAATCCGGCTTCCAGAACTTGCATAGCGCGACCAACAATGTCCCAACGAGCCTCACGCGCAAAGCGCAGCAAGTAGTCAATGCTACTTGTGATGCTGTAAGTTGGAATCATGACGTAATCGCCTTCGACCGATCTCTCAGGAACGCGACCATGACCCGGATTGGTGTAAGCAACATGCTCACCCTCAAGTCCGGGGCTAATGAGATCCAATGGATACTCAGTACTTCCGCCCGGCTCGACTTGAATGGTCTCAAAAATATCTCCAAGGATATTTCCAACCAAAACGCCTTTACGCAGAGGAAGCTCCAAAGCTTGTGCAAACTCTCTTTGAGCGGCAAAAGCTACATTTTGATCATTATCACCAGAGCGGCGAAGCAATGTGATAAACTCTTCACTAGGTCTTTCTTTATATGACATTGTATTTATCTCCTGTTAGGTTAATGTTCAGCTAAGGCCGTGGTTAGGAAGGTTGACGTAAACTTTAGCGTAACCGTCTGCGTCTTTGTTAGACATGAAACGACCAATAGCCAAGTTTCCAGATGCCTGTGCAGTACCGGCGAGCGTCGAAATGTTACCTTTCGTTGCTGAATCTGCATAAGCTACTTTACCCGGAGTTGGTGAGCCGGTGATTTTGTCTGTCACAACCCAACCACGGGTCATGATACTAACCTTGCCACCTTTTTGAACTTCATCTTTATGCTGGTTAAGATGGGTTCTTGTGAGGTCTTTGTTTACAACGTCATTCAACAGAATTCCTACAGGAACGTCTGTTGCCGCTGCCGTTTTGTACTTAACTTTGTTTCCGCCTTGGTCCATTGCTGCACCAGAAGCAAGCGCTGCATCTAGAACAACAACGCCGCCACGGGTGGCAGTATCGTCATCATAGAAGAAGCTAATGTCTGTTGATTCTTCGTATCTATCTGCTTTAAGAGCCATAGTTTAATCTCCTGTTTAATTATTTTTGTGAGAATACGTTATTTGAAAGCCAATCCGCGATACCTGCGCGAGTTGACTCAAGCTGGTCATCAGAGCTTTCGGTTACAAGAGTAGCTTCAGATGTTTCTACTTCTTCAAAAGCTTCCGGTGTGATTTCCTCTGCTTCAGCTTCTTCGTCATCAGCTTTAGCTTCTTTTTCCTTTTTCTTTTCAAGTGCTTCTTTAAGCGCTGGAGGCATAGCAGCTTCTGCTTCGTCGTCTTTTTTCAAAGCTTTTGGCTTTTTTCCGTACATAGCAGCAACAGCCGAAAAAGCTTCGTCGTCAAGAGTTTCAAAAGCAGCAAGTGCTGCGTCTAGATCATCTTGATCAAATCCAGCCTCTACAAGAGCAGCTTTACGCTTCTCCATCTTTTCCTTTTTCTTCATGTCGTCCATGTCTTTCATGGCAACAGAAAGCTCTTCTTGTGACTTAGCAAGTGCGTCCTCAAGTTCAGCAACACGAGCTTGACTGCTCTTGATGCTTTCCTCAAGTTCAGCAACGCTTGAGTCTTTTTCTTGAATTTCAGCTTCAAAAGCCTCTACCTTGGAAGCAAATTCTTTATCTTTTGCTTCTTCAATTTTAGCTTTAATAGCTTCGTTCTCAGCCTTAGCAGTAGCAAGTTCAGCGCGAACTTCTTCCAACTGCTTTTCTAGCAAATTATCTGACATATTGAATTCTCCTATATTAAAATCAGAATTGTCATCTAAATTGAAAGCAACACTCTTTAAAATAACACTTCTTGGATTCGCTGGCTTGGAGACAAGTCCTTTACCAGAAAAAGCAATGTTAGAAAGTGCGCGACCTAGTTTATAACCTTCATATTCTCCACTACCGCCGTAAGCTCTAAGGTGTTTTGTTAGGAAGGAAGATTCTTCGTCCCTTGCCAAAATTTTCTTGTCGCCGTTGGCGTTAGTTAACGCATAATCAAATCCGGCAAATAGACATTCCATAGAAACATACCATTTACCTTCTTCTATTTCAGAGATTATTTTCTCCATTCTCTCGCGATTTTCGTCACCAGTCCAGCTATTATATAGAACAGCTTGAGTGATGATATCAAAATCTTCAGGCATTTCTGAGTCATCAGCTACAGCCTTACCATCTTTTGTTAAAACATAACTACCAGTAATATGCCCGATAATATCATTTTCATCGTGCATGAAATTAAACTGTTTGTCTTCAGGTGTGTTTCTAGCTGCCCAAGTAGCTTCTGGCATAAACACGTCGTCGTTTTTGTTCCAACCGCAAGATACCAATACCGACTCTAAATAATAGAGATCTATTTGGTCTTTATTTTCAGCTACTGCCTTTGCAACAATTTCTTCAGGAATTTCCTTTTGAACAGTTGCTTCAGAGCAGTACGCAACACTAGCCGTACTCTTTACGAGTTCGCCAATGCCGTCATTTATTTCGTTTTGGAATATTTTTATAGTCATAGTTTACCTCTAAAATAAATATACACTAAAAAATTTATTTTTATTAAAACAGGCTATTTTTGGGCTAAGACATAATCTACATAGGCTGCCAAGGCTGACCTTTTGTATTCTTCCATAGTCATATATTCTGTAGATATTTTATTCTTTTGTAGGTAATTTCCGAATGTATTTGGCATTTTTTTATTAGCATGTAGAACTTCTTTAAACTTATCTTCAGTAATATTAGATAGTGGTTCTACATTTAAGAGCATATCTAGCTTAACTTTTTCCAGATCTGAAACTTGAGCTTTTGTTAAAGATCTCATGTTCTTCTTTTTGTTTATAGCTAGAAATGCTTTATTGAAGTTTTCAGATATTGTATCGTAGGCGGTAGCAGACCATAGTATAAGTTCTGCAACTCCGGGAGTAGATCTTGGCGTGTCAACCCTTTGTTTTCTTGGACCTTCATCCAGCTTGTTTGGCGGGCGACCGTTTGGATTTACAGGCTTTGACTGTTCTTTTCTTTCTGCAACCTTCTCGTTTATTTCCGCTTGTTTGTCCATCTTTTCTATTTCAAAACCTTTCTGTGGGTTATGGAAAGGGCTAGCTTTTTCAGGGAGTTTATCTGAGGTTCTTGCTTTGTCTTCTCTGCGCAGTCTCATTTTTTCTACGGAAGGAACTTCTTTGAACCTTTCAAGGACAGTTTCGTGAGATATAATATCCCTATCTGCAAGCTGAATTAGCAGGTTCTTTTCTGCTGACTCATCAGACAGGCTCATTTGATCGTAAACAACGTGTGCTGGCTTTCTAAAGCCCATAGCTTTACGAACTAGCTCAAGTTCTCTTTCCCAGAACTTAGTTAATTGGTCACGACCATATTGTAATCTTTCTACCAATGTCTTCAATGATATAAAGTTATTGGTAAATCCACCTCCATTATTAGCCATCCCCGTAAGTGTTGGAGGTACGCCAAGTCCAGCGTATATACTATTAAGTACAGATGTATACTTTTCTGAACCCAAAAACTTATATACTTGACTGTTAGACTCAGTATATGAAAGCTCTGGACCCCAAACTAACTCCATAGTACCACCACCAGTATTACTGGCTAATACATTTCTCAGCTTGTTGATGGCAGCTTTATTTGGAAGAATTTTGTGATCAAGATTACCCAGTGTCCACAGTCTAATATTTGATATAGCACCATCTAGGGCAGACATATCAGCTAGTCTCATTTTTTCAAGCATTACGATATCGTCAAGAATAGCATAAACCAAAGGGTTTGCCCATCTTTGCCAATCGTCTTTTTTGTAATAGAATATGGACAATCTATCTTTTTCTAGGTCTATTTTCTTTTGGCCGACCTTGATTGCTTGTTTTACATTTGGGGGTAATGTGTCTAGCACATGCGCTGGAACAGAACCTTCTTTGAAATTATCTAAGAAAGCGCCAGAATCTATTTCATAGTTTCTAACACCTAAGAACATATTGATATTACCATTCTTCATGTCAATGTTCAGAGGGTTAAAGAAATTATATCTCCAAGGTATTTGGTTGCGCTCTATCTCTGGTAATTGTACAGTAATGTCGCTAGCCATAGATTTAATATATTTAGTAATGTCTGGTGTTATATTGGCATTACTTCTATAAACTATGGTCTGACCCGTTCTGTAAAGATTATTCAGGAATCTTTCTGACCTTTCTTTACCGTCAATTTTTTTAAACCACTGCTTGAAAAACTTTTCTACACTTTCATTTTCGTGTACAATGTTGATACCTTGGCAACCAAAATCACCCATTAGGTCAATAATATTGCGTATAATTCCAACCTTATCGTAGGCATCCATGCACATTTTTATAATGCGCTTCTGCTTGGTTGGGACTTGCTCTTCTGGCCTGAATGCATAGTAGTCTTGGTATGTAAACGCAGGGCGAACTGAGCGATTCGGCTCTACATCAATAAAATCCCTATGGTATCGAGAAGCTTTTGATACGCCCTCGTATGCCTCCAGCGACCCAGAGAACTCCTCAAATGCATCTTTTTTGCTCTGTTGATTGCCTTCGTCCCAAGTTATTATATGATTGTCGCTCATTGTTTCTCCAAGCAATTGGAATGGAATTGGAATACATTTATATTATACACGTTAATAGACATCTTTCATAGAATTTGTAAACCAACTTGGACCTACATACATATTTTTCTCTTTATCTTTAGATTTAGTACCTGTAGCAAAGCCTCCATAAAAATTATACTCAGCTTGTTCTGGGGTTCTATCTATAATTCTAGCTGCCATGTTAGCCATAAGTAGAGATGAGTACCTATCCTTTCTTTGTTTGCCTTTCTTACCAGTTCCAACAACGGTCTCTGGGGTATCCCACTTGTCCCTACCGGAAGCGGTTTGTGTCATTTGTATCATAGCTAGCTCGTCTTTTAACTCTTCTATCTCCATTACGCACTGCTCTAGCGTGTCAAACAGCCTTCCTTTTACAGCATCTTCTGCGCTAGATATGCCAAGGCTAACAGAATCAAAGCGTGGAAACAAAAGAGCTTTATCTTCAAAATCTTTTCTCATTCCATGATTTGCTTCAGCAAGCCATTCATGTTTTGCAAATTGACACATCTCTAGTATATGTAAACCTTGCTCTCCATCTGTATCTTTAGGCTTGTCTTCGTTAATGGTAGGCCAGATAGGTAATTCACCATCTTCTATTTTGTCTTTGTCGTGCAAGCCCTCCATGACGGCAATACCACCACCTTGAGCATCCAGAGCTATGTGTGCGCATGGGAATAACTTCATAAGATCTCGTATTTTTCTAACGCAATAAGAATAAAAGTCAGTTTCTTTGGAGTAACCCTTTTTGACCTTTTCTTTATGTTCGCCTCTGTTTGTTGTCCAACAGTGAACAATCCTTCTATGGCCTTTATGTAGCTCTAATACAACTATACTAAAGTTGTCTACCTCAGACGCAGGGTCAATACCAAATACATATTTCTTATCTTTATCACCCATTAATTTAGCTTCAAACACAATTGGTTCTTTATCTATGTTTAATATCGCCTCATTGTTGTCGTTACCTTCATTAGCTACACAAGACTCTATCAGCGTCCTCTTGAAGAAGCCCTGAGAATCGCGCGTAAAGCAAGCGCCAAACTCCATTTGATATATACCAGCGTGAACCGTTGCCTTTGATCTAGCGACCTGTGAGGCATCCATAAAGCCCTCTGGGAGTAATTCATAAGGTATACGAATAATAGAGTAATCTTTCCAGTTGAAGTCTTTAGGAGGGTCTTCACCAAAAATATCTCTAAGTCTAGCTTGTCGTCCTTGACTTTTAATTATAGCTTTCCACTTTTTCCAATAGTCAGCGAAATGGTTAAAGTCATAATATGCAGTACCACTCAGTATAATTTGGTTATCCTTCTTTTCTATTGCGTCTTCTGTAGCTTCTTCTATTTCTATTCCAAGCTCTGCTGCTTTTTTCCTTGCAGCAATTTTCTTAACGTTCTCAATGGGATCTGAACTAACCGCAGCGAAACCAGCGACAACTGTCTCAAATATATCTCGCGGGATTGATGCAAACTCATCAGATATAATATCATTAGCGCGCTGACCTCT
>TARA_A100001201_G_scaffold133741_1_pt1 | contig 12408 bp, 10 predicted proteins | sample TARA_A100001201 | Tara Oceans TARA_A100001201 (sample SAMEA2619872) | marine metagenome | biome: marine biome (ENVO:00000447); feature: surface water layer (ENVO:00002042); material: "saline water (ENVO:00002010), including plankton (ENVO:xxxxxxxx)" | depth 5 m | reverse complement strand
ATACAGCAAGGAGTGGATAAAATAAATTCACTCCAAGCTGATATGCTTCTTTCACAAGAAATAGATATAGAATTAAATAAGTCTATGATTAGATTTATTAATACTAAATATGGTAAAAACAACAAGTATGGTAAAGGTTTTGAAGAAAGTCAAAAAAGAATTGATGATCTTAGAACTTTAGTTAGAGAATATATAGGACCTACTACTTATAAAGAAGCGTATGATGCCACTCACTCTATAGACCAATTTAAATTACCTTTTGATTATATGTATTTAATAAATCAAAGATCAGAAGTTTTTATTAATAACTGTCAAAAAATATCTTGGTTTTTAGATGAAGGAGATGAAACAGCTTATTTTATGTTTCCATTAAGCGGTTTATATACTGATCAATTAACTGGTCAAGCTGTTGCAGGAACAACATCAGGATTTATTCAAAGTTTAAGAATGATTGCAGATCCTGATAATTTAAGTTTAGGAGATGTAGATGTGTTTGGTGCTACCTTAAGTGCAGACTTATTAGCTAATAATTATTCGTATCCTGCAGACTTGTCTCAACTTAGATCAGATATTTTAGATCCTAGTAATTGGGCATCAGGTTTTGAAATTTACTGGGAAACATATGGTCAACTAAATATGCCAGGATCTTTTATAATTATAGTAGATACTGTTGCGCACCCGTGGTTTCATTGGGATGCTTCAGTAGCTAATACGGTTTCAGGATCACAACAACCAACACAAATAATAGGATCTTTTGAAAATAGTACTGGTCCTGCTGATGGTAGAAATCCTTTATCTTATTCTCAATTTACAGACGATGCTTTAGGGGCAAAAAGAGTCCCTGCAACTGCAGCAACTAGAATATATGCTGATAATAAATTTATACAGCAAGACGACATATTTACACTTATCAAAGATCCTTTTAACACAACAAAACACACTTCTCCTTTAACTACAATAAGGCAGGACTATATTGACTTGTACACGAGTGATATATTTATAATAGATAAGGTAAAAATTACTTATATAAGAAAACCCCAGGAAATTTCACTAACTTTGGGGATTGATTGTGAGTTGCCTGAACACACTCATCAAGAGATTGTGGACATGACAGTGAGCAGTATATTAGAGGGAATTAGTGACCCTCGATACCAAACTCATCAAATTGAAGTTGGTAAAAATGAATAAATATTAATTTAAAAAAATAAAAAAATGGCAAGACATTTGTATATTGGAAACGATGTAGCAGCTACTTACTCTTCTGGGGTATTAGCAGATAAAGCTATAGATGTCCAAAAGCTAAGTGCTTCAGGACCTACAACTATGGTAGCTGGAGATACTATTGCAGATTCAGATCAATTTAGAATTGTGCAAGGAAACGGAACTGTTAATATTGTAAGCCCTTGGGTTTATGGTAGAGACGTAATAAATTGGAGTGGTAAATCTGCAGCTGCACAAACAGCACAGGTTGGTACTATAATATTCGCAGGAGGTAACTCAACAGCAGCTTACGATTTAGAATTTAAACTTATGAATAAAACTAATGGAGTAGAGCCTTTTGAGTTAAAATCTTACACAGTAAGCATTGCTTCAGGTATTTCTCATACAGGAGCTGGTTCAGTTGGTGAATTATTAGAAACAGCAGTTAATAACGATCTTCCACACTGGATTAAAAGTTTTAGTCACACTGGAGCTACTTGTACTATTACTGGTTATAAGAAAGGTGAAGTTAAAGCTGACGGATCTATTCAAGAAGAAGTAGTTCTTTGGGATGTTGCAGATAATAGCGCAGACTGGAGTGTTCACACTGCAACTGTAGATGTTGACGCAACTAGTGCTGCAAACAGAGGATACGGAGACGGATTCTATGTTAGAGAAATGGAAGAAAATTTAAGAGGAATACAGTATGGATTCTACAACAGATTACATTTACCTGTAGAGCCTACATTAACTTCAGTTACTTCAACTGCATATGACATGTATTCAATTGTAACAACTAAAGATGGTTCTTCTAATTCACAAATTCACGGAGTTGACAATTTAATTGAAATTAACATTGCAATGGATCCTTCTACTGCTGCTATTACGCAAGCTTTAGAGTCTAAATTAAATGGATACTTAGCATCTGTAAATTTTGCACCAGTTAACTTATAATATTAACCTTAAAAAAATAAATTAAAATGGGATTATTAAATAAAATAAATGTTGTAAGCGGATCTTCAGGAGCCCTTTCAAGTGCTACCGATTATCCTTTAGGGGTAACTCTACCAGCTGGAGCAAAAGTAGTTCATATATATATCGAAGAAGATACTAATTGTACTACTTCAGCATCAGGTACTTTACAAGTACAGGCTGCGGGAGCAAGTGGAGATGTAGCGTTAACTGCTACAATTGCTGCTGCTTCTGTAGCAGACGGTGAAGTAGCTGTAACTAATGGTTTCTCTATTGTTGAAGCATCTCCTTTACAAGTTACTGTAGGTACAGGAGCTTTTGATGCGGGCGCAGTTACAGTTTACGTAGCTTATATAAACGGACCTGACGTTTAACAGCATATAATTACATAAGACTAATAGGGGGCATAGTCCCCCTACTGGTCTTTTTTTATAAAAATTTAAACCAAAACAAATGGCAGCATTTAACATATCAGTTGTAAACTCTTGTAAATTTTTAGCTATAAGAGCTTCTAGAAATGACAACACTTCAACACAAGCAGATATTGTTTTTACATATTTAGGAACAGGAGGCGGTAGTTATACCGCTATAATGAATTATGATGCACAGGGTAAAGGAAATATAAATGTTCCTACTGACAATTTACCTGTTCAGTATGGAGTGTACAGAGTTTGTATTAAAGAACAAGGAATAGAATATGGGTGTAAACCTGCATTGATAAAATGCGATATAGACTGCTGTTTAACAAAACTTACAGACGAATTATTAGATTGTTCGTGTGATTGTCCTAAATGTGCATCATCCTTAGCAAAAGCTCAAAAAGTATTTTTATTAATACAAGCAGCTATTGAATCAGTAAATTTAGCAGGAACTTCGCAAAGTGATGGGTATTATTTAGATATACTTTCTAAATACAATAAAGCAAAAGAAATTTGTGACACTAGTTGCGGATGTGATTGTTAAAAATAAAAATAAATGGTATACGAAGAAGACTACATTGAAGAAGAACAGCGTGAAATATCACCAAAAGAATTAGCAGATCGAGAAGCTGCTGAAGAAGAATCTTTACTAGATCTTGCAAGAGAAGTAGAAGATGTAGTAGAATCAGAATTATCACCAAGCGCAGAAGAGTCTACAACAGAATCTAAATTAAAAGTTTCTGAAAAAAAATATAATAATCCTTTAAATCCTAAAACAAATAAAAATTTACGTCAAGCTGACGCAGTTTCTAAAATAGTAGGAAGAAGCGTTGCACCTTCTCAAGTTACTGGTAAAAGGTGGATTTCTATTCAAGCCCACAATCATCAACTAGTACAAGATATAGATTCAAACTATCAAGAAAAAGGGTTAATAATATCTGTAAACAAAGTACCTCAAAACTCAGTATCTGGTTGGGATGCTGTTGTTGCTGTAGATGATATTACAAATTATCCAGTACAAAATGTTGTTCCATGGATTTCAGGTCAAAATCCAACTCCTACAATCAATAACATGAATGTAAACATTGAGTTGTGTTATGACAAGAATGCTTTTAATTATACTAATGGTTTAGGTCCTGGAGATCAGGGAATGAGTGGTGTTTTTGAAATTGATTTAAAAGTAACATTTGCTTCAGGTCACATTGAGTATTTTACATCTCAAAATTATTCAAATGATAATGGACCAATAGTGTGTCCTGTTGGGTCAAACTATATGAATAGAGTATTAACTGATTTTCCTAATACTGCTTATAATAGTTATGAAAGACAAAACAATACTTTTAAATGTACTGTAGATTATCCTTGGTATTCAAAAGGACAAAGACAAATACAATCTTTTGTAAACTCGGCGGTTGATTACAGATTTTTAACAAGAATTAAACCAATTAAAGGGCCTGGAAATTTACAAGAAGCAGGTTATTATACTAATTACACTGCTCCAAGGTTAAGGCTTCTTCAGAAAATTTCATATAACAATGATCCTGTAGCTTGGGCACTAAATGCATTTGATGCAGTAAATCCTGACGGTTCTACATCAGCTAGACAAGTAATAAGACAGCTTGATGTCTTAGCTCAAGATGATGACATTACTTACACAAGTCTTATTGATGGTAAAGATTTAGCTTGGTTTGCTGCAAACTATACACCAGCTAACTCACTATCAAATCTTTCAAATTCTCCAAATCCTGTAGGTGGATATTTTGATCACCAAGGGCAATATAGTAGTGGAGCTGTTACTTCTTACGATTCTGTAAAAGCTTCTTTAGTTAATAGTAAAGCTCAACAATATTTTACATCTGTTGTATATTATGCTCATAACCTAATTGAGTGTGCTCTTAGTCCAACTACTACATATACAGTATGTGGTATTCCAGGAAATCCAGATTATTTTGTAGATACTGGGTTAGATTGTGCAGGCAATATAATACCTGCAGCAGACTTACCTGGAGGAGCTAATTACTCAAATGTTTGGTACACTCATGATCATTCGTGTTGTACAGTTTGTACTTTATCAGTTACTTTAAGTACACTAGATTCTAACTATTTACAAAATGACGGAGTAGTATTTTGGGATGTAGAAGATCCTGCTAGTACAGGAACAGGAACAGGAACACCTTTTAGTTCAGGAAGTGAATACACTGCTGTTATTAGAGATGCTAATGGAACAGTATTAACACCTGCGCCACCAACAGGAGGTAATTCATTTACAGATGCAACATGTGATACAACAACTGGATCTTTTATAATAACTTGCGACGCAAATAATAAGATAACAAATGGAATGACTGTAACAGGCGCTGGAATACCAGCTGACTCTGTTGTATATGCAATTACTTCTGGTCAAGGTACTATAAGTAATAATTTAACAGCATTTTCAATAAAAAATCGTTATACTGGTGTGTATGCACAAGCTACAGCTACAGCTACAAATGTTACATTAACTTTTGCAGTTGGAGTTAAAGGAGGTCATGGGCAACTATCTCCTACTGATGCAGGTAATCCTTATTATGAGGTTTGTATAACAGATGACGCTGGTTGTGAGGTTTGTGTTCAAACTACTATAGGAGAAGCAGCAGCACCTTCTGGATGTACTGATAGTACTGCTATTAATTATGATGCTTCTGCAGTTATTGACGATGGTTCTTGTATGTTATGTAATGCAACAACTGGTTTGTTAGAAGATCCGTCAAATAATAGTTCAACAACAAATATTTTTGACAGTGTAGCTGGATATAGTGTTTACCATTCAACGTGGAATAGTGGTTACGGGAATGCTGCAACACACAACTCAGATGGTGAAATTTTAGTATCAGGATCTATAATAGCTTCAGTAATTCCTTATGTAGATTTTGATGCTAATTCATATATTGAAGTAAAATTATACAAAGTAACTAATTTTAATGATGCTTGGGATAGTGCTGGAGCAACTTTAATTGCTACTCAAGGATCTTCAAATACTTTAAATAATATAGGTAGTAATTTTAGTGAAACATTTACAGGTTTAGCATATGGATATTATGCTGCAAGAATAGCATTAATAGATACTAATAGTACTAGTACTTTAGAAAATTGTTTTTATTCTCACACTGGAATCATTCAAAGAGCTCACGTATGTCCTGATACTTTAGATATTCAATACATGAGTGTTCCATCAAATTCTGATCTTAGATTTCCAGACTCTACTTTATGTGCTCAACAATATCCTTGTTGTGATATATTACCTATAAATGAAGACACTACAAGTTTAGTTTCAAGTGGTACTCAATGTTCTCCAGTTTTATATACACAAGTAACCTGTGATCCAGATAGAGTACTACAATATACATGGTCTTACAGTCCTGATAATATTAATTGGACTGTTTTAGGAACTTTTAATACAGGTTCTGTTGGTGCATCTCCTGGTATAACAATTTGTGCTACTTCAGGAGTTAATTGTACTGGTACAAGTTATGCAGCAACTAATGGTGATGGATGGTACCAAATTGAAGTTACTCAAAATACAGTACCAAATGGTCTTGTATTTCACTCTTGCAATACTGTAAGAACTTATTATTATCAATCTCCTAGATCAGGATGTACTGATCCTGCAGCAATAAATTATGATCCTACAGCAGTATGTGATGATGGTAGTTGTTATTACTCATCATGGGACTGTGATGGGCAAGGAAACTGTTCTGATCCAGGTACAGGTAATGGACAATATTCTACATTAGCTGCTTGTCAAGCTGCTTGCGTTCAACCTCCGGACCCACAAGGGTGTACAGATTCGTGTGCAACTAACTATGACCCTGCCGCTGTAATAGACGATGGGTCTTGTACATACTTAGCTTGTATGGACTCAGGAGCAAGTAATCCTCAATATAATTGTTGTTTAGGACAAGTTTTAACTTTAGCTCAAATTGCAGGAAATGATTCTCAATGTTGTACATTTCCTTGCGCATTACCTCCGGTTGTTACTGTTGCAACAACAGACTCAACTGGTACATGTACTGTGTTTAATTCTGATGGTACTGCAAATGTAACTGTAACTTTACCTAATGGAGCACTTACTTGGACGTGGGAAATAAGAAATAATACAGGAACAACTATTATATATACTGATCCTACAACATATAATGCGGGAGATACATCTAATACATACAGTACATTAATGTATGGAAACTATCAAGCTATAATTACAGATAACACTGGATGTGTAACTACTGAAAATTTTGTTGTAAATAGTAGCTCACCTCCAGTAGGTTGTACAGATCCAGCTGCTGATAATTATGATCCAAATGCAGTTTGTGATTGTTGTTGTATAATTTGCGGGTGCATGGATCCTAATGCTAGTAACTATAATCCAAACGCAACAACTCAATGTCAATGTGATTATCCACCAATGCCACCTAATCTTTGTGTGCCGCAAGAAAAAGAAAATGACCATAAAGATATAAAATCATGTATTGCTTTAAAAACAAAAAATTGGTTACATGATTATAAAATTGGTAGGGCAGATGATTGTTCTTTAATGAATAAGTGGAAATTACTTTTTATAAATTATTTATTTGATCAAGATGCATTAGATTGTTTATTTAACTGTGCGCAAGAATCAACTCCTGACCCTTCATTAGCTAAAAACTGTAATGATTTGTGGGTTACAGGTGGATTAAGTACAGGGTTAAATCACGATCCTAATCATATGGGGACAGCAGGAATTCCTCCTGCGGGCGAAGGAACTACAGTAATTGCTTATGATGATTATCCAAATGGATGGTTTGGATATGTGAATCCAGGAGTTGGACCAGTTGTAAATCACTATATGTATAGTGGGCCTGCTAGATCTAATTTAACATATGTAGGTGATTATATTAAATTTGATCTTCCAGCAGGACATCCATTAGCTGCACAATTAAATGGAACAATATGGGAATTAACAACCTTACCTCCAGCTACAAATACATGGAATGTTAATGGAGGACACCAAGGATGTAAGAATCAAAAAATATCACATTACACTCCTTGTTTAGATTACAGAACTGTCACTGTAACTACTAAAACTAATTATTACGATAAATTTATTAACTTTGCAAATAAATACTGCAGAGATTGTAATATAAATATTTTAAAACAACTATAAATAAAATTTAAAAATGGCAAGAAATACAGCAGATTTAGTAACACTAGCGAAAACAAGCGTAGATAATAATGATTATATTGCAATAGAAAACACAGTAACTGGTAGATCTAAAAAAATACAAACAGTTTCACTTTTTCCATCTCTTTCAACTACAGGGGTTTCTAGTGAACAGATATATATAAATATAACAAACAAAAATCAATTAAACTTTAAAGGAATAAAAAGTGGGGATACAGGACTATTAACTGTAGCAACTAATGCAAACAATATAGAATTTACAGTTTTAGAAGCTGGTATAGATTTAAGTAAATGTGATAACTCTACAGCAGGTTTTCTTTCTGGGGTAGATTTTACAGGAACTATTACAGGAGAAAATACTGTAATACATGGTGGTACAGGACTTTCTACAATAGCAAAAGGAGCAATATTATATGCAGACGCAACAGACTCAATAGCTGCAGCATCAACCGCTATAAACGGACAAATACTTGTACACAATTCAGTTACAGGTGTGCCGGCATGGTCTACTCTTAGTGCAGGAGATAATTTAACTCTAGATGTAAGTAGCGCAGGAGTTTTAAAATTAGATGCTAATTTAGCTACACTGTCAGCTAATCTAGATACAGGCTCTTATAATATTGATCTTGATGATAATTATATTAGTTCTACTGGATCAGATGGAGGAATAAGATTAACAGGAAATAATACCTATATTGGAGCGTCTGGGGATTATCACAACACTGATGTTTTAAACATTGGTGGTGGTGGTATTAGATTTAGTGATTCAGCTAGTGTAACTATAAAGCCAAACGATACATCTTCTTCTACAGCAGGACAACCTGTTACAATTGAAGCTGGAAGTAGTACTTCTGGTAATGCAGGTAAATTAACACTTAAGGGTGGTACTGCAGCATCAGGAGGAGGAAATGGAGGAGATGTTGAAGTATACGCAGGTAGTGAGGCTGGAGGTACAGCAGGATCTATTAAAAATTATGTTTACAATGGATCAGGAAGTGCTGTAGAAGCTTTAACTATAACTGGTAATAGTGCTAACCCTAATGTAACTGTAGGTAAAGGTAATTTAGTAATTACAGAAGCTACTAAAGGTATTATACATACAGGAAGTTTAACAGGTACACAAGCAACAGATCACACAACAGGAGTTACAATTAATGCAACTTCAGGAATAATTACATTAGCAGCAGTAGCTTTAAATGCTGCAACTAATGCAGAGTTTACATTTACAAATAGTACAATAAAAACAGACTCTGTTATATTACTTACAATGCAAGATGCAAACACAACTAATAATGCACAACTTACTTGTGCTTTAGTATCTGTTGGTTCTGGTTCTTGTGTAATTAGTATACATAATCCAGCAGCAACGGGAGCAACTTCTGCAACAGCAAGTAAAATTCACTTTTTAGTGATAAATAATAGTTAATATTAACCAATAAAAACAATAGACAAAATGAAAACAATTAATGCAACAAAAGGAGAACTAGTAAATATTATAAATGGATTATTTGCAGTTCAAGAATTAAAAGGTAAAACTTTTAGTTTAACCGTAAGTAAAAATATTTCTATACTTAGAGATACTTTAAAAGATGTAGAGGAAGCTGGAAAGCCTAGTCCTGAATTTTTAGAGATAGCTCAAAAAGTAAATGAAATAGCAAATGAAAATAAAGAAGATGCAAAAGAGCAGATAGATAAAATAGAAGAAGATAATAAAGAATTAGTAGAAGCAAGAAGAAGTCAAATGGATAATGTAGAAAAATTAATGGCAGAAGAATCTACTGTTGATTTACATGTAATTTCAGAAGAAATTTTACCAGAAAATATTTCAGCATCTCAAATTAATAAATTAATAAAAATAATAGAATAATGACAATACAAGAAGGCTTATTAAAAGAAATTAAAGACAATACAAGAGAAGCTTTTAGTCCAGGTGTTGTAGTATATATTAATGATACAAATAGACACAAAGGACCTTTTTATGCCATACAAGCTATATCAGATATTACAATAGATGTTAGTGAGTGTAATTTAGGTTATATAGAAAGAGCAGGTACTGGAACAACTCAAGCTATAACAGCTGATATAACTTTACCTCAAGGTATGACTATATATGGAAATATAGAATCTGTAGAATTAAGTACTGGAACAGCATTAGCTTATGCTAGACAAGGAACAACTGTAATACCAGATTAATGTTAGGATTAGGAACTAAAATATCAACCCCTCATACGTTTAATCGTAAACATGTAGATCGTGTACAAAAATCTGTAGAGCTAGACGGAACTACTGATTTTCTTGAAGTAGCTGATCATAATAATTTTAGTCCTACAGATGGTAGTAATAATGATAAACCGTTTTCTTTTGCTTGTTGGGTAAAAAGAAATGATTCAGCAAATTTTTCTTTGCTTGGTAAAGGGGATAACACTTCATCTACAATGGAGTATAGAGTTTTTATATTAAGTAATAAAATATATTTCGATATATTTGACAACTCTCAAAGTGTATACAGAAGAGCATTTGCATCATCGGCTTATACTGGTTTTGGAAGTTGGACTCATATAGGAATTACATATGATGGAAACGAGCATCAATCTGGAATGAAGATATATATTAATGGAGAAAGAATTTCAAATAATACAACTTCAGGCGGTGGTGCTTCTTGGGATGGTATAGCTAATACAAATTCTGATTTAACTTTTGGACATTTAGAAGCTCTTGCAAATTATGATCTTAATGGTCTTATGGCAGATATAATGTATTGGAAAGATTTTGAATTAACAGCACCGCACATGAAGTATTTATATGGTAGACATACAGCCGGAAATTATAGTGTAGATCCAACAAAAAGCGCAAATGGTGGTTTATATAGTACAACCGCAGCAAATGCTTGTGTAGGCTGGTGGAAATGCACAGCTGATTATCAAGTGTCAAGTACTACTACTTATGAAGCTGTTGAAGATTGTGCAGCTACTACTGTAGAAACTTCTGTTTGTGTTGCTCAAGGTGTAGAAGTATCAGAAGGAGAGGTTTGTTGTAAAACAACTACAACTGAAAATGGAATACAAGATTCTTGTAGTACAACACATCATGCTAAATATAAAAATAATGCTTCTTTAACTGCAGCAAATTCAGCTAACACTCCAACTTTACAAACTGCATTATAATGAATAAATTAATTAAAATATTAGTAATATTAGCAACAGTTGTAATTTCTTGCGCTACACCAAAAAAATGTTGTGCACAATTTACATATAAAGGGTATGAATATAATCTAGTTGATATATTACAAAATCAATTAAAGTTTTCTACTATATATGGAGCGGTAAATGGTGGTACATCTATATCTGATGTAAAACAATTTTCTGTTTTAGACGGATTAACTACATCAACTATAGAAACACCTTATGATTATTCTATGACTATAGGTATACGTAAAATAGCTAGATTTGGTTATGAAAATAAAGCAAATACATTTTATGATGGCACAGAATCTAATTATACTGATGCTGCTACAGTTGGTAAAGTACAAGGTTTTGAGTATTTATTTGAAATAGATTACGCTAGACAACAAGGGTTAGACTATATTGATCAGCATCATTTTATAAGATATAGTTCTGATGATGATTGTGATGGTCCATTATGTGTAGATCATTTTGCTGCTAAAGTAGAATATTTAAAAGATGGTTTTGCTGATGTAGAATATTTTGAATTATCAGAAAGATATAGATATAAACACACTAAAGATTTATCATTTAGTATAGGAGCTGCTCATAGATTAGCAGAACCATATGGTTATGATCCTTTAGCAGAATGGATGTTATCTAATGGTAATTTACACTATACATATTTAGCTATACAAGAAGGATATACGGTAGATGTAGCTAACAATGAATATAAAGATCCTAATGGCAATATAGTAGCTAATAGTGCTGAAGTATGGAAAGAAGTAGTTATACCGCAAGTATTAGCTGACTATACGCAAAAGAAAAGAAACGAATTAAAAAATATTATACAACATTCTATTATTGTTGGATTTGATTATTATCAATATAATAAAAATACGTGGTTACATGCGTGGGGTAATTTAATGCCTTGGCATTATAATGATGGTAGTAATTTTTCATATCACAATTATATTGAAGACGATCAATGGTACGATTATTCTGGTGGTTTAATTTACGGTATAAAAGTAGATAGACAATTAGGATATTTTGTAGAAGGTAAATATAACAAATATTGGAATAGAGAGTGGTATGATTTTAAATTTGGAATTAACTATATAATAAGATAAAAATAAAAATTATGAAAAGTAAAATATGTAAATGGGTTCAAGCTGTAACGTTTGGATTAGTATGTTTCAACTGGTGTTCATGTTGTTGTAAATCAGATAATTGTTGTAAGGCATGAATTGGATAAATAGTTGGAAAAAAGGAAATAAAAAAGATAACATCTATAATATATCTATACGAATAGGTAGATTAACTATATTAGAATTATATTGTAATCCTGGTGTAGAACATAGATGTATAGTGTTAAACTTTGGATTTGAAATATAATGGCAAAAGAATTAAATGAAGATACAAGCTTTAAAATAAGTATAAAAACTTTAGGTGGTATAGC
>TARA_A100001201_G_scaffold142064_2_pt1 | contig 12410 bp, 3 predicted proteins | sample TARA_A100001201 | Tara Oceans TARA_A100001201 (sample SAMEA2619872) | marine metagenome | biome: marine biome (ENVO:00000447); feature: surface water layer (ENVO:00002042); material: "saline water (ENVO:00002010), including plankton (ENVO:xxxxxxxx)" | depth 5 m | reverse complement strand
GATTCGTCCTGCGATGTTTGTGAAGAACCAGAATGATGGTAATCATGTAGCACACATTGATCAACAATACAAACATCATGTAATGTTGTACTATGTGAAGGATAGTGATGGTCCTACACTATTCTTTGATGATGATAAAGTTATTAAACAGATTCATCCAAAGAAGGGTAGATGTGTTATATTTCCTGGAGAGATTTACCACGCATCATCATGTCCTAGGGAACATGGTAACAGAGTCGTAATCAATTACAATTTTCTATTATAAGTAATAATGCTGAACGAAAACTACGGACGGAGACCACTAATGGACAAGCGAGTAGACAAAGGTGAAGACTTTAAGAATTCAGGAATGACTCTTATCACCGAAGTTGACAGCGAGCGTCATTTGAGGAGAGCGAAAAAGTTGAAAGATGTCAAAGAGGGAGAGATCTTTGACAACCAGGAAGAATGGGCAGATGGGTTCTGTGGCAAGTGATAAATAGAATTAGCTAAGTCTAGTTCTGTGCCATGCCTACTGTTCAGACATTCAAAGATTTGAGTGTCACTTTTAAGAAACACCCTGTCAACGATGATCTCATTGTTGTCAAGGATAAGGCAGCTATTGCACAGTCTCTCAAGAATCTTTTGTTAACAAACAAAGGTGAAAGACCATTTCAACCTGAATTAGGGTGCGATATTGCTAAGATGCTGTTTGAACCATTGGATTATGGTTCAGCAGCAATCTTAAAAGGTGAGATTACCAATACTATTGGTCGTTTTGAACCACGCATTACTATTGACAATATTATCTGTCTTCCTGATGAAGGAAACAACGGTTACGAAGTGGAACTCTCTTATAGCATCATTGGCAGAGAGGATAGACCAGTCACTGTTGAATTTTTCCTAGAGAGAACACGATAAATGCCATACGCACAGGTAGCTAATCTAGATTTTGAGGATATCAAGTCAAGTATTAAGGAGTATCTGAGATCAACCTCAGACTTTACTGACTATGACTTTGAAGGTTCTGCTTTTGCAACCCTCATTGATGTGTTGGCATACAACACATATTACACAGCATTTAACACCAACATGGTGGCGAATGAACTGTTCCTCAGTTCTGCTACCCTGAGGGATAATGTTGTCTCTATTGCAAAGCAGTTGGGATATAGACCCAAGTCTATTACCTCACCTGTAGCATATGTAACTTTCGATGTTGCTTATGCCGCAACTACTACTGACACTGAGTTAATTCTAAAAGCAGGTACAGGATTTGTTACCTCTTATGATAACACTCTATATCAGTATGTTGCAGTCAAGGATGTTAAGGCACAAGTTGTAAACAATGTCGCGACATTCACTAATGTACCTGTCAGAGAAGGTAGTTACATTACTAACACTAGTATTGTCAATACTGCACTTAAGAATCAGCGTTATGTTATTGACAACCCTGGTGTAGACACCAATACAATTACCGTTAAGGTATATGAGGATGTAAACTCTACTGTGTTTGAAGAGTTTCTTCTTATTGACAATATTTTAAATGCTACTCCTACCTCTAAGATTTTTCACCTAGAAGAGATTGAAGACGAGAGATATGAACTCGTCTTTGGTGATGGTGTTATTGGTAGAGCACTACAGAATGCTGAGAAGGTAGAGATCAGTTATCTAATCACCAATGGTCCTGCCTCTAACGGCGTCAAATCGTTTTCATTCAACGGTAGGGTAGAGAATGCCAATGGAGTCTCTCCTGCCTCTCCTACGGTCACTATCGACGCTTCTGCAACGGTTGCATCTGCAGGTGGCGAGAACATTGAGACTCTTGATAAGATTAAGTACACTGCACCTAGAGCATATGCTGCACAGAACAGGGCAGTGACTTCTAATGACTATGATGCACTGATTCGTAACATCTATCCTGCAGTAAGTGACACTATTATCTTTGGTGGTGAGGATCAGGATCCACCTCAGTATGGTCGTGTATACATTGCTATCAAACCAGAGGATGCTGCATACCTAACGAGTGTTACAAAGGCAGAGATCAAGCGAGAACTGAAGAAGTACAGTGTTGCTTCTGTTATTCCTGAATTGATTGACCCATCCATCTTGTATGTTGAGTTGGGTAGTAAGATCTTCTATGACAGAAGTAAGACTAGTGACAAACCTGCTCAGATTCAATCTAAGGTAATTGGTGCTGTCCAAGCATACATCGATGGATCTGACACAGAGAAGTTCAACGGTAAATTTAGATACAGTAAAGCGATTGCTGTCATTGATAATACAGATGTATCAATTAACTCAAACTTGACTTCTGTTACAATGAGAAAGGACTTCATTCCTGTTCTCAATAGCACTACATTCTATGAGATTTGTTATCAGAATGCATTCCTGGATGATGACGATCCTGTAGTCTCTTCGACGGGTTTTGTTGTTACCGAATATCCCAATTATACTGTCTATTTGGAAGATAGGTTGGGCAAAATCGTCCTATATAGGATAGACTCTGCTACTGGTCAAAAAGTAGTCTTGAACGACTTTGTGGGCACAGTAGATTATGAAAAAGGCGAAATCAAAATGAATGATCTTACGATCATTAAAGGGTCTTTCGTTGATAACAGAATTCAGTTGAGAGTTCTGCCTAGACAGAATGATATTATTGCTTCAAGAGAAGTATATCTTGATGTTGATATTGCAAACAGTAGTTTTATTGCTTACGCAGAGTAATATAGATGGCGGTAACAAAGAGATCAATTTCAACTCTGATTGAGACTCAACTCCCAGAGTTTATTAATACCGAGTATGAATTATTTGGTAACTTCCTTACCAGATATTACGAGAGCCTTGAGATTCAAGGTGGTCCGCTTGATATTGCCAATAATTTAGATGTTTATACAAACATCGATTACTATGAAAGCAATCTATTAAAACAAAGTACGACTCTAAATGGCAATCACTCTGCGTCTGAGACTACACTAGTCGTAGACGATGCTACTTCATTCCCAGAAGAGAATGGATATATCAAAATTGGAAGTGAAATCTGTTTTTATAAAACACGAACTGCCAATTCTTTTGTAGATGTTAGAAGAGGCGTTAGTGGTAATACTAAACTAGGTGACTTATATTATAGCACCGAATATTCTACTAGTCAAGCATCGACCCACTCTGGTGGAGAACTAGTACAGAATATTAGCAATCTATTTTTGTATGCGCTCGTCAAGAACTTTGAAGAGCAGTATCTAGCATCCTTCCCTGAGAAGTATCTGAAGAATGCTGTAGATAAGAGAACACTTATCAAGAATATCGGTCAGTTTTACAGATCGAAAGGCACAGAACAGTCTATTCAGTTCCTGTTCAATACTGTTGTAGAAGGTGGCGTTGAGAATAGACCCACTGTATACAATCCATCAGATTTCACATACAAGTCTTCTAATTCTGACTGGACACAGGGATATGCATTGCGTGTCAAAGTCCTTTCTGGTGATGTTACCAGTCTAGTAGGAAAAGTAATTACCCAAGAAGCAAGTGATACCTATGGATTTGCTTCTGCTACTGTTGATAATGTAAGATTTGATTCTCAAGTTGACGATGAAGATACTTACAACTTATTCCTTGCTACAGAGACATTAAACGGCACTTTTGAGATTACTACTAAAACCGAATTGACTCAGCAGATTTCTTCTGCTGCAGTTCCTGGTGATAGAGTCAATGTAGTATCTACATTAGGATGGAAGAACAATGGTTCCTTACTAATTGGTGGCGAGACATTTACATTTGCTGATAAGAATGTAACGCAGTTTACTATCGAGACAAGAACTCAAGCAACTACACATGCTGTAGGAACTCCTGTCTATGATCCTATTGTAATTGGTAACTCTGATGTTACCATGCTAGTATTTGGGTTAGTATACAACCTAACCCCTACAAATCCTCAACCAAACGCTTCTGTTGGTGACAGGATTGAAGTATCAAACCCAGGATTTGAAACTCAAGATAGCAGAATTGTTTCTTCCACTGGTTTGAGATGGCGTTTATCTCCTACGAATGCACGACCAACATCTCCAACAAATCCCACATATACTAGCGGTCTCTCTAATCTTTCTACTGATGTGTCTGCTATATTCGCAGATGACCAATTCTATTATATTGCTTCTTCTGGATATCCATCATATACTATTCTTGACAATGTAACTTCTATTCCTGGACCTCTTGCCGATCAAAAAATTCTCAAGTTAATTAGAAAGGAATCTATTAATACGACTGAGATTTACAAGACACCAACAAATGATTTTGGTATTTTCGTTAATGGTGTTAGAGCATATGGATACAAAGATACCGAAGAAGTCAATTTTGGTAGACTAGAAGAAATTAAAGTTCTTTCTCAAGGTGTCAACTACAGAAATGCTCCATATGTTTTGATTAATGGTGTTTCTGGAAGAGCGATTGCAAAACTGGCAGGACAGTTCGTAGAATCTATTGAGATTTTAGAAGAAGGACTATATGGCAAAATTCCTACAGTAGAACTTACTTCTGGTAGAGGTGCTTCTGTGAGAGCAACTGTTACTGGTGGACAAGTAACTGATTTGCAAATTGATAATGGCGGTGAGTATTATTCAACTCCTCCATCGGTAATCATTAGAGATAAAGCGGGTCAAGGTAGACTTGCAGAGTGGACAGCAGAAGTAACTAATGGTGTAGTTACAGGGTTTACTCAAATTAATGGTGGTGCTTTCTACACACAAGAGAATGTAGAAGTTGTTATTGCTCCTATTGGTGCTAATGCAAAAGCAGAAGCAAAAATTACTACATGGACCAAAGATCGTATTAAGAATCTAGGTTCTAGTTTAGATGATAACAATGGTTATGTTTTCTTGAATCGCAATAATGCATTAGAATATGGTTATGCACATATTGCTAATCCAAAGTCTTTAAGAGTTGCATTAAATGATAATCTAGATGCTTTAGGTCAAGAACCTGCAACCAAAACTCACTCTCCTATTCTGGGATTTGCATATGATGGCAATCCTATCTATGGTCCTTTTGGATATACAGATCCTCTAGATTCTTCTGGTTCTGTTTCTAGAATGACCAGTAGTTATGGTCTTAGAACTGCAAGACAGTTCGGTCCAACTGCTGATCAGTATGCATTAGGAACATTTGTACAAGACTATGAGTACAGACACAAGAGTGGCACACTAGATGAAAACAATGGTAGATACTGTGTAACTCCAGATTTCCCAGAAGGAACCTATGCCTATTTCCTTACAATTGAGGAAGATCAAACTCCTGTGTTCCCATACATTATTGGAGAGAATTTCTATTCTCTGCCAGTAGATTCTAACTATAACACAAATCTAAATCAAACTAACATCTCTAGAAATGTACAGAGATTGTTTACTCCTGGTCTTCCATCCAATGGTGGTGGATTCAATGGTGAAGTACAAGATCTAGAGTCTGGAAGTATCGATAGTGTAGAGGTTGTTGAATCAACATCGACATTCTCAGTAGGTTCGGAACTTCTGTTTGATAACAGTGGAACTGAAGGATCTGATGTAGAAGCAACAGTATCTTCTGTTAATGGTCAAACTGTCTCAAGATTGGACAGTTTTGAGACAAAAGCAGTAAAACTCACAATCACACTTCCTTCTTATGTGTTTGAGAATGATACTCTCAGACAACCTGGATCTGGTGCTTATGGTACTATTGTAGGTACAATCAGAAATGATAATACTATTCTTGTCACAGATGTTCATGGCAAGTTTAATAACAGTGCTGCTTTTGCTACTGATATCAAAGTATTGAGACTGACTTTAGATAAACCTTCTAGTTATGCTCAGGGTTCTGTATTGTCTTTGACTGATGGTGTTGTAACTGTCAGTGCAACTGGTGAAGTTCTAGAAAGTGTTTCTGAAGGAAATACTGTTCTTGTCAAGGTGCTGTCGGGAACATTCCAAGATCAAGATACATTGGATAGTTTCCTAAAGAGTGACAATCTATCAGATACCTCTGGTTCTAAGATTGATGACATTGATTATCTAAGTGATGGTTTGATTCCATTTGATATTGATGATAATATCGCGTTAGTTACTACTAGCGAAGATCACAATCTGGGTATTGGTGATATTGTCAATGTATCTGTTAATCCAGATGATAATACAAAAACTGTCACATATTATGTAAGAAAGAGAATTTATCAAGAAGTAGAACTTAGAACACCCGTGTATGACACTACTGTTGATTACAGTGGTATTGGTAGATTGCTTATCTTTAACGCAGGTCTTCTATATCCAGTTGGAACATACACCAATGTCGAAGTAACTGGTGGTAGTGGAGAAAATGCTACTGTTACTGTCGTTGTAAGTCCTTTAAATTCTGGAGATGCTACTGGATATGTTTCTAGTGTACAAATCCAAAATGGCGGTACTGGATATAAGAGAGGAGATGTCCTTTCTATTGCAGATGCTGATCTAAATCGAGTATCAGGATCATCTACACAAGTAGTTAAATTCTATGTTGATCATGTAGGTGTCTCTACTGTGGCGACAACTATTGATGTTGTCAGTGCTGCAGATTATGCTAATAATGATTTACTTCTTATTGATGATGAAATTGTCAAGATTATCTCGATTGTTAATAACCAAGTTGGCAATGACACTCTGACTGTAGAAAGGGCACAAGAAGGAACTACTGCGGTAGACCACTATGATGGTGCTCCTGTTTCAATCTATAAACCTGGATATAATTTAAGCAGCACATATAGTGTAAATGGCAGTGAGACTATTATCTACGATAGAGATCAACAGAAACTTCTGGTTATCTATCCATCTACTCAAACTTTAGGTGCTCTGCAACCTATTACAACACAAACTAGTTTCTTCGACGAAAGCACACCTAGAAAGTTTGTCACTGTAGTTAATGCAACAACACCAGAAAATAGATTTGAATTTAAATTAGATCCATCTCTAAGTATCTTTAGTACAGACGCACCTAACAACTTTGTATCTGAATGGACAGTTAATCCAATCATTCAGGTTCAGGAAGCATATCGTTATGTGTTTGACACCTCAGATGCTTCTTTGACTGGTTCTCATCTTGACTTTAGTCCTAGTGGAAACTTCAACCTAATTTCTATCGAGAAAAAAGAATCAACAGTAGCACAAGGAAATGCTGGTTCTTTTGTTGATATGAAATTTGGATTTGGTTCTAGATTCTCAACAAACACATATACAGAGAGACAACAATCCAATTTCTCTAATTTCTTCTACTTCGATCGCAATGGATCTATTTCTAGCAATGGTTCTTATCTGAGAATTGTTAGAGATCCTCTTGCTGGAAGAAATACTGTTAATTTTGTTTCTCCAAGATCTTTCTCATACTCTCTATCAGCAGAACCACAATGGGATGGATCTGGAACTATCTCTTACACCACAACAGGACAATTTGCTGTTGGAAGTATTGACGCAGTATCTGTACAAAATATTGGTGCCAATTATAAAAAGGTTCCAATTGTTCTTGGTGTCTATCCAAACACTAAGAAGACAGCAACTGCTACAGTTGATTTTGATTCAACATTTAAAACAATCACTGGAGTAACCGTAACCAATACTGGAAGTGATTATGTTAATCCAAAAGTAATTATTTTGGATGGTGATGGGAAGAATGCAGAGTTCAAAATTACTTCCAGAGATGGAAAAGTATTGGACATTGTTGTTGTTTCTCCTGGAACTGGATATACTAAAGCGCCCACTATTGCAATAGTCGAATCTTCCATAAAACTATTTGCACAGGGTAGTAGAGTTGGTCTACCTAAGAATATTAAAATTATTAAAAATGGAAGTTCTTTCCACAATGATAAAACAATTCTTCCTGAGTATACTGGAAGTTATGTTTTGGTTGTTAAAGGATATACTGGAAACTTCCTCAGAGGTGAAAATGTATCACAAACTGTAAATGGTCAAGAAGTATTCTCTGCTGTTGTTAGAGAATGGAGAGATGGATCTAATTTACTTAAACTTTCTAACATCAAAGGGAAACTAAGAAATGGTGTTTCTCTGCAAAGTAAGATTTCAAAACAAAGTGTTACTTTCCATAGAACTTTCGTAACTCCATTTACAATTGACCTAAAACCATATGCAGATAATACTGGAAGATTTACTTCCGATAAGGGCAGAATTGGTAATGCAAACCAAAGAATTACAGATTCGTTCTTCTATCAAGATTATTCTTATGTTGTAAAGTCTAGATCTTCAATTGATTCTTGGAGAGAACTAGTAAAAGAAACAACACACCCCGCAGGATTTAAACTGTTTGGTGAAGTAATTATTGATCCTAAGATTGAAGCGCCAAATGGTATTGAAATGCCAGAGGCATTACCAAAGGCAGATCATTTTTCTATCATTGAACTTTGGGATCCACAGAAAAACAAAATTACTGTAGAGAGCACAAAGAGAACTTTAACTCAGACTATTATTTCTACAGAGGACTATCGTTCTATTAGAGGTTCTGGTTCTGTTGATGTAAATGAATTTGATTTACAAACTTTACGAGCAAGAGAACTATCACTCGTTCAGAATGCAAATGATCCAAGTCCATTTGATGGTACTTTTAATGCTGATGGTCAATTAGTAGGAACCAAGACATTTACATTATATAATGGAGGAACACCATATTCTCCATATAGCACAGAGAATGTAATTGTAACACTAGATGGTGTTATTCAAGAACCAAAAGTTTCCTATACTATTTCTGGTAATCAAATTACTTTTGCAGCACCTCCACTAGGAGCAGATGTTGTTGAGGGTCAAGATGTACCTGCACAGAAAGTTGTAATCAGAAATGTAGAATTTAAAGATAATGTATATAATGAGAAGCATTTCAGAAAAATCAGAAACTTCTATCAGAGAGAAGGAACCTGGATTGATGCTGCCAACCAAATTGATTTGAATACTGACTTTATGGTTGCTGAAACTATCGGTTGGTTTGAAAACAAGTATGGTTATCAAATTACCGATGGCACTATTCCATGGACTGCAATTGAACAAAAGTTCACTGCAGATATGAGAAGATATTGTGATGCTCTACAACATGACTTGAGATTTGGTGGTAATATCAAATCTAAAGAATATGCAGACTTGTTTGCTACAAAGTATAGCAGACAGAACATTCAATTTAACGATGCTTTACAGTATCTTGTAAGACTATCAAAACTAGCAACTAGAAATTGGGATTGGGTTGCTGTTGATGCATCTTATACCGCTGGTAGTAATGTCATTACAGTTCAAACTACAGATAGCATTCCACTTGGTGCTTATGTAAGTTCTGGTGGTGCATTTCCATCCGATGCTGGTATTAGAGTAACAGAAATTATTAGTGATACTCAGGTAAGAGTTTCTGCTCAGGCATTAGCATCTAGTGCTACTCCACCTGCAGGTGCTGCTGGTCCTGGTATCACTTATCTGAATGGAACTCAATCTGGTTCACAAATACTACCAACAGCAACTGGTGCTGTCACACCTCCAAACTCCTATAACATTCCACCTGGATCTACCTTAACCATTCCACCTATCTTTAGTGGTCTTAATCAGGTAACATTCTCCTTTAGTGGAATTAACAATGGAACATATTACGATGCATCAAATTTAATCGATAAAAACAAAGATTATATTGTCGATTATGTTACTGGATGGGCTGCTGTAAATTACCCATCCTATACTGTCTTCCCTGGAAGTCTTAATCGCGTTTTAGACAGCATTGTTTTCCATCTTCGTTTCGGTGGTAATCAAAAACTAGTAGAGTATGCAGAAAGTATATTTGATACTGCAACATTCTTTGCTGCTGCTCAAGCAGAATTAATTCTGACTGATCTGTGTGTCAAGGCAATGCGTCAAACCTTGCCTGGAACAACACCTTTCACAAATCTTGTGCCATTTACAGATTCTGAAGTTATTACTGATGCTCAAACTCCACTATGTGCAGAAGTAGAATCTACGCTGAATACTTATTGGGAAATTGTAGAAGAAATTCTTGAAATTGGTCCTAATGTTATTGATCCTACTCAAGTAAATGCTCCAAAGAATGGTTACTATGCCACTAATCTAAGTGTCTACACCAACTACAATATTCTACCAGATCCAGAACTCGTCAATAGAGAATGTGAGGATGTAGTTTCTGCACTCACAACTTATGCTAGCATCATGCAAGATGCAATGCTTGACGGTTTAGAAGCAACTGCTACTCTACCAGACTTTATTGATGGCGAGACAAAAGACTTTGAATTATATTGGGACGATGATGGTTCTGCTGTGTCTCTAACTGAGACTGATGAGAATTTGTTAGTTGCTTTGAATGGTGTTATTCAAAGAACGAAACACACAATCGATGAACCAGCATTTGATGCATATTTCATTGATAAGTCGGTTGTACCAAATATCATTAGATTTAGTGCTCCTCCTATTTGGGATCAAGACCTCTCTGCGAGAACTATTGGAGAACCAACTCAGGTAGAGAAGTTCTTTGCAACTGGTGTTGGTAATCAAAAAAGATATACAATTGACGATGCTAATATTGATGGAGAAACAACTGGTCCACACCAGATTGTAAGTATTGCAGAAGATACTATTCTCAACATCGATGACGAGAGATTCTTGCTTGTTATTTTGAATGGCGTCATTCAAAAGAGGGGATTGTCTGATGGTGGTGCTTACGATATTATTGGTTCTACCATTAACTTTGCAACTCCAATTGTTGCAGAAGATGTTGTTGACATTCGTCTTTTCTATGGTAGAGATATTGAACCAACCGTAACAATCCATAACTACGACATTAACGGATATCTCTATCCAAAAGAACTGACAGTAACTGGAACTAATGCTGGTTCTCTGTTTAATAACTTTGTTGTTACTAGCGATTATGCGTTAACAACTTATGAAAACTTCTATTTCTATCAACAGGACTCAAATGGAGTTTATCCATTAGGTAAAGCATATGACTGGAGAATTGTAGGATCAAACACTTTAAAAGTTAAGTTGTTTACCAATAACATTGACTTTGATGCTAGCAGAGAATTGTATGCAAGAACTTTAGGTGCATATGAGACTGTCGAATATTCATTCGGTCCAACTGTCACTGTCAGTATTGCATCTCTAGACAGTCAATTAGTAAAAACTGAAAGATCTTACTTCAATGGTGATGTAAGAAAATCAAATGATCTACTACAAAGAAAAGGATTCTTTAGTCTAAATCCTGGCGACAAGATTAAAGTTGACGGTGAAGCAGACTACAGAACTATTAAGTCTTCTCCTGGAAAAGCAAATTCTAAAGATTTCAGAGTAGGTTCTGATGGTGCAAACTCTATCTACGGTTCTTTTGGAATTACAAGATATAATGGCACTACTTTTGGCGAAGGTCTTAGCATCCAAGCAGAAATTGAAAATGGTTCTGTTACAAAACTCATTTGGAATGAAAGACAAGTAAGAGAAGAAGTTCAAAATATTTCATCTCATACTATTACAGATGCATCTTATGATCCAGTAACAGGAGTTTTTGTAGGAACTATTCCAAATCATGGTTTTTCTGCACAGCAGTATGTAAGATTTAAGAATAATTCTGTAGTGTTCACTTGTGCATTAGACAACGATGCTACTGAACATAGTTATCCCAGAGCAGGACAAGATCCATATGCAGATAAGTGGATTCTTATTGACTCCGTAACTACAAATACATTTACAATTAATGTCGGAACATCTTCCGATACTAGTGCTCATACATTCGTTACATCTACTCCTGGTGGACTACTAAGAGGAACTGACATTTTCTATAGATTCTATAGACCCACAGCATTTAATTACTATATTCCACCAAATATCGAGTTCATTCCTAAGAACTCAAATGGTGGTGGTGCAAGAGCACGAGTTGTTACCGTCAAGGGTGAAATTATTGGTGTAGAATTGGTATCTGGTGGATCTGGATATACAGAAGCACCTATAGTTGTAGCAACACGCAAGTATAACATTATTAAGCAAGATGATATCAAGGTATCTCTTGTAAAACTTAATGTTCAGTCTGTTGTAAGTCAGTCACTCACAATTAGTTCTCAAATTAGTGCAATTGAACTACCACCACCAGAGCAAGCACTTATCTCTACTATTTCTCTGGTATCTCCTGCTAACTCCTCTGATATTCTTGAGATTGATATTACACCAGAACCTCTTACTGGAGAGGAAGCTGGTGGATCGATCCCAGGTGGTCAGTCACAACCTGGCATGGGTAATATCGTATACATCGAACCAGATCCTATCCCAGATCCTGTTGTAATTGATGGAAGCGGAGGTATTTTAAGAATACAAGAAGCAGACAGAGAAGTTTCTAGAATTGTATCTGTAAGAGCAGAAGATATTGTAACATTTAGTGCTCTACAGACTAGTAGAGTTGCAACA
>TARA_A100001201_G_scaffold143692_2_pt1 | contig 12452 bp, 3 predicted proteins | sample TARA_A100001201 | Tara Oceans TARA_A100001201 (sample SAMEA2619872) | marine metagenome | biome: marine biome (ENVO:00000447); feature: surface water layer (ENVO:00002042); material: "saline water (ENVO:00002010), including plankton (ENVO:xxxxxxxx)" | depth 5 m | reverse complement strand
TATATTGCATTTATTTTAAATGATGGTAGTATGTCTTATGCTTATCACATTCCTGGTCGAAAAGATTTAGGTAATGAAAAAGGATTACTTAAAGATTTAAATGTATCTGACTATGGAGGACTATGGAAAGATTTTCATAATGTTAGTCCAGGTTATGCTAAAGTTTTTCATTTTATAGATTCTCAATCTCCTGCAGCTGGTTCATATAATCTAACTACTCATATGGGTATGAACTATTGGGAAAATGCTACAGAATTTTATCCTAGTTCAGAAGACTACGAAGTGTGGTCTAATACAGGTAAAGTTGGTACTATTCAGGGGGAGAATGTTAGACATCATCATTTTCCTTCTAATAAGAACACAAACTTTAGATCTATAGATCATGAACACCAATGTGAAACTGATAGATCTGATGGTACTGTTACAGCTGTTGAACCATTTAATGGAACATTAATATTTAGTCAAAAAAATACTGGAGGACCAGTAATAACATGTTCTGCAAATAAAAGTAATAATCCTGTAAAATATGTATTTGATTCTGATTACGAAAGAGATACAAATGCATGGAGTGGTAGTAATGATTTAACAGCTGCTCAAGCAATGTGGCATGGGTTTAAAAAATTTACAGCTAATCAGGCAATGGAAGTAGATGTAACTTGGAATGTTTGGTTTCATCAAATATCAAATTATATGGATGAGTTTTGTTCAGAATTACATACTGACTCTTTAGCTCATGCAGCTGTAAGCGGAACTGGAACTATGGCTGCTAAAGAATGTATTGGTAATGGTAATTTTGGTACAGGAAGTTGTGCAGGAACTAGAGATGATTTTAATGGTCAAAATACTGGAACAACTACAATAAGTTTAGAACCAGGAGAAAGTATTTGGATACAATCTTATTTTGCAGATGACTGTGATGGTAATAAAAAATGTGATCAATCAACTCAAGGTCAAGTTGGATGTTATCCTGATACTAGTTGCGGTAGTGATGATATTGATTGTAGATCGTATATAAAACTTGTTTGTAGGTCTGCATCTACTCAAGTTTCTCCAGATGATTTAAATGATGCTAAATTATCTCACACAGTAAATAGATTAGGATTTCATTTAGAAGATATTAAAATACCACAAAGTATAGCTGACAAAGTACAAGGGTTTAAAGTATATTATGCTAAACGATCACATGCTAATAGAACTATATTAGGACAAGCTCCTTTATTACCAGCATTTAAAAAGAGATCGCAATTAGGTATATGTGAAGAAGCAAATAATGATCCATCAGCACAACGAGTAATGAGTACATTACAAACTTTACCAGAAGATTTTTGGGCTATTGATCCTTATCCTAGAACTTATTCTCAATACCCTGAATACCCTAGTATGTATCAACACGCTGGTAGTTTTTCTAATGCTCCGTCACATGTAACAGATGCTCAAGGATATAAAGTATTTAGTTTTCATGATTTTTACCTATTAAGAACTAAAAGTAGTTTAGCTACAGCTACACATATTGATATACAATACCGTGCAAATAATTTAGTATTTAATGGTCCTGGTTTAAATCAAGATAAAAAAATGTTATCTCTTGTTAGAACAAATACAGATCCAGATGGGAATGAAGTTAAAACTATAGAAGAAACTTGGGGGTGGGATAAAATTACTAACTGTTGGTCAAAAGATATGAGGTCTGCTATATTTTTAGGAGCTGAATATAGACCTATGAGTTATAAATGTCAACCTAGATTATTAGGACAAAAAGCTAGAACTTATTTAATGGGAGATAGTATATTTAAAGGAACTGCTTTAGGATTTGGTGGTAAGTTATTTAATGAGTATGGAGAAAGTAATATAGTATTTGGAGTAAAAGATAATCACGAAATTCCAGCATATTGGATGAGAAGTTATAGAAATGAAGGTAGTAATCCTCAAAATTTAGGAGTTCCATCATCTTTTCCTCCAGATATTGGTAGTTATGGAACTATCAATTCTTCAGCTCCGCCAGTATTAGTTAATCCATTAGGTGGTGTAGGAACATGGGATAGTAGTGGTGGTCACCAAAGAAGTCAATTAGCTATTGCTAATTTAAAAGCATTTAAAACTGATGTATATAAATCTATAGATAGTCAGGATTTAGTATGGACTGGATTTCAAGTTACAGGAGAAGATATAAATAATTATATATTTAATGATGATGGATCTATGGATGGTACTGGAAATACAATTACAACACACCCTGATGGTATTTATGGGGGAGATACATTTATATGTAGATATGGGTTTGTAACATCTTTAACTCCTAGTGATAATGACACTCCAGCAGAGCCTGAAAAAGGTATACATTTTCAAATAGTAGAGTCTACAGATAATATTAATTTTAGACATATGGAAAGTGATAAGAGTGCTTATTTTCCTGGAGGAGTAGCTAAAGTATTACTTAGAGAGGCTGGTACAGAAGATTTTACACATGTAGATAATTTAAAATATAATGAAAATTATTCTGAAGTTAATGATATACGTCCAGCATTTCCACTACCTTTAAGAGAAAATAAACAAGAAGATTTTCCTACTAGAGCACATAGAAGCGCTAAACATGATACTACTAATCTTATTGATAATTATAGAATATTCTTAGCATTACAGTTTAAAGACTTACCTAAAAATAGAGGAGACTTATGGAAGTTATCTTCTTTTAATAATTTACTATATTTCCATATGCAAGAAAGTTTGTTTGCAGCAAAAGGAAAAGAGTCTATGCAAATGGGTGATGGATCAGAAGCATTTATAGGAAGCGGTGACATATTTGCACAGGAGCCTGACGAAGTAATGCAAACAAAAAGTGGATATGGAGGAACACAATCTCAATGGGCTTCTATTGTAACTAAATCTGGATACTTTTTTGTAGATATATCTACTCGTAAAGTATTTCTTATGGCAGATCAATTAGTAGATATTTCTCAAGTAGGTATGAAACAATGGTTTAAAGAAAATCTTGTATTTGGATTAGAAGCTTATGGATTACCTGCAAGTTGTCTTGATAATCCTATAGTAGGTATGGGACTACATTCTGTTTGGGACCCTAAACATAAAAGAATTATATTAACTAAAAGAGATGTAGCTCCAACACAACTTTTTATTAATAACTATAATGGTCTTGATGCAAATGGTGACCCAGCTGTTTTTGAAGCTGGAGAATTAAAACATTCAATTAGAAAGAAACTAAGTGGATGTGGATATAGAAGATGGCAACAAAAGAAAAACTCTAGTGTTTATTCTTGGGTAGATTTAGAATTTACAAATGAAAGTTTTTTTACTAAAGAGTCTGCATGGACAATATCTTATTATCCAGATTTACAAATATGGGTAAGTTTTCATGACTACTTACCTTATAAATATTTTAGTACTTCTACAGATTTTTATTCTTTTACTGATAGTTATCCAAGAATTAGTAATAGTGCTGTAGCAGAAGAACAAGGAACCGATTATGGTAATGCAGGTATATGGAAACATAATGCAAATATAAAAGGAGTATTATATCAAGATTCTAAATATACAGATGCTTTAATTTATAATCCATTTGAAGTTGAAGTTATACATAATGAGTTAGCAGCAACAGATGCTTTATATTTTAATTTTGGTTATACAGCTGAAGTATTTAGATATAATGAAAATGAAGATAAATATAATTTAAATGTATTAGAACATGGATTTACTAGTTTTTATGTTTACAACACATTCCAAATATCTGGAGATAAAACGTCTTCTGCATTAGAATATTTAGTAAATATTAGAAGAGTGGGTAATAATTGGAAAGTAAATAAGTTTAGAGATCTTGCAGCTATAGCTGTTGATACAGGAAATTATTATATGGCAGGAACTTTAGCTAATCCTAATGTTATAGGTGGAGCTAACGTTGGAACTATAACAACTTCTTCTACAGTTCCTATGTTTAATGTTAATGGAATGATAGAAAATCCTAATATAAATTATATAAATTTTGCTAAAAACTGGGATATACAGAAGAAATTTATAGATAAATGGTTAGGAATTCGTTTAATATATGATAATACACAAAATAATTTATTAAATTTGTATTCTACAAATGTAAATGCAAGACCTTTTTATAGATAATGAATACGTATACAAGAAAATATCAAGTTGGTGGAGAAGACAGATCTAAAAAAATCTCAAAAATAAAGAGGTCTAGAAAAGGAACTCAGTTAAATTTTTTAGATAATCCAGTTAGTGAGTCTACACATAAAATGGCTTATGCAGAAGTTGACGGTAAATATCATGTATACCCTACACTGTTTCAAGATGAGCAGGGTAATTGGTATCCAGGAGGATATGACGAAGCTAGAAAAAAAGATGAAATATATGTATTTGATACAGAAGAAGAGGCTGCTAAATGGGCAGGACCAAACGCTCCTTGGAAAACTGAAAAGTTTGGTCCAGGATATAAAACAGGAGGTTTTCAAACTGGTGGTGAAAATACAGAAATAACTGAAAAAGAAAAGTTTTTAAAACGTCAAGAGTGGATTATTAATTCAGGATTTTATGAGCAAGAAATGGAAAATAGTCAAAAAGGATCGTATGAAGATAGATTAGCTTTACATGAGTTATCTGAAGCGTATGCAACGAGATTACTTTCCGGTTCGCTTATAATACCATCTAAACTACCACAAGCTCAACAAAATGCAGTATCTAAAATTACAAGTTATTCAAAATTGAAAGAATATTTAAACAAATTAAATAGTGATGCAGGATTTGAAAGATGGGGTTATAGGTGTAATGACTATGGAGTAAGCTACGATGATTGCACTTCATTTACAATAGGTGAAGCACGTCCACATAAAGGAGCTAACACTTATGGACGAGATGGAGAACAAAGAAATCCAGATATAGAATGGGCATTACAAAATGGTATTCTTCCTACAGTAAATCCATTTCATAACCCTAATTGGAGAGAAGAAGGATTATTTAGAAAAACTGGAGCAGTTCCACATACTCATGGATATAATACTTATACAGATTCATCTGGAAATCAAGTTATGGGAAGGGCAAGAGGGAGCATTCCTCAATCAAATATTGGAAAAGGACACGTTAGTGACATGGGGGTATTTGGTTGGTTGTATATTGGAACACCTCAATTTCAAGATCGATATGGAAAGTATTTTGATCCAAATTCCCCTGACTTCTTTACTGATCCTAATGATGATATGTTTAAATATTTTAATGAGAAGTTTGAAAGCCAATTTGGAGATTGGGAAGGTGAGGTTGATCAATACGGAATACCTATAAATGCTACTGCTGAAGATATAACAAACCATATAACGACTTGGCATCCTGAATCGAAAAATAAATATTATCAGAATCAAACGGTGACTGATATGAAAACCAAATGGAATATGAAAGATGAAGATACTTCAACTCATAATGTGTATCCTTATGGTCCTAATGAATCATTTGTTTTTCCTTACTATTCTGAACCAGTAAAAGATATAATTAAACCACCTCCACCTCCACCGCCACCTGAACCTGTTAAAGGTTGTATGGATGATACAGCAGAAAATTATAATCCTAAAGCGGTGATAGAAGATGGTAGTTGTATATTTAAAACAGTTCCATTACCTCCTCCTAAACCAATAGAGCCGCTACCTGTAGATCCTATACCAAATGTATTACCTTATGGTCCAGTAGAAATACCACGACCAAGAGATACGTCAAAACCAAAAACTCCTTGGTTTTCATTTCCAAAAGGTTCAAAAACAGTAGTTGGTAATTTAGTAACTGGAGGAAAAAATATACTTAGAAGTCCATATGGACATTATAGAAAACAAAGAAAAGTTATTTCAAAGCAAAGGCCTTTAGATTTCTTTAATCCTTTTGTAGTAGGTGGTAGATCTGTAGATAGAAAAGGTAGAAGAAAAGGAAGATTCTTAGGAATATTTAAAGAAGGTGGAGAAAGAACTAAAGATAGAAATGAATTTGTATATAACTATATACATAAAACATTATCTAGATTTAAATAAAATGACAAATATGAATAAATACGACAAAGGAGGAAATAAAAAATCTATGATGTTCCTCGATAAAAATGAAAATAAAAATCAAAGTATAAATTTTAATTTATCTAAATTTCCTAATTGGAGAAATGTAAAGAATCCAGATTTAGCAAACGCTTTAACTATTGGAGGAGCTACTTTTTTAGGAAGTGCAGGATTAAGTTCTATAAATACAGCAATTAAACAAAAGAAAGGAAAAAAATCAGTATATGAGCAATATATAGAAAATCAAGGCGGGCAAGATTTTATAGATAGATGTTCAACAGGAAATTGTCCTGGTATAACTTATTATAATCCAGATCAAGAGTGGTTTTACAATGCTGCAAATAGAGCAGGAGATCAGTGGGAAAATCACGGATATTGGATGGGTTCAGCATCTCAAGGAACAAGTAATGATTTTAGTGCATATAGAGCTGTAAAAAGAGGAGAAGAAGAAGGAACTATACTTTCTAAAGAAGATTTAAATAAAAAGTATTTACAAAATATTAAAAAAGGAATTAAACACGGAGTTGTAGCTGGAGGTACATCTTATCTTTTAAATAAAGCTTTAGATAATACTAGATGGGGGAGAAAGCTTCAAAATAAATTAGGAATGGATATAAATTTAGGTATATACAGAAAAAAAGGAGGAGAAAAATATAGAGGTGGAGGAATTAAAAAATATGCTACTGCAGGTATGTATACTAATGCTATACCATCAGCTCTTACTAATTCTACTACTAATATTGTAGGGGCAGAAAGAGATCCTTCTGTATTACAACAAAATCAAGCAAATATAAATGCGGTAGCTGAAAACCTAAGAACTAAAAATGAAAATCTACAAGCAGATTTAACTAATCTAGAGAACACAAAGAAAGAACAAATACAAACTGCTGCAGATAATATGGAAGGTAAATTTACTGCAGCAGAAGGAACATTATCAAAAGGTTTAAATTTTGCTGACAAGCAAGGATGGCTAGAAGGCCTTAAATCTGGATCAAGTGCTGCAGGTACTGGAACAACTGCAGGAGGTTTAGGTAATATATCTCTTATTGACAAGTCAAGCTCGTCTTTATTTAAACCTTTAAACTTACCTTCTAGTCCTGGATTACCATCTGGAATAACTCCACCATCATCTTTATCTACAGGTCTTGATCTTAGTGGATCAAGCTTACTTAATCCTACTACTACTACTCCAGGTTCTAATTTATTAGGAACTGGTACAGACTTACTTAGTGGATCATTATCAACAGGTAGTGATGCTGTTAGTAAATTTGCAGGATTTGGAAAGCAAGGTATGGAATTTAGTAAATTAGCGCAAGCAGGAAAACTGGGTAAACTAGGTGCTGGAGCAGGTAAGTTTTTAACTTCTGGAGCAGGTTTAGGGACAATAGCTTCTTTAGCAGGTCAAGGTATTAAAAAATTATCTGATGATAATAAAGCTCATGTATCTAACACAGGAGAATATGCAGGATCTATTTTAAGTGCTGCTGGAACAGGAGCTTCAATAGGCTCTATAATACCAGGAGTAGGAACAGCTATAGGTGCTGGTATAGGTGCGTTATATGGAGCTGGTAAACAATTCTTTGGGACACAAGCAGCTAAAAGAAAGAAAGAAGAATTAGACGCTCAGAAAAGAATAAAACAATTAGAATATAATGAGCAGTTAGAAGATCAAATGGGAACTCAGTTAGCAGGAGCTAGAATGGGGGAAATGGAACAAAAAACATACTCTGGTTACGACCTTGGTAGAAACGTTACTTATGCTTTTGGAGGAGGTAGAATGGAAATGCCTAGGTACTATTAAAATAAAAATTAAATATTATGTATAGAAGACGATTTATAAATAAAGTTAAAAAATATCAAACAGGTTCTGAGTGGGATAGTGAGACAGGTATGATATACCTAGATCCAAATATGCCTGTACATCAACAAATAGTTACAGATAAATCTACTAAGGAAGATAAAAAAATAGCTAATAAGAATAGAAAGAATCTTATAGCAACAGCTCCTTCTGTAGAAGCTGCAGATGAGGCAGGATTATTTAATAGTGAAGCTGAAAAACAAGAAGAAAAAACAAATAGAATAAAAAATAGACAATTTGCTCAGTCTTTTATAAATAAATATGATCCAAATCCTACCAGTCTAATGGATCGTATAACAGGAGGATTAAATTTTTGGGATTGGCTTGATGTAGGTTTAAGTACAGCAGGTCTGACTCCAGGATATGGAGCAGCTGCTGATCTTCTTAATGTAGGACAAAACCTTTTACAGTCAGCAGGAAATGTTGTAGTAGGAGATTGGGATGAAGCTTGGTATGATCTCAAAAGTGCAGGTACATCAGCTTTAGCATTTGTTCCAGCTACGCAGGCTTTTACTACTGGTCTGAAAACAAAACAAGTTTCAGGTAAAGTTAATAAGGTTAAAAGCGTTATTGATAAAAATAAAAAATACACAAACGTTGTAGATGATGTTCCTACAGGCGGTGGTATGAATATAACTAGAGGAAATAAAGTTGAATTTGAAACTGGTCCTGTAATAAAAAAAACAGATACACGTATAACTCCTAAAATAGAAACAAAAACAATAGTTCCTAATCCACCTAAAATTACATATACTCCAATTACTGATATAATAAAACATCCTAATTTATATGGTAGAGGTTTAAGTAATACAAATTTAAACTTTATATATAATAAACCATCACTTTTTACTAGAGGTAAAAGAACATATGGTAAACTTGGAAAGTTTTATAATGAAACTTTAGGAATGGGATCACCTCTAGTTCAATGGAGAGGATACGATATGCCAGGACTTACTAATATTTGGGGTAAACAAGCTTTTTGGAAAAATAATATACAAAGACAAATTACTCCTACTGATGTAGTAGGTTATACAGGAACAACTTTAGGATTAAATTTATTACAAAAAAGACAAGACGAAAAAATAGCAGCAGAACAACAAATACTAGATGATATTAATTCACAAAGTGAAGCTTGGAAAGCTGATTCTACAGCACATGTGAATCAGAATATACAAAACGTAACTGGAGGATGGGATCCTAATGTAAGTGCTGGAGCTAATTTATTTCAAATTGGTCTAAGAGATGCAGCAACAATGGCTTATATTCTTCAAGACATGGGTTATGATCCATCAGTAAAACGATCACTTGAAGAAGTAGAAAATCTAATGATTAAAGCTTATCCAGATACTCTTCCAAATATTGATGCAGCTATTAATCTATTTGAACCAGACCAAAAACAAATGGGAGGATCATATATGGGAGTTCCACAACAGGATCCTATAGGAGATGAAGGATATATGGGACAAATGCAACAATATCAAACAGGAGGTACTCCATCTAAAATACCAGGAGACCAAAGCTTGTTGAAAGAAATGAGAAAATTAAACTTGGAATTAGAAGAAGGTATAGATCCAAGTAAAACTGATTCCATAGAAGCTGTTAGATATATACAAGAGATGTGGCCAAAGTTTAAAAAATCAGGGTTCAGTTCTTGGGATGTTATTAGATACCTGAAAAAAAATAGACCAGATTTAGTAGAATATAGTCCAAATGGAGCGGTTAAAAATATAAAAGGAATGGAAGGTTTGCCAAAAAAGAAACAAGTTGGTGGAGTTTATAATCAAATGAAAAATTTTAAAATGGGAGGACAAAATTTACCAGGAGGAAATGTTTCTCCTATACCAGGAAGTGACGCTGTAGAATTTACTGGACAAACTCATGATGAAGGTGGTATTATGTTAGATCCTAAAACAGAAGTTGAAGATGGTGAAACTATGGATAAAGTTAATATGAAAGGTAAAGGAGCTAAAGATTATTTCTTTTCATCTTACTTAAAACGAGGTGGACTGTCTTTTGCAGATCATCATAAAAATATATTAGCTAGAGGAGGAGATCAAGGTGAAATTGATATGTTAGCTAAAATGCAAGAAAAAGCTGCAGGTAGAAATCCTAACGCTGTTCAAACTGCAAGCCATGGTGGATATAAACAATATTCTAATGGAGGTGAGCAAGATGTATATGGTCCAAATCATGCAGGATATGAAAGAGCATTAATTGCTTCAGGATATACAGGTTATGGTACAGACGGTACAGTTAGTGGTGCAGATGTTGGTGAAACAGGATATAAAAGTATACAAGGAAAAAATAAACAAATGGTTGACGGAACCTTAACTCATACAGGATATTATGGAGAAATAGGTCCTGCAGAAAGAGAAGATTTCTTTAATCGAAATAAAGAAATAATGGAAAAAATAGGTGTTACTAATTGGGAGGATTTTGATCCTGCTACAATGACAGATGATTTCCAAAGAGAATTTAACAATTATTTAGCTAATGAGTATAATACTAATGAGGATTTTAGAACAAACCTTGCAAATGAAGGTATTACTAATTTAGAAGGTCTTATAACAACTGCTGGATTCCACGATAAAGGTCATAAGTCTAAAAGATTAGACGGGTTTTATGGGTCTTATACGCATGGTAAAACTTCGTTTTATGATCAAGAAGATACTCCTGATAATGATCCAGACACATGTAAATGTACTAACACAACAACTCAAGCTGAAGTAGAATATCCTTGTGGTGCAGAATTACCAGAAGAGTGTAAAGAAGGTTCTGGAGGAACACCAGATTCAGGATGTCCTTGTGGTACTGATCCAGAAACTTATAGTGAAGAGTGTTGTAAAGGCGATAGCAGTACAAACATTGACAGAACACTTGTTGGTGCTGCACAACTATTACCTGCAGCGTATGCTTTTGCAGAAGGTCCTGATTATATGACAGAACATAGAATGGCAAGTCCAGGAGCAATTATACCAGAAAGATTATCTAAAACACATCTTGAAAGAGTAGATATGAATGCAGATAGAGCTAGAAATCAAGCTGATTATCAAAGTATGAATAAATTTGTAGAAACAGCAGGTTTAGGTTCATCTAGTATCGCAGCTAAAATGGCAGCTTACGGTAGAAAACAAGAAGGAAATAGAATGATTACAGATGCAGAGAATAAAGCAAACATTGAAATTGGTAACCAAGAACTTCTAGCAGATCAAACTAGAAAGACAACAAATGTACAAAATGCTTTGGATGCTTCTAAATTTAATGTAACTTCGCAGCTTGAAGCTAATAAACAAAATGCTATAATGGAAGGTACTGTAGATGAGTTTAATAGAGCTGCTGATGCTGCAGTTAAAGATAGAAGATTAATGGCTATAGATAATGCTACTAAGACTCTCGCTGGTATGTATACAGATAAATTAAAAATACAATCACAAGAAAGAATGGCAGATGCTATATCAGGTCAAACAGGTATTGCAGAACGAAATAGATATAGTATGCAACTTTTAAATAGCGGTAACTATACAGGAGTTAATGATCCTAGATATATAGAAGCTATGGATGCCTATAATAGAATGAATAATATGGGAGGTAATGTTCCAACACAAAACAGATATGGAGGATACAGAAGAAGGTATAATAAATAAAATAATATGGCAAATAAATACAGTAATTACGAATTAAAACCATATGTAAGCACATATGTTAATCCTTATTCAGTAGAAGTAAATACAATCTTAAGAGAAAGATATGATAATAATAAAGCTAGTGTAGATCTTATAGATAAAACTTTAGGATCTAAACAAGTTTTAGAAGGAGATCAAATTCATATAGATAATGCTAAAAGTATGGTTAAAAATAAATTTAGTAGATTAACTGAATTTGGAGATTATGAAAATGCAACTTTACTTGTAGATGAAGTTATGGTAAATTTAGAAACTGATAAAGGTTTACAGTACGCTCAACAATCTTATTTAAACAGACAAAAAGAATTAGAATATATACAGGAAGCTACAATGCAAGGATTTAATATGTTAGATTTTGGACAATTTAATGCGTCAAGCCATCAGTCTTATACCCAAGATGAAAATGGTGCATGGATAAAAAATATATATCAACCACTTGTAGAAAAAGAACATCAGTATGATCAAACTATAAGAAATTTAATTGGTACTATTAGAGCTGATGCTTCAGGAGTATCTCAAGGAAAAGCTGATCGTATAGCTAAAGGATTATTACCAGGATATTTAGATAGTTTTATAGGAGATCAACACTTTAGAAAATTAACTCAAATTGAAGGAATGTCTGAAGAAGAAGCTAAAGCAACAATATTAAAACAAATTGAAAGTTTTACAGATCAACAAGTACATTATACAGCTAAAGCTGACATTAAAAAGAATGGGTCTATAAATCCTTATGTTGCTCAATTTGATATGAGTAAAACAACTATAGGTAATCCTTTAGGACTTGTAACAGAAAAGTCATTACACGATCTTGATCTAACCTTTATTGCACAATCTGGAGATGTATTTAATCATAATACTAGTAAT
>TARA_A100001201_G_scaffold44343_3_pt1 | contig 12472 bp, 24 predicted proteins | sample TARA_A100001201 | Tara Oceans TARA_A100001201 (sample SAMEA2619872) | marine metagenome | biome: marine biome (ENVO:00000447); feature: surface water layer (ENVO:00002042); material: "saline water (ENVO:00002010), including plankton (ENVO:xxxxxxxx)" | depth 5 m | reverse complement strand
ATCTGTACTATTTATTACCCATCTACTGTTAGGTATTCTCCAGCTGGCATATCCCATGTAGCCATTACATCTCGCCATCTAAATCTATCAGCTTCTACTGAACCGTGATAAACAAGATTAGCTATAATCATAAACAATGATTTGGTACATGCACTTTTATTAAAGAATGTTTTTACTTTACCTATGGTGCTAGATTCACACATAATCATAACTTTTTCTATGTAATCTAATGTACGTTGTGTAACTTCTCCATGGTCAGTCTTAAGTGCTGGCCTCATAGCATGTTCTAAGTTATAAAGCTGTTCACCTGTAGCTAGTCTTATACCTCTGGGACATAACTTACTTTTTCTTATCGTGTCCATATCGTGAGATAACTTCATACTTATATCAAGAGTTTCTCTGTCAATATGAAATGATAACCATATAGGTTTATTCTTGTTTGTTACACCTAATAACCTACGACCTCCAAATGTATTTGCTTCACTTGCAAGTTTCTCTTTATTTGCTGACCATAATCTAAACTTATAGTTAGATTCATTAGGTGTTAATGCCTGTCTTTCTTTTGCATTAGGAAATGCTTGAAACTTTGTATTATATACCATTATTCCTCCTCTAATTCTTCATCCAAATCATCTAATATAGGTTCATCTAAGTACCAATTAAACAATTTATTATGGTGTTTTACAATCATTCTTCTTCTTTATTAGCCATTTCTTCACGCATACTTTGTATATCTATACCAGCTACAGTTGCAATCAACGTAGTGTTCTGTGTTATTCTGCTGTCAAGCAATGATAATGTATCAGATATTGTTTTAAGTGCGTATGTTAGTTCTTCTAGCCTATCTTTCTTTGCCATTATTCCTCCTCTAATTGTGCTAAATGAAAGTTATAATCTATAACAAATTTGTCCATTAATTTTCTCAATGCGTACATATCAGGTGGTACGTTAAATGTATCACTGCCACATGCTTTATCAAATTGTTTTGCCCATACTTTCATATATTTAGGATTAGTAAATATATTTATTTTACTTATGTCAATTCTTTGTTTACTCATCTATGTCATCCATTTCTACTGTTAATCTATCAATACAATCATTACAATATTTAACTAATGTAAAGTCTGTAATGTATGCAACACCACATAGTTCGCATACAAGATTTAACAATTTATCTATTTGTTTTCTGAATCGTTTGTTTGTGTTAGACCATGTCATCTACATGACCCCATACCTTCTCACAGTATTCGCAGAATACTTGGTCAGTAACTACGCATACTTTCTCTAGTTTGTATCCACAACATTTCATTATTAGTTCCTTTCCAACAATGTTTACTACTGTTCCAATGATGCCAACCATCATTGTAAACTAACCAGGCAGCGACTGCTGTACTTGTTTCTGTGTTAGTTCTATCTTCTATTATACCTAGCTTAGGTGTTAACCATGCCCAGGTATCATCATTAAACTGCCAGAGTCCAACATCTTGTGTACCGTTAGTATTATTACCGACTGCTTCAGCTTTACCTGAGCTTTCGCAGTATATAATACCTAAAGCACGCAAGATGTCTTTCTCTTTAAAATATCTTTGTACAAGTTCTGTATGTTCCAGCACGTACTCTACTTTGTTAGCAGTGTCGTAACAGTCCTTGAACTCAGATATATTGTCAGTTGTAAGTAACAGTGGCACTAAACAACCGACAAATACTTCTATCATTAGCTAATGGCAGCAGTTGTTGTAGGTATTTTAGTACAAAAGTAATGTACTAACCCACGTTTTTTACTAGGTAATGTAGTAATTTCATAACCTTCCTGCCTAAGATTATGTATTATTCCACCAAATCTGTGGCAGTGTAACTCTGCTACAAACTCCCAGTTACTTATTGGTTCATCATTCATAAACTCTGTTAATGCCCAAGCAACTAACTGTGTTTTACTTTTAATAAACCTAGGTATTTCTTTACCTCTAAAATATTCTGGTATCATTTTATTCCCCACTCCTCTGGTATATCACTGTTGTCTAACCACCATGACTTACGCCACTTGCCTGTATGCTGTGGACATTCTTCTGGTGTCTTTCCTGAACAAGTAAAGTCTGGACTTTTATCTGTACGTTTTGTTTTACGATTATCCCAAACCATTAACTTGTTAGGACAGGGACACTTAAGGTCATCCCTGTACTTATTTTGTTTTTCCATTTTCTGAACTACCTCTCCGACTAGACCTTCAGGGGTTTGTAACCCATCTGTCTTGTCTGTGCTTTCCATACCTACTGTAGATAGTTTGTCTTCTAATGATAGCTGATTAAACTGTTCTTCAGTATATTCTTCAGGCATATCTACAAGTTTCTCTATCATATTTAGGTATTTATCTAGTTGCTTATCAGACCATAGTGATTTATCAGCAGGAAACTTCATGGTAGTAGCATATTTGTTTGCACTACCAATAATCTTATTAAGTGTTTCCTTACTCTGTACGTCACTTGTTATTGCAGCAACTGTCTGCGCTATAAATGCTACGTCTTGCATTAGAAAGGTGCTTCTTTTGCGTCCTCTTTAGGTGTACCTACCTCCACATCTTGTGCAACTATACTATCCATGATGTCATTCATGCGTTGTATGTCTTCTTTAGTAGGTTTGTTTTCTTTCTTACGCATATCTACCTTGGTAACTTCTACCTTTGCATCTGCATCGGCCATGTCTTGTGTGTAACCATCAGGCGCTACTGCTGTAGCTTCTTCTTCTGACTGTTTAGAACCTGACCAAAGTTCTACACCTAGACCAAAGCGCATACATGCACGCTTAAATGCATCAGACTCTGCATCCTTTAGGTTAGTACCATCATTAAACTTGGCATTTCCTAGCTTGAATGTATCAACATCACCGAAACCATCATAGCTACCCATACCTTCTATGGTAATAGTACCTTTAGCACCTACTATGCGTTTTTCTCCGTTAAATGTACCATACACAGCTTCACATTGCCATGTGTATTTGACTCCACTGTCCCTCAAACGCTCTACATACAATGCGTGTGGAACATAATCACCGAACTTACCTGCTGGTGCTTTACGAACTACCTCCTGTGGAAATGGAGATAGCAAGTCAACGTTATTTGCCATAACATTCCTTTCTTTATATATCGTATACGTTTGTAATACAAAAGTAAAAACAAACGTATGCGATAGTTATTCTTCTTCTAAGTCTAATAGACTACGAAGATTAGTGACACCTCTTTCTAAAGGTATCATCTTAATACTATCGTTTTTGTTTCTTAGTATAAAGTATGGTCGACTACTTAGTCCACTGTATTCTATACCAATCAATGTCCATTTAGACTTGACAATACTATCTGTCATAATTGTATTATATATATATTCTTTATTGATTACCAAGTTTTACCAAATATTCTGCAGTTACTCCATGCTTTGGTTTAGCAAAGAGTAACCACTGGCACGGTCTGCCCATACTAGCTAGTTGTTCTAGTGCGTATGTGTTGTAGCTTTCTGTGCTGCCATTCACCCACAATCTTACGTCATTAACGTACATAGTTGTAGGTGTATGAAAATGTCCTGCTATTGCATAGTCAAAGTCTGGCATAAGACCTCTGCTGGCCAATGCTTTCCAACCTAGTAGCTTCTTACCAAAGCCATACCATGGGAATCCTGAATGTCCCCTGATATTATCTCCATGCCATACAAAGAACTTACATCCTTCACCGACATCTGCAATATCGAACCAATGGTTATCACCTGTACTATCAGGTATTGTCCATGTCATACGTTTTTCTTTTTCATATGTCATTGACATTATTTTTCCTAGCATTCTATCTGCATTGGAATCTGGATGGTAGTCTTTCCTTGCACGGCCTCCAAGGCTGCCATGATTACCTATCACCCAATGTACATCTACTTCTGCAAAATTAGCTAACAATATGTCAAAGAACTTTGTCAATATTCTAGGTCCATCAATTGTTACTTGGTTATATAACGATGCATCAATAAGATGTGTTTGACCAGGAAATATTAGTTCACCTTCTACAATGTCACCTGCAGCTAATACTACGCATTTGTTTACTGGATGTGCAGAACGTTGAACATTTGACAATTCAACTATTTTATTTGCATATTCAATAACACGTTCTTCAGCTACCTGTGTGTTATAATCAGGCGTTACTTTAGCTAGCTGTACATCAGACAGTACTGCTACTGCAACCTCCTCATTTTTACTTCGTTTATGTACCTTTGGTTTAGGTATCTTAGGTTTATCCCAGGTCCTGAGATTAGTAGCAACTGCCTCATATACAGCGTCTATCATGTCAGCTTTTTTATTTTTAGCTTTCTCTAATTGACGTAGTAATCTAAGGTTATCTGCTTTAAGTTCACGTATCTTTGTTGATTCAGCTTCTGCTAATAATTTTTCTATTTCTTTATTAGTTGCCATGCTGTTCTTTAAGGTTCAAGAAATGATTACGTACTGCTGTTTCACTTATTTTAATACCATATTCATCACGTAATATTCTATGTACTACATATGGTTTAATAGGTCTACCAGCAATAATCCTTTCTTCTATACCATCCCAGAATGGCTTAGCTTCGTCAGTTATTCTTTCGAATACACGGCTAGTCTTTCCTGTTTCTGCTTCAGTCAACAGGCTTTCAATCTCTTTCATAGGTTTCATTATAACCATAGAGTCTGAGTATTCAAGGACCTCTGCAGGGTAAGCACTGAGTGACGCTACGAGGAACGCCAATGCCGAAAGGTTAGCTTGAGGCGTCAGTATTTTCTAGGCAAGGACGAAGTGAGAAGCGGTGTGCTGGACAGGCAGAGGGACGTAGGTATGCGTAGTAGTGTTCACTATGGGTTGATTGTTGACATTTATGAGGTTATCTAACCTGTTGCAGGTTCTCCCTGCACTCTATTCTACTACTAAACACAGCTTTAATTAGTGGAAAGGAACACTAACTGTCTTTCGACATTACTGTATTCCATACCACTATAGCACTTGGTTTAGTTTAAGTGCGTGTTCCTTTACTTCCTCAATATCTTTGAGGTTAATTATTTTATGTTGTGTACATAATTGATAGCATTCTTGTAATAAGTTATAGCCACTTGAGTGTCTACCTACACCAAAAACATGCATATCTGATACCCAGATTCTACGTGCTGGCATTGTAGATAACCAACGTAATGCTGGACCATCTATTACATTGCCACCTCCAGACCAATTATCTAGTTGTTCTTCTGTTACACGCATACCATTCTTAGCAATAATACGTAATGTACCTGAGTTACCCCAGCCATTATACATAGCTATGTTTACAGCAGGTAACAATTGCATTACCTCTAGTATGTCATCACCATTGAATGACATAGAACCTGATGCATCTATCAATATAGTGCCACCTTTTACATTAATTTTTTGTTTAAATATTTGTTTGTCGATACAATATCTATTAATGTATTTAGGATTGTAACCATAATCTGATGGTCTGTATTCTCTACCTTGTTTCAATCTACCTTTCAAGTTCACTGACAAAGGCGGTTCATGTATAGTCATATCACCCCATTCACCTATGCCATTGCTACTATTGTATGTCATTTTATCTACAAGGTCTTTACGCATACGTCTTTCTAGCTGCTCAACAGCATCACCTGTACTAGAAGATTCAATTGCGTCCCCTTCAGATTCTTCGTCTTCACCCTCTTCACCTTCAGTTTCTGGTGCAGGTGGTGGTGCTTTGACTTCTTCTGGTTTAGGTTTATCCATAAACTCAGCAAGTATTGCAGATAGTTTTTCTGCATACTTTTGAACTTTACGATAACTAGGCAATTGATTCCATGCATGATTAGTTAACATACTTATGAATTTCATAGCAGTTTGTTTAGCAAATCTAAGTTGCGATTTACGTAACTCAGATATCTCATTTGAATCTATTGCTTCTTGAAATACATCAAGTATATCTTGATACATATCTGTATTAACCATTACAGACCTAGCACCACTAGACCTTTTGTTCGAGTATGCTGCAAGAGTATACAATATTAAGTCAGTAATACTAGCTGTCATAATTAGTCTATGAGTTTTAGATAGCATTTCTTCTCTACACAATATGTAATCATCTATTGGCAAATCGTGATAAGCCAGTAGATAATTAATACGTACTTCTTCTAGTGCATGTATAGCTTCTACACGTGTACCACGTAATAATTTACCCATAGTTTTAGGTGACCATTTAGCATGGCCTAACTCGTGTCTACGTATCATACGACTATGATTGACACCACAATATTCACAATCTCTATCCATAGGAACATACATCTGTTTGTTTAGATTATCTGTTCTTGGTTGTGGGTCGTGTTCTGTGGTTTCCATCACATGCCACTTATCACCAGTAACTATCTCTGGGTAAGGGTATGCTCTTTTGTCTTGCATTAGTCTGCCTTGCTTAGAAGTATTGCATCTGTAAGTTCTTCTGAGTTCTCACCAAAGACTAATTTACCTGCAGTTTCTGGGGTAAATCCTTTTTCTTGTAACTGAAAGAACTCTGACCATGCACGTACAGATATCCTATCTTCTGGGTCTTCTACCATAGTTGTATCGGTAATAACACCATGCCATTCCTCTGGGAATTGTTCCATTGCTTTTGGATGTATTGAATCGACATAAATTTTTACAGGAAATCTATCCTTCAACGCAAGTGGCAATGACTCAGGTGGACTGTTAGTAGTAGCTACGACTTGAAAGCCTTCAGCTGGTTTAACAGTTTCCTTTTCATCATTGTTTAATGTCAACATTGCTATGTCTTGGTCATCCAATATAGCATGCAAGAATGTCATAGCATCTGGTGATGCGTGGTCTATCTCATTGATAACTAATCTACCACCATTACGCCATGCTTGTATTGCAATACCATCATGCCATTGGAACGTACCATCTGAACTAGGTTTATAGAAACCTTCTAAGTTAGCAGATGCAGTATCCTCTGTCATAGTTATTTGATAGACATTGGGTTTACCATCCATGTCTAAGGGTGTGCTTTGTTTAACAGCACTGTATGTTTTGCCTGTGCCTGGAGGACCATAGAGTAATACTCTACGTGACTTTCCTAGCACTGACGCTATCATTTTCCAACAATCATTTTCAGTTGTCATAATTTATCCTTTCTATTCTTCCTCATCTTTAGTTATAAATTTACAATATATGTCAACCATATTTGTATCTGTATTTTTCCTTTGCTTTATAACAAACCTACCTACAGCTGCTAGGTGTGCTATATTTCTTTGAGTCATAGACTCTATATTATGTTTTACCCCACTAATCCATTTGTCAGATTTACCAATTACATACCATGTATTTGGATTACCTAACAATACTTGTGCCACTTCATTAGTTAGTAAACTAGGTTTCTTACCACGTTCACTTGTACTAACTGGTGGCGGAGTAGCAGGATACATACCATTTGGTAGTGTCATTCTTGCTCCTTTAGGTATTCTTCTGCTTCATTACCTACGTCTTCCATTTTCTGGCTAAGTACACCTAGTGTCATGCTACGTAGTTTCTCTACGTCATCTACTAAACATACTTGTATAGATGTAGGTTCTATATCAAGCCAAGCTTTAAAGACATCTGCGTCTTCAGCTGCTTGTCTTATTGTTTCTATTTCGTCAATTGTAAACGTCATTTTACCATCAACAGGTTGCATGAAGTTCGTCATTGTTTCTGCTCTGCTTATCTGAATGATATGCATTGCTGTAGTAATTGCGTTCATAGCACTACTACTTGGCACTATAACTTGCCATACATCTGGTTCATTAAATGTAGGTTTGTCATCATGACTATCAATATTATAGAATGCCACTTGTACTTCATATTCCTTGTTAGGTACTTGAGTTACGTGTATATGATTCATAGTTTCCTTTCTGTCAGTTGATATAAAGGTAAACAACTGACAGAAGGAAGGTTGTGAACAGGGCTATGTACTTCTCCTTCCCCCATCAGTTGTGTACGTATATTGCTATCTTTGTAGATACTTCCACCTAACTACAGCACGCCATAGCATACAGTTCGTAGTATCTAATACATAAATAGCTTGTAACACACAATTATCTGTACTTGTTCAGACTTAACTATCAAGTTTCAAACTATGTGCTACAAGCTATCTACATATGGTTATCACTTGCGTGATAGCTGGCTTAGTACTAATTCCAGCATGTAGATAGCCATGCGTTTCAGCCACATTTATTCATCACACCATGGTGATTTAACAAAAATTGTAGGTTTATGTCCTATCATTTTTTTAGCGTCAACTTTGTCTATTATCTTATCTATTAATTCTATCGCTTCGTCCTTACTAACATCGGATTTAAAATAAAAATCTACAGTTAAACTGTTTTCATCTTGTTTTAAATTTTCATCAACATATTCATATATATATTCTGATGACATTATTCTGTTATCTCTTTAACTTTTTCATGCATTTCTTGCATTGATTTTTCATACTCGTTATATATACGCTCAGTATCTTCTGGTGTCCAAGGATACTCTGATATACCATCACCATTACCTAATTCTATATCCCATGAATTAACAATTGTTAAGTTAAATTTAATTGCTATATCATTAAGTAATCTAAATGGTTCTCCCCATGCTGAATCAAATTGAAAAACAACTTCTCTATTATCTTTTGTAATAGTATCTGATATTAAAGTTGTATCACAATCACCCCATTTTGTACCCCAGTTAAGATACTGCCAGTCAATTGGTTGATATGTACCATAGTCTTTTATTAATCTATCTTTTACCATATCCATCATAGGTCTTTTACCATCTTCGTCTTCATACCAAGCATCGTATCTTACACCGTCAATGGTTGCACCACCTTGGTGTATATTTCTTAAGTCATCTGGTATTGGATTACATTGTGTAAAGTCATACCAACTAACACCTTTGTCATCAGTAACTTTTACTAAGTCCAAAAAGTTCTGTATATTTTCTACAGAACCTGTTATTTCTACTGTATTATATGTCCAATTAGGCATATTATTCCTCCTCTTTTAGTGATAACATAAATTCATTTACCTCTGTCATAAATAATTTTACGTCATCTGGTGCATTTAAATTATTAAGATGAGTTGTGAAATCATCTCTGAATGTATCATTTGACAGCATTGCTGCCATAAGTTTACGCATTAAATCATTATCGTTAGCAGTAAAGTGGTCAACTAGTGTCATTTGCACATTACCTAACATATTGATTCTTTTGTTTATAGCTTGTAATTGTTCTTCTATACTCATAATTTCCTTTCTTATATACTTCTGTCGTTGATATATAAGTTAACAACGACAGAAGTAAACTAAGACTACCTAACGTTTCTAAAGATAAAGTTCTTTAGAATTATATAGTAGTCTTCAGCTATATTAATTTCTTCATTAGTTGGGTTAGCTGTATCCATCCAATGTTGATGTACGTGTGTTAGATATTCCGACATTAATTCGAATCGCATATCTTTCCTTCCATTAGCTATTACTCTGGCTAATTAAAATGGAATGTCTACGTAATCACTTTCATTAGTATTTAATGTCATATCAATACCCAAGAAATTAAGGTCATCATTATATTTATTTTCTGCCTTATCTTCATGGAACTTAATGACTGCATTTCCAACTTGTCTTTTAAGTTGTTCCATATCAAAGTCATTAAGTAATGGCCTTAGCGTATCGAATGCTTTACTAACTTCTACTATGTCCATAGTTTTTCCTTTCGTATCATCGTTGGCTAGGATGCATAGTTTGCTATTGTTTTTTATCTCACTCGCCATAGAGTCCTAGCCGATAGTATAAATGGCTAATTTATCCTATCAAGTCTATATACATATAGACTTTACTCTCCCTACATTATAGAACATAGGGAGTGTAAAACCTATTGGTTTTTAATAGGGTGCAACTTCCTCAAGAACTTCCTCATTCTTGGTTTCAGCTACTTCCTCGGTAGCTTGTGCAGATGCCTCTGCACTATCGCCAGCTTTCTTGGCGATATATGTTGGTGATTGCTTATGCAATGCTATTACCTCGTTTACATCAAGGTAAAGTGGAATTGTTTGCAAAGAACCATTAATGTATCTTTGCACGAATGTGCGCTCACGCCATTCGGTTAATGTTTTACCAGTAATTCCACACACTACTGGGTTCATTGGTTTTGACATAATAACTCCTTTCATTATATTTCGTTTTTATGTCTTGACATATATATTATCTATATATATCAGTCAGTTGTCTGACTCAAGAGTCTACAGACAACTGAGTGATACATATTAAAACATATCCGATTTATTGTAGCATTCGATACTACATACATAAGCATATACAACTGGGTCAACTGATTCATAGCCAACCCAAGTTCGCCAAGGCGAATCGGTACATTTTTTATTGCACTTCGTGCAAAATACTACATTATTCATTATTACTCCCAGCAATGACAATCTTTGTCATATTCTGGTAGTTCACACCACATACAATATTTATCTATTCCCATAGTTATCATCATTATCCTTTCTATAACTATCTTTCTGCCTTCAGACTCAAGAGTCTGCTGAAGGCAGTAAGATAATTACCTAAACATAAGTTTAAGTTGTTGTACCTTGGAAACATTACGCTTGGATACTTCCCAAGCATTTTCGCCATTAAGATACACCTTGGTCGAACATTCGCCATAGTGTATGTTTAATGGGTATGTTTTGCCATTGTTGGCTGGTTTCCAATAAGCGTCTTTCTTAAAGACGATTGGATACATACATACTGTACATAGTTTTTTAGTTTTAAATTTATCCATTGTAATTCCTTTCTTTAAATAGATAAGATACTTAATAAGTATCAGTCAGTATTCTGACACAAGTGTCAGCAGAATACTGATTGATAATTACTTATCGTTTAACCAAAGGCGTAAAGCATCGCTATAAATTAATATAGTTATCTTTAAACGCCATAGTTGGAAACGTGCTTTACGCTGTAATCTATATTTATTTCTACCCCAGTACCAGCGTAAATATCTAGGATAACGCCACTTCATAGTAATTATATTATTTATCATAATATCCTTTCTGTCGGAAGGCTGACTCGCAAGTCAGCAGTCTTTCGAACAGAAAGATATATTGTTATTGTATAGATTTCATAACAGTTCATAGGTATGTAATTAAACTACATATGGCTGTATTTAAAAGTATATACTGTATATATCCTTCTGTCCTATGGGACAGTAGAAGGATTATATACTGTATACATATAAAGTTTACATAAGCTATTGTTATTGTGTGTACATATTACATTTGACTACCATATGTCAATCTGACTGTCTACATTATTGTACGTAAGGTCTATAAAATATGCTGGTAATCTTTCGGAAGGCCCAATGTTTCTGGGCAGGAGCGGGCATAGCCTGTTTTTTTTGACTTAACCTTTTCTTAGTGTCCTTGGGTACTGCTTTTGCGTTTCTACGTTACTGTCTTGCCAGTCAGCAGCTTTTGATGTCCCGGTCACCACTTTACCTGTAACAAAATACTTGTGTTAAGTGTTTGTAATTAGAGCTACTATAACATATAATTCTCACTATACAAACATCTAACGAAAGATAGTTAAACAATGGTCGATACCGCAAGCAATGTTATCTGTATAGCAGAGGGTTGTAGGAAAAAATTAAAAGGGAAACAACGTAAATTTTGTTCTCCTACATGCCAGAAAAGACAGTTTGCAAGAGATAAACGACATAACAAGCAAGTTGAAGTAAAACCGATTAATATAGAACGTAAGTCTGACGAAGGCGACTACGCTTCTGTTAGACGAGGACAGTATTACCGAGCTTTCGTAAGCGAGGGAATAGCTGAACAAGTGGCCACTGGCGATATGGCAGTAGCTGACGCAGCTTCTCTCCTTGGTTGCACTTCGGCTACTGTCAGTCGCATGCTTGCTGCCTACAAGATAGATACTAGAAACCAAGTAGCAGCAGAAGATTGGGAACTATCTGAAGGTGCAAAACGTGCATTAGAAAATTTTTCGAACTTCCGACTAAGATACTTTGAAACAGAACTAGGAGAAAAGTATGACACTGCGCCTTTTCATACTAACTGGATAAATAACATTATAGATTCTATAGATAACGGTAAAGAATTATTGATACTGTCACCCCCACGACACGGAAAAACAGAATTGTTAATACACTTTGCTGTTTATCAGATATGTAAAAACCCTAATGTAAGGATTATGTGGGTAGGTGGTAACGAAGACATAGCTAAGAATGCACTATCTGCTGTACTTGACGTATTAGATACTAACGAAGAGTTACAAGAAGATTTTTGTTTACCAGGTACTAGCTTTAAACCAGATAACAGGTCAGGTAAAAACTGGTCACAAAATCAATTTACTGTAGGTACAAGAACAGTAGCAGGTATTAAATCACCTACTATGGTAGCTGTAGGTAAA
>TARA_A100001201_G_scaffold143764_1_pt1 | contig 12486 bp, 6 predicted proteins | sample TARA_A100001201 | Tara Oceans TARA_A100001201 (sample SAMEA2619872) | marine metagenome | biome: marine biome (ENVO:00000447); feature: surface water layer (ENVO:00002042); material: "saline water (ENVO:00002010), including plankton (ENVO:xxxxxxxx)" | depth 5 m | reverse complement strand
AAATAATAAATGGCAAGACCAGTATACCAATATAGACCTAGAAATGATGATCCGGATTCTGGAATAGGAATTTTATTACCTTTTAATAAAGGTGCTAAAGGAAAAGCTCCACAAACACATTATGCATCGGGGTCTGCAGTAGGTAATGGTGTATTTGAAATGTCTTATACTACAGAAGAACAGGTAATTTCAAATCTTAAAAATTTATTGCTAACAACAAAAGGTGAACGTGTTATGCAACCAAACTTTGGTACAAGTATGCGTACAATTATATTTGAAAATAATACACCTGAATTACGTGATTTATTATTTGATGCAATTAATGAAGATATAGAATATTGGTTGCCATATGTAACCTTAAAGGCTGTTGATATAGGAACTAGTGAAGATATGCATACATTGATTGTAACATTAAGATTTAAGATTGAATCTATTGGAGCAGAAGTTGTAATAAATGTTTTAGCATCTGAGAATACATTTACAGTTGCAGAGGTATCGGAAGAAGAATTAGAACTTCAACAAGTTGGTTCGTTTGGAGCAGATACATTTGGTGGATTAGGTGATTTTAATGCTTCAACGGGTACATATTAAAGGGAATAAATTATGGCTAAAGAAACTATAAAAAAAGATGTTAAGTACTTAAATAAAGATTTTTCTCAATTTAGACAAAACTTAATTAATTTTGCAAAATCATATTTTCCAAATACTTATCAAGATTTTAATGAATCATCGCCTGGTATGATGTTTATAGAAATGGCATCATATGTCGGAGATGTTTTATCATATTATACAGATACGTCATTTAGAGAATCATTACTAGGAAGAGCACGAGAAAGTTCAAATGTTTTAATGTTATCACAATTATTTGGATATAAGCCAACATTAAATTCTCCAGCTACATGTAAATTAGATGTATTTCAATTAGTGCCGGCTAAAGGAAGTAGTGGTGCTGAATCTCCAGATATGGAATATGCATTAACAATTGCTGCTGGTATGCAAGTTGCAACAGAAACCGGACAAGTATATCATACAGAAGAGCCGTTGGATATGTCAAATGAACCTGAAATAACTGTTTATGAAATAAATACTGGAGGCGATGTTGCAAGATATTTACTTAAGAAAAAGGTTAATGTAATTTCAGGAGAAATTAAAACATTGAAATTTGATTTTGCAGATCCAAAGCCATATGACAAAATAGTATTGCCAGATGATAATGTAATTGATATATTAAGTGTAACAGATACTATGGGCTTTACTTGGAACGAAGTTGATTATTTAGCACAAGATACTATTATGGAAGATATTGCAAATATTCCATTTAATGACCCAGAATTATCAGAATATAGATCAACAGTACCGTATATAATGAAATTAAAGAAAACACCTAGGAGATGGGTAAAACGTTTACGTGATGACGGCAGAATGGAAATACAATTTGGGTCAGGTATTAGTTCAGATGCTGATGAAGAAATTATACCTAATCCTAAAAATGTTGGTCATGGGTTAGAACATTTAAGACGAACAACTACTAGTACAGTTGATCCTACAAACTTTTTGTATACTAGTACATATGGATTAGTTCCGCAAAATACTACATTAACTGTTACATATTCAGTCGGTGGTTCGGTAGAAGAAAATGTAGGTGTTAATGCAATTACAATTATTGATAAAATTGAATACTTAAACGAAACTGGATTAGTAGATTTAGCAGCTACAAAAGATTCTGTTGCAATTACAAATGATGAGCCTGCAACTGGTGCAAAAAGTAGACAAGATATTGAACATATTAGACAAAATGCAATGGCAACATATGCGGCACAAAGTCGTGTTATTACTAGAGAAGATTATATAGCTCGAGTTTATGCAATGCCAACTAGATTTGGTAGTGTTGCAAAATGTTATATTGTAGGAGATACTCAAATTAATACTTATGATAAAACATATCCATCAGAGACAGTTGAAAATCCATATGCATTAAATTTATATTTACTTGCTTATAATGAAAAAAATCATTTTATTGAAGCAAATCAAGCACTTAAAGAAAATGTTAGAACATATCTTTCACAATATAGATTATTAACTGATGCTATAAATTGTAAAACAGCGTTTGTAATTAATGTTGGAATTAATTTTGAAGTGATTCCAAAACCAGATTATAATTCAAATGAAGTTATATTAAGATGTATTGAAAGATTAAAAACATTGTTACATCATAGTAGAATGCAAATTAATGCACCTATAAACATATCAAATTTAATTTCCGAGTTAGATCAGGTAGAAGGTGTTCAAAGTGTTCCGACATTAGAAATAATAAATTTACATAGTCAAAATTTAGGATATTCAGGAAATGAATATGATATAAATTCGGCTATCAAAAACAATATATTATATCCATCATTAGATCCAAGTATATTTGAATGTAAATATCCTAATAAAGATATAACAGGTAGGGCAATTAAACCATAAGGGATGAATTATGTATAGAATATTTTACGCAGAAAAAGATGCAACAATATATGAAAATCACCCAAATCGTAACACTGGGATTGACCAAATATTAGAACTGATAAAAATTGCATCAGGATCAAAAGTTGATGGCGTTATAAAAGAGAAACAATATAATACTAGAATACTTTTAACTTTTGGTAAAGAAATTACAGCATTATCTGAATCAATTGTTGCAGGAGATATTCCGGCATTAAATAATAATAATGTCACATCAGCATCTGTGTTCTTAAATTTACATGCTGCTGATGCGTCAGACTTATTACATGATTATGATGTCAAAGCTTATCCAATATCACAATCATGGATAAATGGTAATGGATATGCAACATCACAGCCAGAACAAACAAATGGCGTCTCATGGGACTTTAGAAATTATAAAGATGGTTTGAAATGGCATACAGGGTCATATAGTAGTGGAACTTCTCCAGGAGCAACTAGAACAACAGGAGGTGGTTCTTGGTATACAGGTTCTGGATATGAAGCAAGTCAATCGTTTAGTAATGAATCTCCGGATTTAAGAATGAATGTGACTGATATTGTTTCTTTTTGGTTAAAAAGTGGTTCTGCTGTTAATCATGGATTTATGATTAAACGTCCTAAAGCACAAGAAACAAATAGTGATATATTAGGTTCATTAAAATTCTTTGGAAGAGAGTCTCATACAATATATGTTCCGAGATTAGAAGTATGTTGGGATAATGTTGTTAATACAGACGGTGCATCAACAACACAAATAGCATCTGAGACATATGTTCCGTATATTAAAAATATTAAAGCTGAATATAGAAGATCTGATATTGCAAGGTTTAGAATAGGAGTTCGTCCAGAATTTCCAACCAAAACTTATACAACAGCATCATTCTATATGACAACAGATAGACTTCCTAATTCAAGTTCATATACAATATATGATTCTATTACAAATGATATCATATTAAAGGATGAACCTATATGGGGCAATTCAAAAACAAAAATTGCATATGATGCAAACGGAAGTTATTTTGATTTAAGAATGGATTCTTTCATGCCAGAAAGATATTATAAAATACAATTAAAATGTATAAGAACAAATGATACACAAACATTTGATGACTTTTACTTTAAGGTAGTTAATTAAGATGGAAACAAATAAGCCAGACGAATATAGAGAAAATCAAAAGGGTAACAACAGATATACCAATGCGTTTAATCCTGAAGAATCCCTTGATAAATCTAATGAATATAATCAGGCCTTACTAAATATATTAAGGACTGAATTTCCTGACGATCCTTTTTATCGTAATGGACGATTAACGCCACCACCTCCGGTTTCTAGGCCAAAATCGTTTACAGAATCACAAAAAGATCCAACCAAATTTCAAATGGCAGAACGAAATCCTAAAAATGTTGTGAAAGCCATTTCTGGCACAGATTCATTTGTCGAATATGATTTGGTAAAAACATTTCCAACTATTGATGAAGAAGAGTTAGATGAATTATTAGACGAAGAATGGGATACATTTGAAGATCCAGATGATGATGAAGCAGATGTGTTAGAACCAGCTCCAGATGGATTATTTATAGTTAATTCAGAAACTGATATGACAGATTTTCATGATTTATATATACGATTTGGTCCACAAAATTTAGTACAGCCTGAAGATACTGAAAATCCTATAGATGATGCTACTGCAGTAGAGCGTGTATTTTGTGTGTTCTTTATTCATAATGGAGTAGCTCGTCCTATTCCAACATATAAAACATTAGAAGTTATGTTAGTTGAAAGAGGACTAACATATGAAGATATTACAGAAGCAACTCCAGAAGAAATTAAAGAATTTGATTTGTTACTAGATGGAGATTTAGATGACCCAGAAGACCGTGCTTTAGCAGATGAAGATCGAGATGGCGATGTTTCTCCATTAGAAGAGTTTAGATTTAGACAAATGATTAATCGTGATGCAGCATGGAATACTCATATAAGATATAGATCTGGATATGAAGTAAAAGCTCCATTTTTGAGAGACCCTGGAGATTATATCAAACCAGAATCTATAAGAGCTCCGATGGGCAGAATAGCAGAAGATGAATCCGGAGAAGAGTTGCCACCAGATATATTTCAATCAGAAGATCCAGAAGATAGATATTTTGATCAAGTTTTTCAAAAACAAACTTATAAAGAAATGTTACGTGAAAAGTATGAAGGTAAGATGATTGTATTAGATTGGCCTAATCCATATTCTCAATCTGGAGTTACAAGAGATACTGCATTTAAGGCTGATGATCAAACTAATAATGTTAGAATGTTAGTTAATGGATTTTGGAAAAAGGTTGAAAATTTAGCTACATTTAGAATGTATGCAGCAATTGAAAATCATGACTTAGGAGATTTGTCAGCTCCCGAAGATGAACAAATAGGAGACGATACAGTATCTTTTAATGCAATATACGGAGAAAATGGCGCAATCAATTTATTAATTAGAGCTGGAGGGATTGAACGTATAAGAGGTACGGCAGAAGAATACGACAATAGTCTAGCAATTCCACCATGGAATGATTTTATGCATATTGTTGAAGCTGATGATGATGGTCGACAAGGATTAGATGAAGCAGAATATCAAGAATATTTAGAAAATTATAGTAATGGTAATAATGTATTTTTACAACCACATTTGGAACCATATGAGCCTGCAGGGTCGGTTCATTACTATAATCAAACAGCGTATGCCGAATATGTTGAACAAGCATTACAACAAATAGAAATTGATGCTATAAAAGATCAAATCAAAGAAATATGGCCTATGGTTGCTTCTCGACTTGAATATTTGAAGATACGATTAGATGCTTCACCAGATAATTTTGCTGATCATCTTACTAATCATTTAGGTCCTGATAGTGATCTTTATAAAGTAATGATAGCATCTGACGGAAATTATAAGTTAATAAAAAGTAAGCGTAAAGGAAAGAAAATAAAGACAAAAAAATCAAGTACAAGAATTTTCAAACTTTGTAGCAAATCAACTACCATCAAATGGTCAATGAATGAATCAACTGAGAAAAAAATTGTTTCAGAGTATAAGTGGATGAAGACAGTTGAACGTGATAAATTTGCTGCATGGCTATCAGGTGGTACAGGAGAAGATGATAATCAGTTACCGTCATTAGGAGAATTAGTTGATCAAGGAGATGTTGCAGCAGCAGCAACATTGGCATTAGCGGGTAGAATGGATGTAGCACAGCAATCAACTGAAGTAGCTGCTGAAGTTTTAGGTAATATGTTAGATGAAGGTCTAATGCTACTAGATGCTTTACCTGAAGCTATTAGAGATGTAGCCGGAGCAGCTGGAATAGGTCTTGTTGGTGTAGCTACAGCCAATGTATTATTGGGAGGTGGAATTGCAGGTTTTGGTGGAGCAGCTTCTGCTTCTGCATTATCTGGATTATTTAGTGCAGCTGGAGGACCATGGTTGTCTATGGTAGTAACTAATCCATTCTTTGTAGGAGCAGCTGTAGGAGTAGCAGCATTTGCAATTATTGATTGGGCTGCTGGATCAGTTAAACCTGATAAACATCATATGCCACCATGGAGATTTATGGATGATGATTGGTATCTAAAAGCTTGTATATGGAACCAGGTAGATGATGAAGTAAAAGAATTAGCACAGCGTGCTGCAGTTATGGATTTGGTATTTCCTGTTATAAAATCAGATTTTGACTTTTTATATAATAATATGTGGATGGTTGATGCATTATTAGATAATTCAACTCAAGTAGAAGGATTCCGAGCTGCTAATAATTTGTTACAAAGTACAAAAGATTCATTAGATATCATGGAAGAAAATGGAGTTATGGAAGAAGCCATAAATTTGCAAGATGATGTTGAAAACTTATTAAAATCAGAATTGAGAAAACAATATAAAGCAATTCAGTTTATTAGAAAACAGGTTTACAAAAAAGCAGGATTGTGGAACAAAAAGAATTTTGGAATCAAATGGTCGAAGGGCGCTCAGAAAGTATTGAATAGACACGTTCCAGGACAAAAATTTGATAATTATTTGCCAAAAGGGGTTAGTTAATTAAAGGTGATATGATATGTCGTTAGAAAGATTTTCAAATAGAGAAGAAATATTAAATACCGATGGAAAGGTACAAGCAATCACTTGGAAAGAAGATGAATTAGATATCTTACAATTAGATACTAAACAAATAACTCCCGAACAAGAACCTATAGTAGAGTTACATTTATATTCACCAGGCCAGGAAGCTAATTATATAGCTGGTGGTGTTATTGAAGAATTTGAAGTAGTTAAAAATAAGATTTATATTAACTACGGAAAGGCAATACAAGAATTAGGCGTCGAAAGAGGACAATTTGAAGTAGGTGTAAATATCTATAAAAATTTATTAGGTGATGAAGAAACGGCACCACTATATATAAAAGAAATATCTGATGATAGATTGGAACTTCATATAGTTGCATTACCAAATTCTGAAGTAGATGTTCCAGAATATTTACAAGCATTTGGTGAAGGTACATATGGACAAAAAGTTTACAAGGTAGATGCACAAGGCGAAGTTCAGTATGATGAAAATGGAAGTCCTATTATAGATCAAATAATTGAAAGACCTATATCAGAAGATATTGCATTGAATTTTGGTAATAATGTTTTAGCTAAAATTATTAATCAAAAAGAATGGTTAGGCGAAACAGATTTTGTTGTTAGATTATATGAACCATTAGATGAAAATCTTAATGAAAAAGCTCCGTGTTGGAGTATAGAGTTATTATCTGAATCTTATGTTGATAATATTAATTTATTAGGTCCAGATGCAGCTCCGCCTGTTTCTCGAGTATTACAACAAGCAAATTTTGATGCATCATCAGATTTTGGTACAGTTACAGAAACAGATTTTAGAACATGGAATCAATTATTAGATGCAAATACTAGTACAACACAAGGAATTATTGATTCATTATTTTCAGGTTCATTAGGTGGAGCAGAAATAGGAATAGATTATTCTGGATTTCAAAACTTTTGTCATTTTTCATCAGCCAAAGAAAGGTTGGCAAATTTCAAATATAAATTAGGACTTGTAGAATATTATGATTCTCAAATAACTGTATTAAATAATTCATCTGGTACAGATTCTCAAGCATTACAAGGTAATATTGCAGTCAACCAAAAACGTAGAAATGAAGTAATTGGTTCATTTGATGGGTTTGAAAGATGGTTATATAATGAACCAACAACTAGTATGTTTACTCATCATACAAATGTATATGATAACGAATTTAATGAAGATGGCATTTATAGAGCAGAAGGAGGATTTTTAGGAGCTAAAACATATAGATTAACATCATGGCCAAAATATTTATCTGGAAGTAAATATTATTTACATCATACTACTTCAAGTATTGCTGAAGATTGGTATAATGGATTTTATGCTTCTGCATCTTTTTATGATAGTGAAAATAATAGATCTTTATTAAGAACAATACCAGAACATATTAGATTAGATAAAAATAATGATCAATATGAATTATTTGTTAATATGATTGGTCATCATTATGATATTATATTTTCTTATATAGATAACTTAACAAGAGTATATAAACCAGAAGAACAACCTAAATTAGGTCAAGGAAGAGAAATATTATACCAAATTGCAGAATCATTAGGATGGAAATTATCTAATGGAAAACAAGCTTCTCAATTATGGCAATATAAAGTAGGAGTTGATTCTGGATCTGGTAAGTTTCAAACAACAGGGTCTTTATTTTCTAAATCAGATGAAGCTATAACAACTGAGGTTTGGAGACGAATAGTTAATAATTTACCATATTTACTTAAAACTAAAGGGACTACAAGGTCGATCAAAGCGTTAATGAATACATATGGTATCCCTTCCACTTTATTAAGTATTAGAGAATATGGAGGACCTAAAGTAAGTGGTGATAAACCTACATTGATTGAAGATAGGTTCTCATATGCACTTAATATTAACTCTGGAAGTAATATAAGATTTACTAGAGGATGGTATTCAGCATCTATTGGAGATAAATGGGGTATAGCAGATAATTATGATGCAACTAAATTAGGTGGCTTTGATGCAAATGAAAGACCGCCGGATACAATTGAATTTAGATTTAAGCCAGCTGTGACCCAAAGTATGCATATGTTATCACATGAAGGTGCATCTGCAGGAAATGTACATTGGAGTTTAGGAATTGAACATACTGGATCATATTCTGGAAGTGGAAAATATGGACGTTTGTTTTTCCAATTTAGAACATTGGGCGGAGGTAATGACAATGCTGGACCAAAATATACAAAAGTAAGTGATACTTGGGTTCCTATATATGATGGAGATTTTTGGAATGTAAGACTATTTACTGAATTTCCTTTTGTAACAGCTAGCCATTCTACACCAACTGTACCAAGAATTATATTCCAAGCACAAAAAGCTTCAGATTATATAACAGGCAAAGTTATACATAGAACGTCAGGTTCATTAATGCCTGGGTCTGGTTCTAATAACGCAACAGCAGCTGATATAGTTAAATATTGGGCAAATCAAGCCGAAAACAAAAAATTATATTTAGGTGGTAATACTGGAAGTGGTTTATATAATTTATATGCAGAAGGAGCATTTACAGGAGCGATTCAAGAGTATAGAGAATATATGGAAGTATTAGATCAAGCAACATTTGATTTACATACATTGAATCCAACTTCATATGTATCAGCAATGAATCCTACAGCATCATTTGATACATTAGTAAGACATTATCCTCTAGGAACTAATATGAATGCTGTTGATCATACAACGATAACTTCAATTACATCAAGTCATCCGAATTCAACTACAACAGACTTTTCTCCACCATTTCCTAATGCAGATAATTCATTTGCAACTGCACATAACTTTTTAACTCCAACTAACACAGAACGAGGAAATTATACACCGGTTACTGAAACATATTATATTCAAGGAGTTTCATTAGGTGGTAATACTCCTAGGTCACAAAAAATTAGATTGGAAGATAATGATTTGATAAGAAGATTATCTCCTACAAATACAGCAGAAACATCTAGATTTGATCGTGCACCAATTGATACAAATAAAGTAGGATTATTTTATTCTGCAGCAGATCAGATAAACAAAGAAATTTTTAATCATATTGGAGATGTAGAATTAGATGATTATATTGGAGATCCAAATGATGAATTTAGACAAACATATCCAGAATTAAATTATTTTTCAAAAGAGTATTGGAAAAAGTATACAGATAAAAATGATATAAATGCATTTTTAAGAGTGTTTAATCAATTTGATTTTGCGTTGTTTGAACAAATAAAACAATTGTTACCGGAACGTGTAGATGAAGCAATGGGTCTTTTAGTTGAACCTCATGCATTAGAAAGAGCAAAAGTTCAATTATATGAAAGGCCAGAAAGAGAACCATTACATTATACAGGAGTGATACCAGATATTGAACCAACAGGATCTGGTGATATATTACCATTAAGTGGAAGTGTACATAGGCCAGTCGAAATTTCTGATGCGGCGATGGTACATAATGTAGGCACTGGTGGTTATAATATGGGAGGAAATTATAGAGGTATTTTATCAGGTTCTAGTGCTGGAATACCTGGAGGTGATCCGTTTGAACCTATGTCATATAGTACCAAACCAATATTTCCAAGAGACCAAAGACCAACTGTGTCAGGTTCTGCAACTGCATTTTATGTGGTAGCAATGGATAATAATGAACCATATTTTGCAGAAATAAATACACCTACAGGTATGGGATTAAGAAAAGCTAGATTTAGAGGTTCTAGTCCAACACAAAATTATTGGTTTGGTTGGAACAGTTCTTCTATGGGAACAGCTAGATTGGCTGTAGCAAATGATGGTAATAGAAAAATAAAAATGAAGACCGTATTACAACCTTCATTTGTTGGGCAAAGAAATTTATCAGATAAATTACGTATTCAATATGATACGTATTTACAAACTGCAACAACACAAGACATTCAAGTTAATTTGCAAAATATGAATGATGTTCATGGATCATCTGGTTTGTGTAAATTCCATGTTCGTTTAATTACAACGGAAGATAATAGAACTGCAAGTGAACAATCGTTCCAGTACGGAATAATATCAGGCTCAAACTTTACATGGAGACCATTAACAGAAACTAAAACAGAACAGTTTCAATTTCCAGCTTCTAGTACTAAAGTAAATAAAAGTTTTAATTTTATTGGCGTTCATGTACCTAGAAGAACAAATATAACGGTAGAAGTATTTGTTGAAAATAGTCTCACAAATATAAATGGACCAGAAGTTAATATAGGACATGTTGATTTTGTACAAACAATAAATAAAGCTATAACAGAACCAGTTGATATATTTGTAGATAAATGTAGACCTAGTACAATATTCAAAAAAGCGGTTAGACATTATGGAACAGGTTCTGGTCATACTAGATATCAAAAAGATGAATATAGAGCAATTAGTCAAAGTTTGAATCTATATTATAGTTCATCATTAACAACAGCAGATTATCGTGATGATTTCTTTGCAATGACAGAGAATCAAAGATATGATGGCTGTAGAATAGTAGGTGGTGGTATAAATGTTGTATCGCCAATTAATGCAATCAACCAAAAACCGGTGGTTGAAGTGTATTCTGTGAATCCAAACCAATTAGTATTTACAGATACGCCGCCAGAGGGTAATCCGGGTAATTTATTAGTTAGATAAACTTATGCATAAGCATATTTATTAAAAAATAAAGATAATAAGGGAATATTATGGGATACTTAAATAACGCAACAATTACAGTAGATGCTATCCTAACTAAGAAGGGAAGAGAACTTTTAGCTAGGGGTAGAGATGAGTTCAAAATTACACAATTTGCTTTAGCAGATGATGAGGTAGATTATGATTTATATAATCCAGATCATCCACTAGGAACTGCATATTATGGTGCAGCAATTGAAAATATGCCAGTGGTAGAAGCTTTAGCAGATGAAACTCAAATGTTAAAATATAAATTAGTAACATTACCAAAAGGAACTGCACGTATTCCGGTAGTGAGAGTTGCACAATCAACAATTGAATTGAATGCAAACGAAAGCACAATAATTAGACCTTCAACAGTTAATTTTGGTGGTGGTAATAGAAGATTTGGTTATACAGCAATTTTATCTGATTCAGATGTTGCTGATATTGTTGCGACTAGATCAGCTAGAAATCAAAATATTGCATCTGTACCTCAATTTATAGGAGATTCAGAAGCTGCTCAATCAATTACAGTATCCGGAGCAGAGTTTGAAATAACTGGAAAAGAATTATTGAAAGGTGATAGAACAATTACAATATTGATAATTGGAAATGAAACAGGTGGTAGAGCAACTGTTACATTAACTGTTAAGAAAGTTGAAGTTCCAACGGTAGGTGGACTTTTATCATAATAATAAGGGATAAATAAAATGGCAAGTATATATAGAAGAAGTATAAGAAGACGTCCAATTGCATTTAAGCGACCACAAGTGAGCTCAGCAACAGGACAAGTTGAAAGATTAGCAAGACAATTAGCTGATCAAATTATTAGAGAACGTGAGGCTGCAAAGGCAAGACAAAAATTAGGACGTATTTTTACAACCTTTGAAGCAGCAGATGACATTCTGCCTAATAATGTAGAAACTGTGACAAAAGGTTTATTTGCAGGTAATACTGGTAGTTTAGTTAAAATGTTTACTTCTTCTCTTTTAACTGCAACTCAAAAAACATATTACCAAGAAATATTTTCAACAGGAGATCCTGCTAGTACAATCTATGCCAATTCAGAATTATCTATTGCATATGGAAATTATGCAGGGTCTGGTTCAAAAGATTTAACAGGTAACTTAAATAATGATACACCAACAAGAGCAATTTATAAACAATATGCTCAATTATTATTAGCACCTAATGATAAAAAGTTTACAT
>TARA_A100001201_G_scaffold24304_2_pt1 | contig 12491 bp, 5 predicted proteins | sample TARA_A100001201 | Tara Oceans TARA_A100001201 (sample SAMEA2619872) | marine metagenome | biome: marine biome (ENVO:00000447); feature: surface water layer (ENVO:00002042); material: "saline water (ENVO:00002010), including plankton (ENVO:xxxxxxxx)" | depth 5 m | reverse complement strand
AAAGAATACAAGAGCAATAACCCTTGCGTAGATTGTGGAGAGACTAACCCATTGGTATTAGACTTCGACCACGTGAGAGGGGAGAAGAAAAGAAATATATCAGACATGGCACATGCATGCTGCTCTATCAATACTATTATAGAAGAGATAGAGAAGTGTGATATACGATGCTCAAACTGTCATAGAATAGCAACACATAATAGAAAGAACAATGGATAAAGAAATGTTAATGGAAGAGCTAGTAGAAAACGAGTGCCTGGTAGCCGATGGATTTGATAGTGCCTTGATAGGTATAAGCGAAGGCATGAACCCTGTAGCAGTATACGATGTTGATAAATGTATACAGGTGCTTATGGAAGATGAAGGCATGACAGATGAAGAAGCCTTAGATTATTTTTATTATAATACCGTAGGTGCATACGTAGGAGAAAAGACTCCCTTGTTTATACGTATGATAGAGGAATAAGATTTTATCTACCTCTCGTATCTCTTCTTTTATCTTCTCTTCTATCCCCTCTACCTTCTTTTTTTCTAGACTTACCTTTTTTCTTTCTTTGATAAGTCATAGAGTTTACACCATAAGTATTAAGTATAAAATTAAATAAAGTTTTTGAAGCACTTAATTCTTTTTTGTTTCCACTTATAGTATTAACATCCTCTATAAATCCTGATATGGTAAGAGGTATTGCTAAAGATTTTATATAGTCGTATGCTGTAGCATCTTCTATATCTTCAAATGGATTAGCAGGATTTTTTTGGTTGATAACACTAAGTAAAAGTCCTGGGCCTGGTGCCATTTTATTTCGTAAGAATCTTAAAAATGTAGTACCTCTATCTTCTTCTCCTTCGGCATCCATTCCCATAATTAATCTAGCTACCGTTCTCATCATGATACCTTGTCCTGCTGAGGTGTCGTAACGTGTATCTCCCCATAATATCTTATTAAAGTCTGTATCTAATATATTCCAATTAAACAACTCTACATCATCCCAATCATCGTCATCACCGAAGGCCCCTATTAATGCTCTCATAGCTATACCTAATAAAACTTTCATAAGTAGTTGATACCCTACATATGTAAGTAAAGTTTTAGCGGCTTGCTTTCTAACAAACCCTGGAGTCCTTGGGTCTATCATTTGCCCGTATATCATCGCATTACCTACTAGCATTCTAGGAGAAAAGAAAATAGTATTAAGTAATTTATTAACACCTTCACTAGAGGTAAGTTGACCTCTACCCGTAGCATTATTTATAAATTTAGCTAAGGCTTTATACTGTTCCGGATTACTTTCAAAAGTCATTCCACGAGCCTCTAACATTTTAATACCTTTAATTGCCACCTCAGAGCGTAAACTATTTAAGAAAGTAGAGTAAGCTCTCTCCGAAGCTTTTAATCCCATCTCTAATACATTTACATTTTTTCCTTTAATTTCTACACGAGATTTTAACCAATTACCTAGGAACCTTTCCTCGGATGTATTAACCTTTCCACTGGTGTCGGTAATAGATAGACCCATGTCTAGCATTAAAGGATAGTATTCGGACTGCTCTAACCTATCCATAAATTCATTATACTTCTCTTCCGATACTGCTTTATGCATCTCTTTAAATGCCCTAGCATATTCCTTAGGATTTGAAGAGCCTAAGAATATTCCTTGTCTTCCCGCTGCAGAAAAATCTATTGAAGCTAATAAACCTTTCCCTAGGTTTACAGTTTCATAAATAAAAGAACCAGTTTTGCCTAATAACTTTTGTTGTTTTTTCTCTGCTCTTTCTACCTCATCTGCAAATTCATTCTTTAATTTTTTTAATTTAATTCTTTCTCTACTTAATTCTTTTGTAGTCTTAGGTAGCACACGTTTTTTTGTTGTAGAAAAATCTTTATTTTTTATTCTTTCTTGATACTCTTTAATTTGAGATTGAATATATTTCTTAGCGTTCTCTATTTGTTTTGCTTCTGCAATTCCTTGAGCCTCTACAAGAGCTTGGTATTCTTCCTGTACTTCTTTAATTTGTTTGTTTAAGTTTTCAATCTCTGGAGATGTAATCTTCTTAGTTTTTTTAACCTCCCTCTCCTTTCCTTTCTCTTGTAGATATGCTAATCCTTGACGTAAGTCGGCTAACCTTCTATTTTTTTGGTCTACTATTTGGTCTATAGTTCTCTGCTTAGACTTTTTAGTATCCTTGAATATTGCATCATATTCTTTTTGTACTTCTTTGACTTGTTCTTTTAATTGTTTAGCCTCCTTATCTAATTTAAGTTTAGATTCTTTTTTAGGAATAGCTTTGTTTTCTTCTATAGCTTTTTTAAGGTCAGCTAATCTATTAGATAATCTAGTTTTATAAGACTCTAATGCAGACTTATAAAATTTTTCTAGGTCTGCTGTCTCTTCAAGAGGTAGAGCCTTGAGTCTCTGTCTGATTTCTCTGATTCTTTTTCTTTGCTCTTGCGTATATTCTCTACGTCTTCTTAAAATTCTAGGACGTTTACCTTTATCCAAATCTTCAAGCTTAGATAACTGTCTACCATCCATTTTTAGTGAAGCTATTTTTTCTTTTATTTCATCCTTAGTTTCACTAATCTCCTTACCATAACCTGTGATAGCATCTCTAACTTCACGTAGAGTAAGGTCAGTATAATCTTTTTCAATTACCTCATATACTTTATTGGTTAAAGTATTAATATCTTTAACCCCTCCCAAAACCAAATCATATAACAATTGTTTAGGAATCTTTATACGACCTTGCTCAATATCTTGAGTCTTTGATACTTTTATTTTTTTAACTTGCTGTCTAACAACTTCATTAAATTTTTTACTAAGCTCTGAAGATTTAACTGTGAGTTTTATTCCTTTCTCTTTTAACTGAGCTTTAATATCTTTTACTCCTTTAGCTATAAGCTTCTTTAATTCAGCTTCTTTAACTACACCTTTATCTTTATATTGTTTTATTATATCCTCCCCTACAGAAATAATAATAGCTACACCATCATTATCTACTTGCTTTCTAGTCTTGGTGGGTTTAGTAGAAAAGAAATCACTAAAAGCTCCTTTAGCTACACTTTTAAAATCCTTAGCTGTTTCTCTTTTTGCTTTATTCTCAATATTAGATATGTCTTGGTTTTCCTGAGCTGTACCTTTTTCTTTTTCTAGTTTTTCTACTTTCTTATTTTGCTTTTTAATTTGTTCTGCCTTCGCTTGTAGTTTACCAGCAGTACTAGGAGGTAATGGTGTACCATACTCCTTCTCATACTTCTTCTTAACAAAGTCAAGGTTATATTCAAGAATAGAAGTTTTAAATATTTTATTCCACATAGATAATCGTTGACCCATTTCTGTTTGGTCTTTCATCATCATTGTAGTCATTTCGTTAAACGCTTCTATAGCTTTAACTATATCGTTTTCATTACCAGATTCTTCAGCCTTCTGAAGGTTTTCATTAAGACGTACTAACATCTCCGCTTCAATCGCTGTAGCTACACCACCTCTGATGTTTCCTTTTTTAACTGCTTCATATGCCTGGTCTATTCCAACATCTTTTATTAATTCTTCAGCTACCTTTATAGCTTTATTTTGATTCTCTACCGTATAATTTAAATCCTCATTACCCTCAAGCATTTCTTTAAAACGTGGGTTTAATTTACCCGCTGACATTAATCTTTGTCCTGCCTTTCGTTTTCTTTTTTGTACACCCTCTACTTTCTTAGGGGTTACTTTTTTAACTTCGTAAGACTTATCTATTTCTTGTTGAGTATATCCTAGGGTTTGTAAATATTTAACTACAGATTCCTTTCCTACTCCTGCCTCTTCTGCCCCCTTCTTAACTGAGTCAATGGTTGGTCTACCCTCTTGATAACGTACACCTGGAACTTTAGCACCACCCTGATAACCTTTACGTATTTCAAAAATCCTACCACTGTTAGGATAACGAATGGTCCACCCGTTCTTAGTTTTATTTTGCACCAACCTAAACCCTGTAGGTTTTAACTTCGCCATCAACTCAAGGTGATTAATTTGATTACTAAAGAACTTACCATTCTCAGGGTAATACCTCAACGCAATCTGCTCCACCCTTTGCTCCATACTCATAGGTGAATCCATTTGCTTACGTGTCTGTGGAGTAGTCTTTCCTTTAGTATCTTGTAGTATTGTAATGTCTTCCTCTGTGATTACCTCACCTCTCCTTACCTTACCAGACACTGTGTTAAGTAGGTCTATTACCTCAACATCTGTAAATGATTTTAATCTAAGTAACTTAGCTAATCTATTTAACCATCGTGTAATAATATTTTGTGTAGGCTTAGGTAGGTTATTATATTCTGAGGCTAGTATACCAAACAACTCAGCTATACTTTCCTCACTCTGTAAAGGAGTGTCATACTTATTAGAAAACTCTTCTATTCTTTTTAGTAACTCTGGAGATGCTACCTTCTTTACAGCCGCAAGCATCTTTGAGGTGATAGCTTCCGCTTGTTTATTATTAATCCCACTCTTTAATAATAAAGCATGAAATGTTTCATGAGCTACAGTAGTATCTGCAGCTTTAGATAAATTTATATCAATAGTTTTAGTAGTAGGATTATAAGAACCTCTAGTAGACTGACTTCTATTTTCTTCACCTGTAGCTTTTCTGTACTCCGCATCAGTTTCATGCACCACTATCTCTACTTCAGGAGCTACCTTAGATAAAGATTTTCTTGCGTTGTCTATATCTTTTTTTCTTTCATCTACTTGTTTCCTTGGTGTAGGTTTAGTTCCAAATATATTTGCTAAGATATCTACACCCTCATCTATTTTCTTTTGTTTTGTCTCCTCTGCTTTAGTTTTGATTTTCGTTTCTTCTTCTTGCGTTTCGGTAACGGTCCGAACGTCTCCTTCTCCCACTGTTTCGCTATCTCTGGTAGATTCTTGTACATCCACGCTCTCTGTGCTTGGCTCTGAAATGGCATCTTCTTTAGTTTTACTTATTATATTTTCTTCTGTAACCTCAGCAGTTGGTTGTGTTGTTTCAGTTGTCGGTTCTTTATATCTAGTTCTTCCTTGTGTTGGTAAATCTAAAACCCATTCTGCTTTTGCTTTTTTAGTGACAGTCCATCTATCTCCTTGTTTAGTTACTACACCAGGTTCTACTGTTATTAGTCCTTTTACATTATCTTTATTTTGTTCCCAAACTTCTATGTTTGTATATTCTATTGCTTTTTCCTGTAGTACGTTAACCATTGTAGAAGCAAATTCTTTTTGTGTTTTTGCATCAGCAATTTCAAGAAAAAGTTTTCCTTTATTAGAATTATTTTTGTCTATTTCTATTCTAAAATTTGTGTCTTTTGTTTCAGTTTTAGACATATACGGCTCTTTATCTATAAAATTATCAACTTTATAATAAAGATTTTTCTTTTTAGTAGGAGTCGGAGCTTCAGCAGTTGGTTGTGTTGTTTCAGTTGTCGGTTCTTTATATCTAGTTCTTCCTTGTGTTGGTATATCCAAAACCAATCTTGTTTTTATTTTTTTAGTAACAATCCACTTTTTTCCTTCTTTACGTACTATACCAGGTTCTGTCGTTATCATTCCTTTTACTGGTTCTCTACCAAAAATTTCTTCGTTTTCAAATGATGCTACGTCTTTCTTTAAGCCTTCAAAATTATTTTTAAGCTGCCCATGTTCTTTTGCATTAGCAGGTTCAAGAAAGAGTTTTCCTTGATTAGGATTATTTTCATCTACCTCTATTCTAAAATTTGTTGCATTGTCTCCACTATTTGATTCAGTTTTTTGTTCAAATGCATCTATTAAGTTATATCTAAAATATATATTTTTCTTTTTAGTAGGAGTTGTAGTTTGTGTTGGAGGAGTTGTTTCTGCTACTGGAGTTTCCTCTACTACTTCCTCGCTTACTTCAGTTGGAGTAATAATGTTTTTAGACTCTACCTTTGTTCCATCTCCAAAAAGTTCTGCATAAGCAGGAGCAGTGTCAACTATATTTTGTGCGTCTTTTTTAGAAGTCGCATACAAAATTTCTCCTGTAACTTTATTAACCACTAACCATTTGTTGTCAATCTTATCTCCTTCTTCATCTATTGAAGACTCTTCTTGTCCTTTACGGTTATCTAGTATTTCAAAATCTTTAGACCAAATCTTTTTATCGGTCTTATTCATATTGTAAACTACTTGATTAGCTTCTTGTTCAGCTTTGATTTTCTCAATATCCTCCCTAGTTATTACTTTTTCTTCTGCTGGAGTTTCCTCTACTACTTCCTCTGTAACCTCTTCTTCTACGGGTTGGGTAGTTAATGTTTCTAATTCCTTATTTATTTGTGTTATCCTTTCTCGTTGTGGTTTAGTAAGCTCTTCAGATTTACCTTTGATACTATTTTCTATTCTATTTTTTTCTAGTATTAAATCAAACGCTTCACCTTTTTTATTTATATTACTTGGTATTTCATTCATTATACCAACCATCTCTTCAAAACTTTGCATAGTTTCTTGAGCTTGAGACTTAGTCATTCGTCCTTGTAATATTTCCATCTTTAATGACTTTACCATATTGTTACGAAGCTCAGGACTATCGGACATGAAATGTAAAATTTCTGTCATTTCTTTATTCACACCTTTAGCCTGTATACCTTGATTTAATATTTGTGGTGCAGTCATTAAAGTAGACATCATGTTCCCTCCTAACAAACCATAGAACATACTTTCACCTATTTGTTCTATAGCTTCTTCTCCTGTTTTAGCTACTTGAAAAAAAGGTTTTCCTTGAGTTTTATTATACAAAGCTTTAATACCTGTATCTACAATTTGTTGTCCACCCTCTGTAAAGGATTCACTTATACTGTTTCCTAGTATTTTAATACTACCATTCTTTACTAAACTATTAGTTTCTGCTGCTATTAATCGATAGAACTGGTCACGAGTAGTTCCTTTAGTTACTTTTTTCATAACTCCTTGTAGTATTTTATCGGTAATTACTTTACCAAAAGGAGTCTTACTTAATAAAACATCTAAACCTAATTTTTCTAAACTAGCTTGAATAACAGATGATGCACCACCTACTATTAATAAATCACTTAAAGGCATTTTTTCATAGTCAGGATTATTCACCCACTCCTCAGCAATTCCCCCAAACACTTGTTCAGATATTACACCAAAACCTAAATAAGGATTAACCATTATTGCAGCCATACCTGGTACACTACCTACGGTAAAACCTACAGCTTTTAAAGGAACTCCTCTTTCTTCAGATTCCATATATTGAGGAGTAGTAGTACTTGTGCTAGTTAAACCAGAATTATTTATATTCTCAATGATTTCTTTCATTGTTTTTTTTCTATCCTCTGATTTACCTAATTCATTTATAAAATCTTCAGGTGTAGTTAGTCCCATTTGACCTTGTAAATCTTTCCACCCCAACATTAATGAGTCGTAAGCCGAGATAGCTGATGCCACTACACCTTTTCTTACATTCTCTACACCCTCATAAAAAGTATTTGATATATACCCCATAGTGGTACCTAACTTTTCTTTTCTTTTTATTTCGTCTTCTATACTTAATCCAGATGCTACATTTATTTGCTCTTGTAGATTATATCCAGTTTTTAATTTTTTAGTAACGTCTTTTAAATCTAACTCAAGTTGGGTTAGTTGATTTAATTCTTCAGAACTAAACCCACCTTTTTCTTGAGCTATTTTATTTAGTAAATTAAGTTGATTTACTAAATCATTTCTTTGATTTAATATATCTTTTAATTCTATATCTATTTCTTTAGAAAGTTTTTGATAATCTTTAGGAGAAACTAAAGTAGGATTATCATAAACCATTTCTCTTATGTTATAATCTTTATCCTTAATTTTTCTTTTATCAACAAGATATTTTTGAAGCTGTTTAAATTGTTCTTTTTGTTGTTCTTTCCCTTCCCCAGTAAGATAATCTATTCCTGACTTAAAGTTATCCATGGTTTTACCAGCATTTAAATCTATGATTAAACCATCATCATCAAAACCTGACACTACTTTAACGGTACCTGAAAGTTCATCTAAATCAAATTTAAACCCATGCTTTCCATATATTTCTTTTAAGTTGTCAACTATCTCTTGATTTGTTCCTATATATTCATCTTGAGTTATTACAGACTGTAAAGGAGAAAGATATTCTTGAGTTTCTTGAGTTTTTTTAGCCGCTTCCTCTTTTCTTTTTTTTATTATAGCTTTACCTTTTTCACTATCTTTTTCATACACACCAAAATCTTCAGAAAATATAGGTTTTACTTCTCTATCAGTTTTTACACCCATAAAAAAATCCTTTTCCTTTTTAGGTTCAGATTGAAATTCAAAGGTAGGTTCTGGTGTTACAAAATCTGCAGCAGATGTTTTAGGTTTTTTATCTTCTTGAGCAGAAGCATCCGATGAGCCAGTAGGTTCCGTCTCTTCTTCGGTAACGGATTCCGTAGTTTCCGTTTGAGAAGTAGGTTGAGATTCGTCTTTTTTTTTTAAATCAAAGTTTACTTGATTTTCATATACAGGATATTTTTTGATTATTTTTTGTGCTAACTCATAATCATCCTCACCTACATAAGCAGGATATTTTTTTTTAATTTTTGCTGAAAATTCTTTATAATCTATTGGCATATCTTATGGTCTATCTTGTATTATATCTTCTTATTCTTCTTCCTCATCTGTAGGGTTAAGGTTTAATGGGTCACTTTGATTGTTAAAAAATCCTCCTTGCATTAATGCATTAAGCTCAATTTGTTTTTGGTCTTCTGCTTCTTTCTTAGTTAAACTTTTATCAAAATACAATCCATCTAAACTACCATCTACAGATGTTACCTCACCCTCTATAGCAGGGTCATAGTCATTAATACTAGCGTTAAATTTTTCTACTGTTATTCCTAAAGTATTAGGGTTCACTATTACTCTATAAACTCCTTGTTTATCGCTTATTGTTGTTTTTATATTTTCTTCAAGCTGTTTAATTAATTGGAGTTTTTCTTTTTTTGCTATAGGAGAAGCTCCTTGCTCGTCTAAGAATTTTATTCTGTCATATATTTTTTGATGTGCTAATAAAGCTTCGGTAGTAGCAGTGTTTATTTGTTCTTTATCTTGATTAAGATTTTTAGTAAAACTATAATTTCTATTACTTACTCTTTCTGCTTTTGTTTTTACGCTAGCATCAAAAGAACCTAGGATAGATGCACGTGCCCAGTCTTTTACTTTATTTACCTGCTCATCGGTAGGGAACGACTGTACAAGTCCTGAGTTTTTATTATACTCCCTAACTATAATAGGGTTTTCTTTACCAGGATTTTCTCTAGCAAATTTATCATGCTCCGCCTGTGTCCCTAATGTATATGCTTTACCTTCTGCTGTAGACATATTATTTACAGCATAGGTAGCGGCAACGAACTTATCATAAACCATTTGGTCAACTAAACCATTTAACAGTTTTGTAGCTTGTTTATGTCCCTCGGCATTTTTATTTCCTAACACCTGTATAAACCTTGTATCTGCGGCTAGTATTTGTGTCTGCGTTAGGTCTCTATATCCACTCTTTGTAACACCTGCAAAATCTAACGATAGTTTTCCTACCTGTTTCTTCATGTTATCTAAAACTTTAGTAACATCAATGTTATTTGTCTCTTGATAAAGCAACCCTTCTAACTGCTGCACCGTTGCTGATTCCCCTTCAATAGGTTTTCCATTCTCATCAAAAGTTAATACAGAAAGATTACCCATCCTATCGGATACAAGTTTTTTATTATTTAAATTATTAAACATTAATAGTGTCTCCACATCATAAGCCTCCTCTGCAGAGCTTGTAGGTTCTCCATTCTCCATTTTTGTTTTACGTCTTTCCGTAAACTCATTCATTCTTTTATTGTATGCGTCGGCATAGCTCTTTATACTTTTAAACCCTGCACTAGCATTATTCTGTGTTAACGAAAAATCAGCTTCTGTAACAAGACCTCGTTTTAATAAGTTGTATTGAGAAGCAAGCTGCTCCCCTATAGACATCACCCCTGTATTTACAAGCTGTTGTATAGTTTTAGTGTCATACTTATTGTTAAGTTCTGCTATTTTTTCTTGCTGCTCTCTATAAGACTTTTCAATAGCAGCTTTTCTTTTAGCTCTATTATCCTCAATATCGGTAAATGTCTTTGTGATATCCGTAGCAATCTGACCCCAGTTCAATTGCTCGTCTGCGGGATTAGCTCTTTCGTAAGTATCTAAATTTATACTAGGTTTTGTAAATGGATTTGCCATAACTTATATCTGTATTCTATTAATCTCTAATGTTGAACTCGTCATCAAGTCCTGAAAATGGACTTAATAAACTCATCATAGTACCACCTGGGTTTTTAGTAAAATAATCTAAAGTATCCGTAGTCATACCTGTAAACCCTGTTTCAGGTGTTAATCCTAAACCATATCCTGGGTTATTAATTACCTCGTCACTTAAAGTTATCGTGTCATTATCAGGTATTGCAATAACATTATCTAAATTATTAGTGTTTGAAGGGTCCATGTATTTGAATATAAACTCATTATCCTTGAATGAAAAATCTTCTGGAGAACGACTTTTAAAACTTTTATATTTAGCTTTATCTTTAGCATATGGAGTCATAATCTCTACTATCTCATCCATTGTTTTACCTTTTAAACCAGGAGTATCTTTATACATTTCCGCTAATTCCATAGCTCTTTTATCTGTACCACTAGCAGTAAATAATGGTATTAATGCATCAATACCTTGAGCCGCTGCTGTTACTCCTGTTATACCTGCCTGTACCTGTTGAGCTTTAAGTCGTTCAGCGTCACGTTCTCTTTTTGCCATCTCTCTTTTTTCCGCTAAATCAAGAGCAAAAAGTTGTTGGTTTACAGCGTCCCTGGATTGAGCTTTCATTTTATCTAACTTAAATAAATCTTCAGCCATAGTAGTTCTAGTTTGTGCATCACGTTGTGTAGCGATAGCACCTACCCTACCAATACCTGCTGCTAATGCTCGTGGGTCCGCCTCCTGTAATGCCTCTACCTGTGTCTGTGTTGAAGCTAATGTGTTTTCAAAAGCTTGTTCATAAGCTTCCATAGGTAACGTTAGTCCTTCAAAATAATTTATTTCAGCTCTGCTTCTTGCATCTTTTCTAAGTCTTGCTTGTTCTTTTTGAGCTGCTGCTGCAGCCTTAGATTCTTGGTCTGCTTGATAAAAACTATACGCAGCTGAAGCTACGCCACCTATTGCACCTATTATTGCTCCTACCATATATTTATTTTTTTAAATAATCTATTTATTGCAAAGATAACAATTTCTACGGAAAGCTTTGCATAACACTTGAACCAACGGAAAATAACTCTACCGCTGTAGTGTCCGAATTTTTTAGTGTAAAGTTTAAGTAATACCCTCTAGCTCCATGTGACTCCGCTACCGCATCTTTTATAAATAATATAAAATCTCCTACCGCTGGCACTGTACCTGGGAAAGGTAGAGGTAATGGAGTTGCTGGTGCAGGTGGATAAGGACCTACAGTATCTACCGTAATAGAAGGTAAGGTAACCACACCTGTAGATGAGGTAATCTTATCCCTTACAAGGGCAGTAACTACACCAACAAATATTGGTGCACCCGTAACCGCTGGAGGTGAAACAGGTGTTGTAGAATATATAAAATCTCCTACACTTAATATACTTCCTAAGGTATCACTATTAAATGTTATTACCACAGCATTGGCTGGTCCAACCACTGTATTAGATTGTCCTATACCATTTGCTGACCTGTCTCTAAAGTTAGTTTCTGTTTGTGTTGCCTCCCTTAAAAAGGTAAACCACTCTCCCTCCTTCTGTACGAAGTATGTAGAAAGCATTGCTCCCGTATCTAAATCTGTAAACAAAGATGTACACTCCCAAGCAGCACTACTCTCAAAAGACATGGTCTTAAATAATTTTATATCTAATGGCTTTAAATTAAACACGCCTGTAATCTCAGACTGATATTGTACCCCGTAATAATTATTACGTGTATCATTAGTATTGTGTCTATATAAATCTCCTCCGTTCCACGAATAAAAAAAACCATTCATACCTGTCATATAGTCTGGTAGGTAATCATAGAATGAAGGCCATCCTTTTGCATCTTCACTATAAGATACTGTATATGGTGTGCTTGTTGTATGTGGCATAACTTTATTTTAAATTTAACATGCAGCTACCGCTGTTACTATTCCATTACTATCTACATCTACAAAATGATTTACCCCTCCTATTAATACAGGATATCTTCCTGCAGGTAACTGTGTTACCCCATTAACATCTACAAACGCCCAGTCGTTTACACCTATAGTTGCAGATACACCTGTTGCTGTAGCTACAGAGGCGGTAAAAATATTAGTGCTATATACACCACATCCTCCACCAGCTACTCCTGCACTAAAACTATTTAAGGATACAGGACAGTTTACATCTATAAAGAAATCGGCATTCGGACAGATAACGTCTACCCTAAGATTT
>TARA_A100001201_G_scaffold29312_1_pt1 | contig 12644 bp, 10 predicted proteins | sample TARA_A100001201 | Tara Oceans TARA_A100001201 (sample SAMEA2619872) | marine metagenome | biome: marine biome (ENVO:00000447); feature: surface water layer (ENVO:00002042); material: "saline water (ENVO:00002010), including plankton (ENVO:xxxxxxxx)" | depth 5 m | reverse complement strand
TTCGACCGCATGACTTTGCGCCTGTCGAGTGAAGAACAAACTCGAGTCGTTTCCGCGATTGAAACGAAATGGTTGCGTCTCGAAAACGCACCTAGTCGAGATTTTGCTATTGTGGCTATGGCTCTTGATAGTATCCGTATGACTGACCAGACCTCTTGGGAATCGAACGGAGACGCTATTGTCGGCATTGTTCGTAAGGGAACTCTCAAAACAGTTATGCTTCGACGTTTCAATCAACCGATGACGAAGGAAGCCTTGCGGGTTGATGCTGTTAAGTGGGCTATCAAGCCTCCTGTTAATCGAATGCGTAAAGGAAATCGTCAACGTAATCGACGTCGTCGATGATGCCTTTAAGTAGGAATCAAACTAATCTATATTTATGTTGCAGTTTACATTATCTGGAAAACACGCTAAGAATTTGGTTAAGGCCTTAGAGAATATCAATGAAGACGCCGTCTTCAAGTTTGACCGAGATGGACTTTCCGTTTCAGTCTCAGATACCTTTCGAAATAGACTACTTGAGATTCATCTCCCTGCGGAATTCTTTTCCGTTTACAGTTGTGATGACTCAGTTGATTTAGGAATCATCATTTCTCGACTCCGAGAAGTCACTAAGACTTTGAAGGCTAAAGATGAAGTAACAGGCTCTTTCAACGCCGAAGAACCGAATTTTTTAGTTTTAATTGCTAATGGTATTCGACGACGTGTTCGTTTGGTAAACACTGACTTACTTAAGTCTCCTCCCCCGATGATTTACGATGATTTCATCTACACTGTCGAAGTTCCTGCCGCTTCGGTTAATGATTTCTTGAAGGCGGCTAGCACGTTCCACACTGTGGATGTTTCTGTCGTAAAAGATTCCTTTACTGTTACGTCACAAGAAGGCGAAGAAGAAGTTTCTATGCAGTTCCAAGCCGATGATGTTTCGCTTTCGCTTGAAATGTCTGATTCCTTGACGACACACGGCATCACTGACTTGACGAAAGGTTTAAGTACTATTACAGATACAGTAATCATTCGTGGTGGACCCACAATTCCAATTGCATTTGGTTGGTCTTGGGGTGCATCAAGTCAATTGACTTGTTATGTCACGAGGTGGGAGTAATTGTCAAAAACCAAGCCAACTAACTATCAAGCCGCTGTTTCTGTGATTGAAATTGGAGAAACCGTTACTGTCGGTGAAATTATTGACCGTTTGATTACTCGAGGACGCCGTGAAATACCGACCAGTCGTTCTTTGGCTATTAAATTACGGCGCGATAATTCGTTCAAAGTAGAGGATAATGGCCGAGGGCCGACTCTTTTTACGCGAGTATCCGAACCAATTCTTTAAGTAGTTGAATGGTAGATAGAATATCTATGGTAATCAGTAATCCTGGTCAAGGTGATGAGGACGCTAGTGAAGATATTTGGCTTAAGCGCCAATTCGCTTGGAATCCTGATGATTACGGTGGCGATATCGATGCTGCTGTAGAAGCATGGTATGAAGACGTCATTTCACGATTCGAACCTCGAACTGGATTTTCGTTTAACAATGTTTACAGTGTTGGTTCATTAGGCAGTGTTGGTAGCAACATGCGAGAGGTATTGAAGGCTTGTCTTCGATATCGTATTGAAAATAACTCTCAACCTTATCGAAACGCAGTTAAAAACAGTGTGGCGGATGGTACTTACACAGGACCTGGGACGCGTGTTTTCGATAAATTAGTCACAGGTGGAACGCCTGGTTTGCGGCCTGGTGAGTATCGAAGACCTCTCATTTCCGCTGCCGATTCCGCTTTGAAAGAAGGATTTATAACTCGTGCCGTTCAGTTGATTAACAACACGGATGAATTCCTGACGAAGCACCCTGTAACAGGTCTTCCAATCAACACTGACCGATACGCGTTAAGATTTAGCATTTCTTATCCAGATGGCTTTATTCGTCCTGTTTTTGAACGGGAAGTTGAAACGATTGAGAAAAGCGAAGGCACAGATATGAATGCGCTTCCCTTGGAAGTCGTCGTTGAATATGCTGTTTTAAAGGCTATCGTCGATAAAGAAGGCGTTCGGATGAATCCAGGTATGGTGTTCGGTTACATTGGCAACCTAGAAGATAAGAGTTCCGTGGCTAAATTAGCCACTCCTTTGATGATGGAACTTGGATATGCTAGAGGTCTTGAGCCAGTTGCCACACTTGATGAAGTCGAGGAACAATTAAATGCATTAGTAGCGGAATACAATATTCAACCTGCAGGCGAGATTCGAACGGTTGAAACCATCGTTGAAGAAAATGTTCCTGTTATGAAATTCATCACGCAAGATTTACGTAATCCACTAGACAGTACGGTAGAATTCATTCGTTTAGAAGACTTTTTCTACACTCATCGTGGCAGTCACGTTCTACAAGAGCAAATTGCTCGTATTCTCCCTCCTGTCCTTCCCGAAGATTTGTATCCTAACATGGGTGGTTCAACTGCTAACGGATGGCGACAAATTGGTGGACGTAGCAGTACCTATATTATCAAATTCACTCGAGACCCTCTAGATTTACTTTGTATTTCAACAGGACGAGCAGGTTCTGTTCCAAATCAAAACAGTGAGGTATCAAGCGAAAATGGTGTCGAAGGGTACACTTATCACCTTGAAGTCGAGGATGAAAACGGGCAAATGGTTGTTCGAGAATTCCGTTCTTCTGGTTGGCGTAGTTGTCAAGGTCTACGTTGTGGCTCTACTTCTAGTTATGCTGCAGGACCTTATGAAGGTGTTGCTCATGGCGAATGTGTTATCTATCTTTATCCTGATGACCCGAATGGTTGGGACCGAAGCCGACCAATTGCGAGGCTTTACCTTCGATGGGGATTTAAGAATTGGCAAGCAAATGCAACACGGCAAACTGAAAGTGCTAGACAGACTTTGAGTCAACGTAATCTCCAATGGGATAACTTCCGTGGCGGAAGTGATTTCGCCCAAGGTGGTGCAAATGAACCCGTCATTCTTTGGGAGCCACGTCCGTACCCTGCATCTAGCGATACTTTGGAAATGTTAAAGGCATTCTTTAACTCTGCTTGGGAGATTTGTGCTGAAAGTTATCGTTCAACTCGCATCGGTCCTTCCCACCAAACTTTCGACATTGCCTCTACTCCATATAAAATTAATGGCTTCTCAGACATTACAGGTACACAAGGCATCAGTGCTAGTTGGGGCGGAGGTGCAATTCCTCGATTCAGTTTGCAGTATTCAGGTGGTGGTTTAGAAGATTTAGGTGGTGATATCCCTGATTATTCCGAGTTACAAGACCCATTGATTACCGAAGAAGAAGCCATGGCTCGTTCATCCGACATTACGGAACGACCTGAAGCGTATGAGGCTTTGGCTAGTAATGCTACGATTTGGATGTATCCTGCAGTTTGTCAAAATATGAGAAGTATGGCAGTTGGAATGCCTGCGCTCCAAATGATGGCTAACTCTAATTTCGCTATTCCGAATTGGTTAAGTAGTGTTATGAACGGTTCGGGTGTTCGTTTAGACCCTTATTATGATGCGCCTTGGCAAACTCAAAACCTCGTGGCCACTATTACTCAAAATCCTCAAATCTTCTTTGACCCTGTTGAAGGAACAAATTTCCGTCAGGCTCGAAGAATTATCGGCAATCCTGATATGAGTTTTTCGATGCACAATCACCGATACATTTACCCTAACTTAGGATTCGGAGACGGCGCTTATACGAATCTTGAATATCCTGCGGAAATCCAACAAATTTTCAGTAACAATCCTGACTTGGCTAGACTTGATATTGGGTCGGCTTTCGAGTTGTTCTATCTCGGAGTCTTACACCCTTCGAACAAGATTGACCCTAATGCCAGTCCGTCAGTCCCGTTCATTTCTTGCCTTCCTATGGGAACTGGGCGTATCGAGCGTGGTAATCCGCAACTTATCGGCTTACCTATCGATGTTGATGCGGCTGTTGAAGACTTTTTAGCAGGTAAAATCACCGAACGTTTAAGTTCTACTCGAGCAGTTCGACATGAACTTCGAAAGGCGATTGGTTACGGTGACGACTTAGATATTTTGACTTCAAGAGGTGGAGTTAAATCAAGTGGGGCTACTCGTGACGAAGAAATTGAACTTTACGAAACTATGATTGTGTGGCGAAACTTGATTACGAGTCCGTGGTTATCTCAAGAAGGTTTCGAATCAATGCTCTCTTGGTTTACTGATGAACGGGCTAACGCTTTGGCTCGTTCAAGCGGAGAGGATAGTTTGCAAGTCTATATTATGGATTTACACGGTAGTAAAGTACTCGAACTATGGCAAAGTCCGTTTACGAGTGCTGAGACTCGAGGATTCAAGAATGAAGTTGGGTTTGTCAGTACGTTCCAAGGCAGTCATGGTGGTTGGCGTAATTACGGTTGGCAAGAGCGACAATCGAAATACTTCACCGAATGGGCTTACGAACATTTCGCCGATAAACTCGGCTTAACGGCAACGGAACTAAGCATCGTCGAAAGATTCTATAATCAACCCGTTGAAAATAATGGTACAACTTTCGCTCCTGCGGTAATTCGAACTCAAGCGGCTTTCGACGCTCTTTACAACATCATGTTTTCTTCGGAATTCATCGACCGTGTTGGTGTTGAAATGGCAGCAGTTTACCGATACAGTTTACTATTTAGTCCTGTTTCCAACACCGACCTTACGAAACCATTACTGGTGGGGATGAGCGAAGAAGACGGCGGATTCTTAACCTTGGCGCAATATCAAAACTTACTCACTGATGCTTTAGAAGATGAAGGCCTCATTATAAACATTATCTCCTTGTTCCAATATGATTTCTTACCTCGTTCGACTCATAAGCGATTCCGAAAGACTGTACCCGATGCGATTCAAGGCCAACTCTTGGAACGCGGTGCACAAGTTGGTTATAACCTTATTAGCAGTTTCCTTCGTGCACCTAATCGAATTCAAGCCTATGCTGATAGGATGACGCAAATTGCTCTCGGAGATTTATACTCTCAATATGTTGAAACTGGTGAGTGGCCTGCACCACCCGAAGGTGTAAACATGCGACGCTATTTGCGTGATAATAACATGAAATTAACGACCTTAGTTTCGGCTGCCGTAGGTGGTGGAAACAACGAAGGGGGATTGGCTAGAAACTCTAATATTCCTGTCGAGGTGGCAAATCTAGTTGCTAATGAATGGTTTGAACTAGCGCAAGCATGGCGTGAATTCAACTACACTCGTTATTATCCTGAGATTTGTGAGGCACTAGCCGAGAATGTGGCAACGCCCACGGAAATCTTGACGAGTATCTATCGAGAAAACGTTGGACTACAAGAGAAAGTTGCCAACAATCCGAATTGTGATTTCTCTATCTTGATGGAAATCTTTGGACTCGTTGAGGACGATGGCGTTCTTGCTTGGGCGGATGATGCTGCACCTGTTTCAGCCTTGATGAATCCTGGTTTGTCTCAAGAAGATTACACTACACTTTATGACGAACTAATGGTTCAATTGGAACGTGATGCTCGTTCGATGGATGCTTCGGCTTTGACTATTCCGACTTGTTTCGAAGTCTTTGATAATGCGGTCGAGCAATTCTATGAGTATCGGGAAGGCGGTGAACGAACAGGACAAATTACCAGTTTGATTGGAAGTAATCCTGCTTTCCGATACTGGCGAGGAGGTAGTGATAAAGGTACTTGGTCGGGCAACATAGCAGGTGGCGACGGTGCTTGGTTGAATTTCCGTTGGCCAGGTGTTGGTGAAGAAGAAAGTTGCGCTCGGACTTGGAGATTAGGTGCAAACGGCGAAAGTGGACTTAACACGCAGCAAGACGGTGTGGCGACAGTAGATAGTCTAAGCACAGATGGTTTCACTATGAATAATTATTCTCTCAACGCTCCATTTGTGTTGATTAAATACAATACTCCAAGAGCAAGCGGTCGTGGAGATGGCAATCAAACTACTTGTGATACATTCGGAGATAAGCCAATTAAAGGCAACTCGACCTTTGGGCAAATGCTATTCGTCCAAAGACTTTATAAGCGACAAGTCGGTCGTGGAGAGATTCGCCAAAATGATGATGGTTCTTGGGTCGGTCGAAGATTCGTGTGGACTTTCGACGGTTACTGGTACGATGAAAATGGACAAAAGCATGATGGTGTTACTTATGAGGCTAACAGCCTAGATGAATTCTTTAGTTGGTTAGGTCCTGCTCGTTACGAAGAAATTGGTTTTGGAGAAGGTCGTAGTGGATTAAAGTGGTCACAAGGTGTCGTGGCTTGTATCACTGACGAAATGATTCTCAACATGGCTGATGAGTCAATTTTCGCTTTCCAAGAATATTTCGGCGGAGCCACAGAATCGGAACTTGCTCCTGTACCCCTTTGGAGAGCAAATTGGAGTGACCAAGATTCTCTAAACTTAGTGCGTTCCATGTTAAACAAGCCTTGGTTCTTTGCTCGTGATGATGCCGACTCTCTTAACATTCAGTCACTGCGTAGTGAATTAAGATTGAATCCTCTTCGAATTTATCGTCCTGGGTCTGAACCTGGTACAGAACCTGTTTATAACGTTTCAACGATTATGTCGGCCTTAGATAAACCCGATGCTAGCGATGATAAGATAACTCTTTGGGATGAGGATTTAGTTGAATTCTTAGCGTGGGATATCTTACAAGGTGGTTTTGACTTCTTTGCAGGCTTGAAAAATCTCGTCGTTTCGGAAAACACCCCGTCGATATTCATTCCATTGTTGAATTCTCCTACAGTGTCTGAGGCTTGGCTACAAGAAAACAGTGAAGTTCGTGATTACGCCGTTCGGTCTAGTGAAGGAAATTCAGCCAACGTCTTGAACATCATCCTTGCCGAATTCTTCGGCCCTACTAACATTTCCGAAGCCATCGATGAACTCGTTGAAAACGGAGTGTGGACGGATGCCTTCCAAGGTACTGTTTTCGCTTCGGGAACTCGTCAACGACGTAACATGATAAATCATTTGCTTCAAAACAATCGTTTGAAGAAGATGGTGCCAATGTCGTTTTTGACTTCTATCTATACGGTTCATGGCGTCGACCCTGCCTATATCGGAGATTCCAACATTAGTGCGGTAACAAGTCTTCGAAACATGTATATTGAGGAATTCCAACGTGCCTATGCTCGTCAGCGTCAATTGATTTTGACCTTGCTTTCACGATACTCACGTGAAGGTAAAGAGTTCGCCCTCGGTTTGCTTTCCGTCGGCGATGGAGAAGGCGACCCGTTAAATTGGGAATGTTTTGATGACCGTGTGTTTGTCGAGGCTACTTTAGAGGGACGTCGTTTCGACGGTAACGCTCGTCGATGGCCAGGTTACTTACTTGATAACAGACCTGCTTACATCGAGCGTTTACTTGACAATCGTGAATCTATGGTAGGAGTCATGACGGAACAAGAACTAAAGGATTTGATGTTGAATGTCAACTATAATGTAGAATTCGGTCGGAAACTCATTGTGCCAATGTATGGTGAACTTTACGAACAAATTCTTGATGATTTCGGAGGAGATGTTGAGGAAGCCGAGGCAGCCTCTATCATTATGATGAGAAGTCAATTGGATGGACTAGTTGGTGAAGTCTTAGCCGACAACTTCTTAGATACTTTGCCAACAGAATTAGGTTCAAGGGATTTCACTTTCTTGCAAGATATTCTCGGACCTGAAGATTGGCTAAACTTGGATGATTTTATTGATGATTCCGCTACAACTGGGCCTGTTCGAACCTCTCCTGATGAGTAATCAAGCAGTTACTTTGTGAGGTTTTATATACCAGTATTTCCCATGGTAAAATGCGTGGCATTAGTGTCACGTCGGGTGATATTATGATTATGAATTCAGATTACAAAGCGTTTAAATTATCGGACAGTTTTATCAATAACTACAAGCGAAAGCGAGCGCCGTTTGGATTCAATGGCCTTGGAGAACTCGTTTATATGCGAACATATTCGCGTCTTAAACCCGATGGTAAAAACGAGATGTGGTGGGAAACTGTCAAGCGAGTGGTTGAAGGAACATTCAATATGCAAAAGCGCCATATCGACTCTCACAGTCTCGGATGGAATCCTTGGAAAGCCCAACATTCGGCACAAGAAATGTATGACCGAATTTTCAACATGAAATTCCTACCACCTGGTCGAGGACTTTGGGCAATGGGAACTCCCCTTACCGAAGAACGTGGTCTTTTTGCGGCTCTCAACAATTGTGCTTTCGTTTCGACGGAAAACATTAAAGATGATTTAGCCGCACCATTTACCTTTTTGATGGACGCTTCTATGTTAGGAGTCGGAGTTGGTTTCGACACTCTCGGAGCAGGAAAACTTATTGTTAAGGGTCCAAACGCGAGCCGACAAACTGAAACGTATCAAATCCCCGATACTCGACAAGGTTGGGTAGAATCACTTAGGTTGCAATTGGAATCTCACTTTTTAGGCACTGCTCCTGTCGAGTTTGATTACTCAGACATCCGAGAAGCAGGTGTGCCTATTGCAGGATTTGGTGGAGTTTCCAGTGGGCCTGCACCGCTCAAAGACCTGCATGATAAGGTCGATGAAATCCTCGGCAATTCCGCAGGAGAACCTATTTCTATCACCGCCATTGTGGATATCATGAATCTCATCGGCAAGTGTGTGGTAGCAGGAAATGTGCGACGGACGGCGGAGATTGTCTTCGGAGAGGCCGACTCGCAAGAGTATCTTGATTTGAAGAATTACGAAGTTAATCCACATCGTGCGGAATACGGTTGGACTTCTAACAATTCTATTTTTGCCGAACTCGGTATGGATTACACCGAAGCGTGTGAGCGAGTTAAACTTAACGGAGAACCTGGTTTCGCTTGGTTAGAAAACATGCAAAATTACTCTCGTATGAATAACGGTCCCGATTACAAAGACCACCGAGTTAAAGGAGGCAATCCTTGTCTCGAGCAATCTCTCGAGTCGTATGAATTGTGTTGTCTAGTGGAAACTTTCCCTAATAATCACGATTCCGTCGAAGATTATTTGAAAACACTCAAATACGCTTACATGTATGCTAAAACGGTTACACTTGGAAAAACTCATTGGCCTGAAACGAATCGAGTGATGCTTCGCAATCGAAGAATTGGTTGCAGTATGAGTGGATTAGCCCAATTCATTTCGAATCACGGTTTGCACGAGTTACGAACTTGGATGTCGACAGGTTATGATACCATTCAAAAACTGGATGCCGAATATTCCGATTGGTTAGCCGTGCCAAGGTCAATCAAGACGACTTCGATTAAGCCCTCGGGAACAGTCTCTCTCCTTGCAGGAGCAACACCTGGAATGCACTATCCTGAGTCTCGATATTACATTCGTCGAATGCGACTAAGCATTAACTCTCCGTTAATTCCTGCTCTTGAAAAAGCAGGCTACTCTCTTGAACCTGCTTTTGGTTCGGAAGATTCCACCTTAGTAGTTGGCATTCCTGTTGATGTTGGTGAAGGAATTCGAACGGCGAGTGAGTTATCTCTTTGGGAGCAATTAAGTCTCGCCGCCTTTATTCAAAAGTATTGGGCGGATAATCAAGTTTCCTGCACAGTAACCTTTGACCCTGCTACCGAAGGAGACCAAATTGCTCACGCTCTCGACTACTTCCAGTATCAGTTAAAGGGAATTTCCTTCCTACCTCGTCTTGATTATGGAGCGTATCCTCAAATGCCGTATGAAGCCATTGACGAATCTACTTATCACGACATGCTCGCTTCGGTTGGACGCTTATCCTTTGGACGCATCAAGGGTGAAGACGTAGTAGCCGAGAAGTTTTGCGACTCGGATGTCTGTCAAATCTAAGGCACTAAGGACGAGTGATGATTGATGATATGCCATCCTTCTGTTCCTTTTTGAATGGCGAAGGTGTATCGGAAATCTACTTTCACTTCACGACTGTTTTTCTGTCGGGTGTTTCTGTAACTAATGACCCCTTCTCCTGATGCCAAGGCCGTGTCGTCGAGAATCTGAACGTAGAGTTTTGTAAATCGACCTTGTAACTCTTCTTTACCTAGGAATTGAACGAAATATCTTTGAATTTCCTCTCTCCCAACGCAAATCTCGCTAGATAGCGTCGGCAATAGGATGGCATTTCTAGAATACATATTTACAATAGCCGATAAGTTTTCTTCGTTGACATTTCGTAGCCATTCGTTGACGAATGATTTAACTTCGGATTCGTGAATATGGTCGCTCGCAAATGTCGATTTGAGAGGATTGTATTTGAGTGGATTCATGTCGTTATCTCCTTAAATCGGTTATACTTTCAATGCTCCTTGCATTTCTTTGCACTTCCATTATTATGGCTAAGGTAATCGGAGGTCCGTGGGCTACATTCCAAAATTGTGTCGTTGGATTCGTGACAGAAATACCACGGTTGATTTCTTTGAATTCATACGGTCCGTAGCGTAATGGGTCGGCTAATTGTCGACGGAAAGGATTGTATGCCCGTTTTTGAACCATATTAATTCTCTTCCTCTTCTTCGATGCTATATAATATTATGAAGTATTGTTAAAAGTCAAGTAAATACCTGCAGCCTCACTAAAAATCGTCCACATGGAAAATGCTACTAAGAGCCCAATTGCTAAGTTGATATACCCACCCGATAAAGGACTTAATTTTAATCCAATTGCTATAATAATTGGAATCGCTACAGATTTCCATTTATATTTTGTTAAGTAACTAACTATCAAACGACTAACATCTATGTCGTTTTTTTGAAGTCTTGGTGTATAAATTGGTTCACGAGGAGTAATTCTTTTACCCCTTCTAAAGTTACTCATAATTTAGATTGGGTTTATCAACTACTTAAAGATGTCTCAACATCCAATCTATTTCTCTTAGATGTAAATCCCACAAAGCCAGGCATATCAAGCAAGGTTGTGGTTCGCAAGTACAGACAGGGAAATCTGGTAGCATTGAGTTACCTTAAAATGTGCTTACCTTCATAGTACCTAGTTCGAATCCTTCTAAGTAACCCATGATGTATCCTGTTCTCCACTCTGCAACTGCCGCTCCAAACTTAAAGGCCGCGTAACCTGCAAAGGCTAAAACAACTAATCGATATCCTGCTCCTCCTAAAGATTCACCAAGAAATGTTGAAACGGGACTTTTTAGAATTAATCCTACGGCAACTAGGGTGGGAATGACGATTTTCATATCTCCGAGAAATAATCTAAGATAAGGGGTCTCGACAGTTAATCGTCTTTGCATCTCTTTTCGAGTGAGCATTCTATTCGACATACAACTCACTTAGTGTAACGACTATTTAAAGACACCTATACTTAGGCTTAAATAGGTAAGACACGGACTTAGACGTATGTCGAACGAAGAAGAAATTGCGGAACTTGTTAGTGCAAGACGGCAATTAGATGAAAGGTTCAAACAAAAGGAGATGGAATTAGATGAATTTAGGCAAAAAGTTTACCAACAGGCTCGAGAAATTGAAACTCGCTTGGCTAACATTTGTGAACACAGTTACACTAGAGATAACTACGCTTATGCTCCTCTCTATTGCCGTCACTGTCTTTTAGAAAAAGAGCAAGTCTGGCGACTCAAGGCACGTTCGCAAAATTAATCATTTTTAAACTGTCGTATTTCACGCACTTCGTCCCATAAGACAACCTGCTCCACAAAGGACCAGAACAGCACCGACGGCCTTCTGAACAATTGGGAAGTCAAAGGCAGCAATGCCCAAGACAGGTTGGCTAGTGGTGAGAAGCATGTGTGCGCCACCAACTACAGCAGCGATACAACAGACATTCATCATCATATCCATGCTAATCAGTATGCTGAACGACTACTTAAAGACTTCGATTAGGTCCACTACTTTTATATAGGTAACTCTCGTATTAAGCGAGTATGAGTCAAGATACCCCTGACATCGTTGAGCCAGATTGGGAACAAGAGATTACCAAACTTATCGCTGAATCTGAGACGAAACCCGATGGTTTTGCACTTTACCTAAACTTCATGCTTCCGTATAATACCGATGAAAATGGTGTGATTAACGAAGCCATGCCATACATTGACTTAACCGAAGAAATCTCGGGAGAGGGCAGTCAAACTCGATTCTTAATCGAGGCTTTAGCCACTACTCACAAGATGCAAGTTCAAACGGCATGGCTACGAGACCCTGTCTCAGAGGTCGAGGCAGGATACCACTACGGACTCTTCTATGTGGGAGACGATATCGTCTCCACTTTCGTTCCACTTCGTGCCGATTTAGAAATTGAATTCTCTCGATTATTCGAGACGAAGAAAGTGCCCCTTCTTCCTTTGATGCAGTTTGCATTGCTAACCCAAAACCCGCCAACTGATGTAACAGGTGAGATTGCGGACGGCGATGAAGAACTCTTCTAAGGAAGGTTTATATACGTAAAAGAAAACAGAAAGGAATGAGAACAATGGAGACGAATACGCTTATTGTAATTGGAATTGGATTGATTGCCTCAGCCGTCGCAGGTTGGTGGTATAAGAACAAGGGTAACCTCCTCACAAAGGTTGCTGACGAGTTGGAAGATAAAATTGAAGACATCACAGGAGTAGATGTAGAACTCGATGACGTGGTTGATGACCTCGTCTCGGCTGCGGAAGACGTAGTTGATGAAGTTCACGAC
>TARA_A100001201_G_scaffold6564_2_pt1 | contig 12763 bp, 29 predicted proteins | sample TARA_A100001201 | Tara Oceans TARA_A100001201 (sample SAMEA2619872) | marine metagenome | biome: marine biome (ENVO:00000447); feature: surface water layer (ENVO:00002042); material: "saline water (ENVO:00002010), including plankton (ENVO:xxxxxxxx)" | depth 5 m | reverse complement strand
TCTTCGACGCAATTTGATTTATCTGGATTAGTTGATTTGGGTAATTCTATTCTTGGTGGAGATGGAGTATTCCCCAATGGTCCTGATATTATTACAATCGCAGCATCGGTTATTAACACCGCTGAAATTGACTCTACTTCTTCATTCCAGGTTGCATCTAGAATTTCTTGGGCAGAATCTCAGGCATAAATACAGTATAATGATTTGTTTGATTGATTTTTTTAATGGAGAATTTTGTAAAACACTGTATTGATAATGGTGGGATCATTAAACCTCTTATTATTCCAGCAGAAATCACAAACGGAACGGGTTTATTTAATCCAAGTATTTTAAATGACAATGGCACACTACTAGTTAATGTGCGCCATTGTCAATATACTTTATATCATTCAGAACTCAATAATTACGAACATCCTTGGGGTCCTCTGCTCTATCTAAACCCCGATGATGATAGAACTTTAAGAACTACAAATTATATTGGCATCTTAGATGACAATATGGTTTTAGATAATATACGAAGAGTTGATACTACCTCTCTTGACAAAGAACCTTTGTGGGAATTTGTTGGTCTTGAAGATGGTAGATTAGTAAAATGGGATGGAAAATATTACTTAACAGGTGTCAGAAGAGATGTTGATCATATTGGCACTGGAAGGATGGAATTATCAGAAATTGATATTCAAAGAGATAAAGTAACTGAAGTAAAAAGATCTAGAATTCCAGCCCCTCCACCAGACAGAAGTTATTGCGAAAAAAACTGGATGCCAATTTTGGATAGACCTTTCCAGTATATAAAATGGAGCAATCCCGTTGAAGTTGTAGAAGCTAATATAAAAGAAGAAAACAATATACAATGTAAAACTTTATACCATGGAACTTTTGACAATTCACCAAAAATCAAAGATATTAGAGGTGCTTCACAAGTAATTCCTTATAAAGATGGATATCTAGCAGTTCAACATTTAACTGTTTTGTATAGAAGTAAGACTGATAGGAAAAATGGAACATATCGCCATCAATTAACTTATTGGGACAAAGACTGGAATGTAATTAAAAGATCTCCTATCTTTTCTTTCATGGGAGCAAAAATTGAATTTTGTTGTGGAATGTGTGAACATAAAGGATACTATTATATTACTTTTGGATATCAAGACAACGCTGCTTATGTTGTTAAAGTTCCAGAAAAAGTATTGGGAGATTTTATAAATGGAAAATAAATTTTTACATGAATATCTTGCTGATCCAGAAAATCCAATCACTAATTACAATCTTGCGGTAAGATATTATAAAATAGATCAAACAGCAGCTGCTGTGACATATTTTCTTAGATGTGCAGATAGAACCAGTGATCTAGATTTAGCATATGAATGTTTAATTCATATGGGAGATTGCTTTGCTGCTCAAGGTGAGAGAGAAACTCATACAAAATTCATGTATGAACTTGCATTGTCAACTAAATCAGATAGACCAGAAGCATATCAAAGAATATGTGACATGGATATAAGTGCAAAAAACTTTTCATCTGCACATAACTATTGTAAATTTGCATTAAAAATTTGCAACTTTGATTCTCCAAATTTTAAATTTTATAAAACACCTCATAGAAGTCTAAAAACATACTTTGAGATTGAAGAAGCGCATAGTGCCTGGTGGACAGGAAAGCATCAAAAGGCAGCAAAATTATTCAATACATTAAACCAAAAAGATTATTTGACGGAGGAAGAAAAAATGTTAGTAGAAACAAATATAAAAGAAATTCAAAAAACTACTGCTTGGCATGATCCATTACCATATACAAAAGATCAGTGGGAAAAAATTAGATATAAATTTGCAGGATCACACCTTCTAGAAAAAAATTATGCACAGGTATATCAGGATTTATTCGTCCTTTGTATGCTTGATGGAAAAAGAAACGGTTGCTTTTTAGAAGTTGGTGGGGCAAGACCTTTCTTTGGAAATAACACTGCATTACTAGAACTCGAATATGATTGGACAGGAGTATCTTTAGAACTAGAATCAAATTTTGCAGAGGAATATAGAGCACAAAGACATAAAACAACAATGTTTTGTGTAGATGCTACGCAAACTGATTATAGTCAACTTCTTGGTACAATGTTTGCAGACAAAACTATTGATTATTTGCAATTGGATATTGATCCTCCAGATGCAACTTATGATGTTTTGATGAAAATACCATTTGATGAGTATAAATTTAGAGTTATTACATATGAGCACGACTATTATGCAGATCCAACAAAATCATATAGAGATAAGTCTAGAGAGTACTTAAGATCAAAGGGATATGTTTTAGTTGCAGACAATATTTCCCCTGATGAAAATTGTCCTTTTGAAGATTGGTGGGTTCATCCAGATTTGGTGGATAAAAATATATTAGCATCTATGACTCTAGTAGATGGAGAAACAAAATATGCAGAAGATTATATGTTCCCAGGGGATCCATTATTTTCTCATTTAATGAATATGCAGCAAGCATCAAATGGGGAAGAAACTTTTGCTGAAATTATTGATGTGACCCCAGCAAAAACGGAGTTTGGATTCAATAAATCACAACAAAAAACTATGTGGATTATTGATAATTTCTATGATGACCCAGACTCTGTTAGAGACTTTGCACTTAAGCAAAAATATTTTGAAGGTGGATGGGGTAGAGGATTTATCGGAAGAAGAAGTGCAGAGCAATTTTTATTTCCTGGATTGAAGGAAAAATTCGAACAAATTATGGGAGAAGAAATAACTGTATGGGAAGAACATGATATGAACGGAAGATTTCAAAATGCAGTTGGTGGGGAACCACTTGCATATCATTGCGATTCTCAAAAATGGGGTGGAATGTTATATCTAACTCCAGACGCTCCATATCAATGTGGAACTACATTATATGCACATAAAAAAACTAGAGCTAGAAATTTCTTCCAACAAGGTTGGGGAGATGCATGGTCGGCAGATCCGGATGAAATATATTCTGGAGGAGTTCATTGCGACGGAACTCATTTTGAAAAAGTAGATGTTTGCGGAAATGTTTACAATCGTCTTTTCATTTTTGATGCCAGCAATATCCATTCTGCTTCAGAATACTTTGGATCAAATATGAATAATGGAAGATTGTGGCAAATGTTCTTTTTTGACACTAAATAACCCCTAGACATGAGAGTATTATGAATAAACCTTGGTCGGTTACAGATTGTCCAACTTTAGAATTTACAACTTCAATCGACGTTAAAACTGGATGCGTCGTTGATTGTGTTTATTGTCCACAGAGAACCTTACAGGGATCATATAAAGGTAAAAAATTTCTTGAATTAACTGAATTTAAGCAGGTAATTGACAAACTACCACAAGAAATAAGAGTTACTTTTGCTGGATTTACTGAACCTTTTTTAAATCCACGTTGTACTGATATGATTCTCTATGCATCCGAAAAAGGGCATGAGATTTCAGTATTTACAACTGGAATTGGTATGACAGTAAGAGATTGGAATAGAATAAAACATATTCCTTGGGCAGGACAACCAAATGGTGGATTTACTTTACATGTACCTGATGATGATTTAAGAGCAAAACATCCAATTACTGATAAGTACATCAATTTACTTGAAACAATTTACATGTCATGGAGAAGAGGAGAACTTCATCGTAATTTTAATGTTATGAGTATGGGAAAACCTCATCATAGAGTAAAGCACCTTTGGGATAATCCAACTCAGTCTCAGATGTGGTCGAGGTCTGGAAATCTTTTTCATGAGGCAATTCTAAAACCAGAATTGATGAATAGAAAAGATGAATGGAAGTCGGTATATCACGGAGAGAATGATATGACATGCGGATGTGTAGAAGAACTATATCACAATGTCATGTTGCCCAATGGTGATGTTTCTTTATGTTGTATGGATTATGGACTAAAGCATATTCTTGGGAATTTATTCGAGCAAGAGTATGAAGATGTTGTACCAAAAATGAATACTTGTTTTGACCTATGCAGATTTTGTGAAAATGGAAAAGCACCGACTCAAGAATAAATATATTACACAACCCAAGATATTTTAAAATGTCACCTATTAGATCAAAACCATTTGGAACTAAAAGTGCTGGACAACAAACTACAAAAGTTTTAGATGGGAAAATGAGAACTTTTTCTAGTTCGATTGATGTAGGAAATTTTGCACAAGTTCCTACAATTTCATCTGGAGCGGACCTTGTAGTTAGATATATGACATCTGCACTATGGCAAAGTTCTACCAACGTAAATAACCCTTCATTTGGGATTGGAGCTAGTAATGCCATAACAGGGGAATCTAATAGTCAGAACATGCACAATAGTGATGCATATTACATTGTTGCAGTAAATAAGATGTGCAGAATACATTATGATCTCACTATTTCTAGTGAAAATAATTATGACTGGGGATATTTTACATTATCTGCAAAATCTACAAATTATACTCCTAATAACATAGGTCCTGCTACTGGATCACCAAAAAATATACAATTTAGTAGAATCTCTGGAAGTTCAATACGTACTGGATCTGTTGATATGGATAGTTGGAGAACACTCAACAGTCATAGTGACGATTATGATTTAGGTTTTGATGGAGATGAAGGAGAGATGCTGGTTGTTGTAAGGTACAGGAAAGATGGTAGTGCTAATAGTGGAGATGATAAATTTACTATCAATTCTCTCTATTTTGAGGATCTTCCATAAGGATCTTTAAGATAAATTTCTGAAGCCTCCAAAGTGTCCTAGTTATATCAGGGACACTTTTTGATGTCAACTACTGAAAAATTAATTTTCATTGGATCATTTTTATGGATGATGCAATGGGGAACCCGTGTGACTTTGCTTGCGATCAATGCTCTCTCTTGAATACTCAGGATACAACTATAGCAAAAATCGTTGCGAAAGTATAGTTCAGTGGTTTGTAGATAAGTATCTGCCACGACACAAACTAGAAATTGTTGTACATCATCGCGGATTAGTTCGTGAAGGTGTATATGGTTGGTGTACTGTCCTTGATTGTGATTGGAGACCAAGAGCATTTGAAATCGAACTACACAATCAGATGAATATTGATGATTACACCAGCACCCTCTTACACGAACTCTGGCACGTTTATCAACATGTCAAGGGTAATCTGAAGGATAAGGGTGAAAAACGCTTCTGGAAGGGCATAGACCACTCTGATACGGACTATTCTAATCAACCATGGGAACTTGAAGCAAGAGAAATGGAAAGGAAACTTTATTATTGCTATTTGGGTCTTGGACCCGAATCTTTTGGTCATGGCACACCATTTCCCAATCGCTTGACAGCATCCTAAAAACCCACTAGAATACCTTTGTCGAGGTTAATCAAACTATGACTTCTATTAAAACTGATTTTATTTGTGTAAAACCTAGGTCCTCTAAGGCAAAAAATAGGTTTGCAAATTTGATGAATAACCTCCACTCTTGTCGTATTGAGAAACGTAAAGATGGTAAATTATTCCTTGCTTCTATCAGTGGTAAATACTTTTTTTGGATGAATGAATCATCTGACGACCACTGGGAGGTTATTAAATGAAAGATCAGAACAGCATCGAAGACACTGAAACTAAACAAGATAAATGGAATCGAGGTCTTGACATTTTTATTGAAAGTGTCTTAGAGCCAGATTCTGATTTGAGAGCGTGTGCTCATAATCAAAGATGCTATCATGAATTGATGGATGTTCGTCAAGATGTTTTGGATTATCTCAAAACTAAAAGATGGAACTAAAGAATCCTACTATCCCTATATTAATGTTTTTGGGTGTAATTTTTTGCACCCTTTGTGTTATTGTAGCAGGATACTTCCATGGGAACATGCACCTTATCACCACACTTAAAAATGCTGCCGCTTCTTAACATTTTTCTTGCTGTAACTTTATGGGTTCAGGTTCCTCAATGGAATGATGACTGGAGTAACTGTGCCGTAGATGTTCCCGATACATCTTGCCATTGGTATATTGTTCAGGCAGATAATACTTTTGGTGAAGGATTTGATTGGGAGACTGCACCATGGTATAGTATTGAAGGTCTGCAAGATATTGCAGATTTGCATGATCAAGTCCTTTCTGAAGGCAATCAGTACACTGTAGAATCTCTTCAAAAATGAACCTCACTCTCCAAGAAGTAGACCACCTTATCAAAGCACTAGAAACAATGTCATCTTATGATATTGCCCGTGCTAGAGAAGCAGTTGTGAATGGTGTGTCAGATCACCCTGAATTGATTCAAAAACTAAAAGATTATCGTCTTCGTCTCACTTGACATGAAAGAATTTGATTATGAACTTGATTACAAATCACTTGACTTCACAGATGCAGAAACTCGCAAACTTTATCGTATTGGAAGGGGAGAACAAGGGGTTCTATTGGTACGCCCTTATACAAACGATATTTGTGCTCATTGGAGATTTGTAGATGAAGAAACGTCTATTAAATCTTCTCATAAAATATACGAAATGTTCTGTGAATATAAACAACGGAAAGATTTCATTGGAATGGACATGGCAAGAAAATTCCTTGAGATGGGATTTACCCGTGCAAGACGGTATGCCAATCACTCTTCGGGACGCAAATATGCAAAAGACAGGAGTATATTACCCATTGAGTCCGATTGCCTCACGTCTGAGAAATCAAGATCAGCAAAAGTATTCAAGGAAGTAAGAGATAAAGCTGCATATGATTCGGAATATGTTACAATGAGAAAAGAATGGAGATCTAAGGAATAGTCATGACTCAACTAATTGATCCATCTGATCCACGTTATTTTACAAAGACTTCTGAGGGTCTATACGATAGGCATCATTATAAAGTTATATCTAAAGAAGGTGATACTGTTGTAGTTGACAACTGGCAAGATGCCTTTCTCATATGGTGGAATAAAAAAGATTTTCTTTCTCATGTGGAGGTTTTAGATCCACCAAAAGGAGGAAAAGGATTTGCCTGACATTAAATATCATGATGCTTTTCCATGGAGGTTAGTGAATGGTGACACAATATGCCATTTTGAGTGCAGAGAACACTTGCAGAAATACTTAGATAGATATAAACTGAAACCTAGAAACTGTAGCATTACACATAAAGATGGAAAACCCTTTGAATCCCGTGAAAAACACAAGAGAAACGTGGAGTCGTCAACATCAAAGAAAAATAACGGAAGTTCAAGTGCAGTTCGCAAACGAAAATCCAGCGTGGATTCCACTCGAAACACTTCTAGCAATTCAAAACGTAAGAAAAATGGAAAGTAGTCATGTATGAAGAGCTAAATTGTTTTGAGGAAGCACTTAAACATTTTGGAACTAGAGTTGAAATCATCTGTGCTATGGAATATTCCAAAAGATTGTCTTCCGAAGATGCATATCAAATGATCAAGGAAGAACTTAAGGAGGTTAAAAAATGCAGGAAAAAATTCAATCAGAAAGAGAATTGTTGACTTCTCTTGAATGGTATGATCTTTGGTTACATGAACCAGATGATCGACCTCTTGCAGAAATTTGGAGAGAAATGGATGAAATTGAATCTCTCACCCCATTGCCACCTAAAGAACAATGAAAACTAAAGCACTTTTACTTTCAACTCTATTATTCTTGCCTCTACCTGCATTTGCTGGCGGTCCAGTTTTTAGGAGAGGTAATCATAATCATGGACAAACGAATGTCTATGAAGAATGCTTTAGACATGTAGAGAAATATACTCCAGGACACTACAATAGTCGGGGTCAATATGTTCGTGGGCAAGTAAGAGTTACGAGAGAAAGTGTTCCTTGTGGATATGCTCCTAGGAGAAATTATCATGTCCCCAGTCACTATCAACGTAATGAACCTATAGACAATAATGATTGCTCAGGTGGTACAGCTGTGGGTGCTTTGTTAGGTGGTGGACTTGCAGGATTTGGATCTAGAGGTAAAGATCGCTGGTGGGCGATTCCTGCTGGAGTTGTTGGTGGTGCCATGGTGGGATGTCAGATTGATGGTGGTTGAGAACTGAAGCCTGCAAAGTGTCCCTGTAGTGTAAGCACCACTCAAACACATGGGAACCCGCTCTCGCATCGGTATTCAACTCAAAGACGGCAGTATTCTGAGTTCTTATCATCACTGGGATGGATATCCTGAGTGGTTGGGTCGCATCCTCACCACACATTACAACTCCCGCGAACAAGCAGCGGAACTGATTGATGGTGGTGACATGTCATGTGCATGGACAAAAGATCGCTGGACTGGTAAACAACTTTCTGCTTATGTGACTGAGCAGAAAGAAGCAGAAGAGTATGGTCCTCAGTATTATTCTGGACGCGGTGAAGATTGCCCTCCTCGTCTTGATGACAACATTGAGAAATTCCTTACAGATGGTGAAGAATATGGTTACATCTTTGAAAATGGTGAATGGAAGTGCTATGATACTAAAGACTGGTCCGATACATATAAGGAGCAGATTTCCATTCCTGAAGGAGCATTGGCAGTATGATTGATAGAGGTTTTCTGACAGAAATGTCTCATGATGATAAAGAACGTCTGTCAGAAGACTGTGAGGATTATCTTTTACATAGGAACATCCCTCTTTATTCTGATTCGTATGATAATATCATCATACATGCAATTAAAGAGGGATATCAATTACAACGTTTTGATCGCTTCGTAAAAAAACCACAATGACTGAAAAAGAACTCAAGCAAATGGAAATCGTTGCAGAAGAATTTTGGGCAGAGGTTGAATCCGAAGCGGAACGACTTGAAGTCACGGTTGATTACTATCTTGCTGAATTTTACTGATGGAAGAAGAAATCAAACCGAAAAGAATCAAAGATGAAAAATTTCTGCTACTAGCAGCAATCAATCAAGTAGAAAACATTATCAACCTGACAGAGGAAAATGAATACAAACAATTCATTTATATGCACCTCAATTCAGTTTATTATGAACTAAAGCGCCAGTTGACTAATCTCACAGACCAAAGTAAAATTAAGGAGTAAACTAACCGAGGATGATGACTCAAAAGTATTTCTACATTGTTGACCACTTTGTTCCTTTTCCTTCTAGTGAATATGGTGGTGTTTGGAATGTGATTGCTGAAAGTGACGAAGATTGTTTTAATCTTATCACCGATAGTGATGATGGATTTAATCAACAGTATTATGGAAACCTTCGTGAAAACATTCTAAAGTCTCGCACTTATGCCTTGGCAGAAGATGTAGAATCTACTATTGTTGAGGAATTTACTACATGAAACCTGACATGGTTCTAAGTTGGAAACAACATCTTCGGGATGGTAATGTATGGAGGGTGAATGTAGAACTCCCTATGCAAGATGTTCCTGGAGGTGATGTAACATTCTACAATGTAGATGTATATGTAGTGTCACCAACTCAAGAACTGGCGCAATATATTGTGTCTACAATGTATTCTGAATATCAATCTATTTCTGTTGATGATGAACCAGTTAGAATTGCCCCCTGATTTTCCTCATGAACCACCTGAAAACTACACTTACGAAGTTAAAGAATTCCGACGCAACATTTTATCTATTTGGTGTTGCAATCATGCTGAATTCTCTTACAACGGCGGTGCTGTTTCAAAAACTATCTGGGGGTTCTACAATGTCAAACAGCGTACCTACATTGCTCCCATCAATTCAAAAAAACCTGGAAAAGTAGTAGATATTTCTAATACTCGTCCCTATACTGCGATGCAACTCAACTTGAATCCTTTAATGCAATGTCTTATGTCCCCCGATTAGATGATTATGTTGTATGGAATGACTCTCTAGGAAGAGTTATTAAAGGATGGGTGTATTTTGTTTCTGACAGTTACATTACGATTGAGGTTGGTGTAAAATGTAAAGATGAAGAAAACATCAAAGATTGTCCTATTCATAAGAAAACTCACTGCCTAGTCTTATGTTTTCCTGAGAATTGGCATGAGTTGGAATATGTAAAAAATCGAAGAGATATTGACATTGATCAATATAAATCTCAAGAAGGTAGATATATTGATCCTCAGTAAATTAAACTGAAGCCCCTAAACTGTTTTATTATTGTAAGCACACCACTTATGGACTGGTACGACGACATTCAAGTTGAAGAACTTCAAAACTTTGATCACATTGAAGAAGATCTCGAAGATTTGATTGAAGACAATCAAAATTTCAACATGAAAGAATACCTCAACTCCAACATTGATTACTGAAATGAACTTCCCTACTCAAACTGTCAACGTTTTGCCTCACATGAATGAACTCCGAGAGACTTGGAGGCGTCAAGATTTTCGATTTACTAAAGAGCAACAAGAAGAATATGATATGCTAAAGCAAGCACGAGCAGAACGAGTTAGGTGGTTTTATGAAACTGGACGAGTTCAAGTTGGTCCCAAAGTGACAAAAGAAAAGGAAATTGAATCTGAAGACAGTTGAGATACTGTCCATAACCACTTGACTTAACGTTCATTATCTCCTATTATACTAAATAATAGGAGATTTTTTCCTGTCTAAAATGAAAACCTTTGCTGAATTTGTTGCAGAAGCATATGATAAGGATGTCATGGGATCTTCCCAAATCCGTAAGCAAGGAGAGGGTGGAAGAGTTGGTGCTAATAGAAAGAAAACAGAACCAGAAAAGCGTAGAATGAAAGCAGCGGGTGGTGGAAAAATGGTCCCCGCAAAAGATTACAAACCCCGCAAAGATATTGGTTCTCAAAGGCAAAGATCTACAAGAGAGCAACAACCAACACAGGAAAGAGGATCTGCTGCATTATCAGCAAAAGAAGCACAACGCAAGGCATATAGAGAAAGAAAGGCAAGAGAATCGGGTGCAAAGACTAAATCTGCATCAGAACTTCTGTCTAAGAAATCTGCTAAGAAAGTAAATCCTAACTATAAACCACAAAAAGCATCTGGATATACTAGAACCGAGAGACAGAAACTTCAGAGAACTGGCGATAGAATTATTCGCGACATTCGTAAGGGTAAAGACAAACCAGCATCTGCATACGAAAACTAAACTGAAGCCCCTAAAGCGTCTCAGTAGTGTCTGAGACCGCCTGCAAGACCTCTGAAACAACCTCTAGGTATATTTGTACTGCTGAGGTTGTTTTTTATTGACAGGCAATTCTGACTCTGCTAAACTACTATTTTAAGGAGACCACCGATGGGAGTTTCACAACTTTCCGAAATCGTTGCTCTCGGTTTTGAAGAACTCATTGCTGAGGGTGACACAAGGGAAATTGGCAAGTTTCTTGCATTTCCAACCGAACGTATCATCGCCCCGCAATGGTTGCGCGAAGAATGTGGAATCGAAAATGATAAATCTCCCGATGATCTTGATGGTCAGCAGGAAAAGTACGATAGACTTTCTTCAAAAGGTCTGCGTATTCAAGTTAAGTATCGTGGAGGAAATACTCTCCACATGGAACAAACTCGCCGCACTACTGGCAAAAATGCAAACAATGGTGCTAAGAATGGGCAGGTTCGCTATGCAGTGAACTCGTTTGATGTTATACTGTTTATTATCCCCAAAGGTCACGAAGATATTTCAACCTGGGAGTATCTTGCTATTCCTAGTTGTGAACTTGAAGATAAAAATATGCCTGGATATTGTGTAGGTTCTGTTCCTGCTGCTGTCCGTAAAAAGTACACTGGTCGCGCAAAGGAGGTTCTGGTTGCTCTCAACAATGCTGAATGAATATACAATCGGTGACAGTAGAGAACTACTGAAAGAAGTTGATGCAAACTCGGTGGATCTAATTTATATTGATCCACCATATTGCACTGGCAGAGACTTCTATCACTTTGATGATCGATTCAAATCGAGTGCAGATTATCGTGAATTGTTGATGCGTCCTTTATTGGAAGAATGTCATCGTGTTCTGACTGATTGTGGCAACATTGTTGTGCATGTAGAACCTAAGATCTCTCATCATATTCGCATTGTCCTTGATGACGTATTTGGTGAGAATAGATTTAAGAATGAGATTGCTTGGGTTTCTGGCGGCAACCACAAATCAAAAAAGCAACTGCAACGCAATCATGATACGATCATTGTTTATCAGAAAGGAAAAGAATCCATCTATAATGCAGAGCACAAAGAATATGATGAGGATACTGTAAGGAAGGCAAAGATCTGTCCAATTCGCAAAAAGAAATACAATACATCTGCACTTGTTAATCGTCAACCAAATGTTGTATCTCGCCCTAATTTGAGATATGAATGGAATGGTAATCATCTCCAGTGGCATGTATCAAAGGAGAGGATGCAGATGCTTCATGATGATAATCGATTAGAATATTCTCCTAACACAGGTATTCCTAGAGTCAAGAAGTATTTGGATGAAATGGATGGAATCCCTGTCAAAGATGTATGGTCTGATGTAAAACAGATTCAGGGAAATGAGAAGTTAGATTATGCAACTCAAAAACCTGTTGCACTCTTAAATCGCATACTTCGCATGTTCAGTAACAAAAACTCTATTGTTCTTGATCCTTGTGCTGGATCTGGTACAGTAGGCAGAAGCGCCAGACAGACAGATAGAAATTACATTTTATTTGATCTTAACACTGAAGGCAAAAAACTATTTGAAGAATCAATTAAAAATCCATTGCTCGACGCAATGGTCAGTTAAATTAACTGAAGCCCCTAAAATGTCCTAGTAATACTGATACGCCCTAGATGATTACACTTCGCCCACATCAGGAACGCATCACAAATCGTATGCGTGACTACAACAAAGGTCAGATT
>TARA_A100001201_G_scaffold2432_3_pt1 | contig 12781 bp, 13 predicted proteins | sample TARA_A100001201 | Tara Oceans TARA_A100001201 (sample SAMEA2619872) | marine metagenome | biome: marine biome (ENVO:00000447); feature: surface water layer (ENVO:00002042); material: "saline water (ENVO:00002010), including plankton (ENVO:xxxxxxxx)" | depth 5 m | reverse complement strand
AGTAGAAGTAATATTTAAAAAAGCATTACCACTTTTAGATATGGTTAAATCACCAGCAAAAGTAGCATCTTGGCTTGAGTCTATTGTAAGTGCAGTAGTGCTACCAGTAGATAAAGTCATTGAGTCAGTACCACCAGCAACATTCAAATTGATTGTATCTGTAGTGCTATTATCTATTCTTAATTGTGCATTTGCACCTTCCACTCTAAGCAACTCACCAGTGCTTACAATATGGGCTTTTACTGCTGGGCTTGTCGTGCCTATACCAGTATTTCCATTGCTATCAACAACTAAATTTGTAGTACCAGCTAACCCACTTGCTGTACCCATAAATGCTCTACTACCATTTGCACCAAAGTATGCTGTAGTGTCGTCATCTACTACTGCTATTTGTCCATTATTATCTGTACTTTTAAAATAAGCTACTGTATCAGCGGAATTTTCAACGTGCAATGGGTAAGAAGGTGATACACCTATACCAAGTCGACCATTACTATCTAGTCTCATACGTTCAGTTGCACCACCAACTGCATTATAAGTAGCAGTACCAAAAGACAAAGAACCACTTGGTAAAGTGCCATTCTCTTGCTCATTTATAGATTTTATGAAAGCTGAAGGGTATGGAGCATTCCCACTTGTGTCGTTGGTGTAAAATTCAAAAGCACCATTAACATCTCCATTATCCCAATCTGATGAACCTGTTTGATTTGTTAATCTTAATGTTGGAAATACTGTAACGTCTGTACTGACAGGAGATGCCACATCTAAATTAGTTACTGGTGCTATGCCTATACCAACTCGTAAATTATTAGTATCCACAACAAATACATCTGTTCCATCATTCTGCTCTACTAAAAATGCAGAAGTCGAATTACCACTATCTGATTTTACATGAAGGTCTCCATTAACTATTTCATCGTAAGAGTTAGTTGCACTACCATTGACTGTTAAGTCTCCAGATATAGTTACATCACCAGAGATTGTACCTCCGGCTAGGGACATATTTAATCTGTTGTTTGTAGTATCTAAAACACTGTTCAGTGCTTCTTGTGAGGTTACTGAGTTTGCCGTGACGGCGTTTCCTGAAGAGTCTAGAAGTACTTTGTTTAGAACTTCTTTAGCGGTGAATTTATTTGGGTTTGCCATAATCTATCCTATATTCCTCCACCACCGCTTAAAGCATCCATATAGTCAAATTATATGTTCTGTAACTTACCTTACATTAAAACAAATAATCAATCAATTATATTAAGTAAAACTTGCTGGTACTACTGCTCTAGTTCCTCCAGTTTTACTTCTTTTCTTTGTGCCATACTTTTTAATAGCCATATCAAATTTTCTTTCATGTTGCATCATCAAAGACATATACCCCTGCATCATGCCAGCATCAGGCGTTGAACCCGCCTTATCCATATACAAACATTTTTTCACATAATCTACTATTGCTGAATGATATAAATTATCCACATCTGGAAAGTCTGTAAGAGCATCTACTTTTTTAGGGTTTCCATAATAATGTATTAACATACCATTTGAGACTGCATGATCAAATGCCTGATATGCCTTTCTATCGGTTCTGGACTCACCAGAAGAAGAATATGTGGTGATCAAACCTAAATGATCTCCTCTTATAAAATACAATACCTTATCTTCAGGATACTTTATATTGCTTGCCATTATTCAGGCTCCTTTATTGCAGACTCTGATGTGATATCAAACATTAAAGGTTCTCCATCTAGCACCCTAGGGATTTGAATATAATCACCATCATTATCCATGACATCTACTCTATACACTTTATTGATTCCCATTTCTTCTGTAGAAGAATCGGTAGAACCATCTCCAATACTGTAAAACATTTGATTTGCAACTATATTTACTTTTGCCGTCATCGCTTTTTGTGAATACTGACCAATTTCATTGATAGCATCATTAATCAAAGACATAATGTAAGCCTCTGGTGCATTAGGAAAAACTTGTCTAACTCTGCTTATAATTTGTTTTACTGATAGTCTATGTATTGGATGTGACATTACCTAAGAGCCTGTATTCCTTTATCGTAGTCTGCCTGTAATTTAGCTTGTTGCTGTAAATAAATGTTGTAGTTTTGTTGATTGTTGTTAAGATTCTGAGAATATGACTGAACTTCACTGTTCACTTCTGCACTATACTTATTTAATTCTGCTAAAAACTTAGATACAAGATCATCATTATTTTGTATAGCCGCTTGTAAAGTCTGTGCCTTGTTTTGTAAGTCTAGGGCCTGATCCTGAGCCTTATTAAATTTATCTACATCAGTTGTTTGAGATGCTTCTTGCTGTGCATCTGCCGCATCGAGTTGTGCCTGTCTTAATGCTACCTGTAAATCAGTATTGTGCTTTGCAAGCTCTGCCTGCACATTAGCTTGATACCTTACATTCTCTTTATTAAACTCATTTAACTCATTCTGTATATCTGTAGTGTATTGCCTTAATGAATTTGCTTCTGTGGTAGTCCAAGCCTGTAGTGCCGCATTTACCTCTGCTTGGTATCTATCTAGCTTTCTAGAATACACCTGAACATCTGCATTTACTTCTGCTTGATATTCTGAAACCTTGGCCTGATATTCTTGAACTTCTTTTTGCAGTAGTAAAGAAGCTTCTTGCTGTGAGTCTTCTGCATCAAGGCGTGCTTGCTGTAATTGCTTTTGAATAGTCGCTTGATATTCCACATTGGCATCATTAAAAACATTGAGTTGGTTTTGTAATGCCGCTTGATAAGCAGATATGTAAGAATTCAATTTTGATATCTGAGCACTAGCAAGTTCCGTATCTTCGCTATCTTCAATGAAGTCTCCTAAGACCTCCCACCAATCACTAACATCTGTTTGGTCTCCATCTGTACCCGCTGTCCCCGCTGTTATAGCCGCAGTAAGCTCTTCTGTCTCACCGCCAACCTTAGGAGCTGTATATGCGGGAGCAGTACCAAAAGACCCTATTGTAATTGCCCCTATCGCCGGAGTGGTAAAACTAGCAGTTGATAAAGTTGGAGGACTGCTTAAAGAAAATACACCGGGATCAGAATCTCCAAACGGGTTTCCATCTTCACTAAGATTAAAAAAATCTTCAAATGAAACCCTAGTAGTTAATGTTGGTTTTGTATATGTTGGAACATCTCCACTAATATCTGCCTTAGAAACCGTAGAAACAGTAATCGCACTCACGGGACTAGCACTGGCATCTGAGTTGCTGGCATTCGAATAAGACAGTGTAGCAAGACTAGGAGCACTTGGTGCTGATGCAGATATGCTTAAATCTGCTTTAATTAAACTGTTTATTTTATTACTAAGAGATTTAATAGCACCATAAAGAACTACAAGATATTCAGCCTCATCTGGAAAGCTAGATATACTAGAATCCCCAAACGCCACAGTTGGAAAAGACACATGCTGTACGAACGCATTGTTAGATGCAGTTGGCGTTGGATATACTGTTAAAATGTTTTGATATAAATAATAAGCAGGATCGCTTGTAGTTGCGTATTCCATATCCGAAGAGTCTGTTATTCTTCCTCTTTTAGAACTAGGGATAAGCCTACAAGGTTGATCTATCGTACCATCATTTCTCAATACAGATATCACAATCCCCTTACCATCCATATTTGTAAGTGTAGGCGTGCCGTTATCTAAAGTTGCCTGAGTAGTGCATTCAGCTAACATCCTAGATGGCATCAGGTTTATCACCTCTTTAGCACCATCTGTTAAAAACTGACTTAATTCTGTTTGAGTTGGTGCACTACTACCATCTATGCTTAAACTTGTTAATGCTTCTACCTGTGCTTCAAATGTTGCCATCTTATGCTCTTCTTACCTTACCTGCTATCTTCTTTGAGTACTTGGCTTTTGGCTTTCCTTTTGCAGATGCGGCTCTCTTTCTTCTGTTTGTAGCCGCTTTTTCAGAGGCACTAAGACTTTTCCTAACTGATTCAGGTAAATAACGTCCACGCTTTGCTTTTGGTTTTTTCTTATCTGCCTTAACGACATAATCCCACTTTTGCTTTGACCACTTTGATAATTTATTCTTAGATGACTTTTTACCAGAATACCTTCCACCCATATCCTTATAATACTTTACAGCAAGTTGCATAGCCCTAGCAGAGTGCTTGCCACCCATTTTTCTTTTAGCTTTAGCCTTTGCTCTTGCCCACTTGGCGGGATCTCTTTTTTTTGCTGTTGCCACTATTTCTTTTTCTTTTTGGCGTGTGTCATTTGAACTTTAAAACTGGCAGTTAAACTTGCACCTTTATGTGGCTTGTATCCACCTCTAGGGTTCTTCATTAATTTATAACCGGCACCAGCTTTCATCCAATGATAACCAGTAGGTGCTTTTACTTTTTTATTCATTACCATTTCACCTTATGACTCCAATACCTTGCTGATAGTTTGCTAGGCTTAGAGTCTTGTGCATTATGTCTTGCATAATACGATTTACGTCTTGCTTTGTCTTTTTTACTCTTTGGATTCTTGCCAGCACCTCTTACTCCCTGCTGTCCAAATCTAATTAATTTTGTTGTGCTCCCAACCTTAGCGACCACTACATGTGACTTCTTTGGGTGATTTGGAGTACGTTTTGGTTTATTATATCCACTTACTCCAGCCCGTACAAGCTTTGGGTCTCTTCTCTTTTTCTTTTTAGCTGGCATAACCTAAATTTTTCCTCATGCTTTTTACATTGTCACTCATGCTTTGAGTAGAAAACTCAACGTCTGTTCTTTTTCCTAAGTCAGAAGTCATCCACATATTCGTAGTGAACTTACTTTCAGATGCTTGTTTACCGCAAGACTTGCAGTAGAACCAGCCTCCCTTGTTTTCTTTATTGCAATGCATACATTTTTTCATAATTAATCCTTTTAGGTTTCGAGGGCCGCCTTTTTTTGACAGCCCTCACAGTACCTATTACTGTTATCCTTATGTATTCGGATTATTGATTTTGCAACTCGATGTATTCAACTATGTAGCACATAGTACCAGCAGTAAAGTTACCACCTGAAGATACCGCTCTAAAATGAACGTCTGTATCCGCAGATCTGTAAGATGCCGCTAGAGTCCCTAGAATAGCTGTACCACCTAAAGCCGCAGTTAGAACATCATCGGTAGATGATCCTATTCCAGCCGCAGTTGAAGTAGCAGATGCTTCAAGGCAATCAGCATCTAAAGTACCCGTAAATTGAGTACCTCCAGCCGCTGTGCCTACGCTTACACCAATGTTTCCTGATGCATGAGCTAAAGCCGAATGAACTACAGCCGTCAATCTTGTGATTATTGAATTAGCAGGAACAGACATTGCTCCAGAATCAATATTCGCAGAACTAGCCGCAAAAGGAACTAGCTTCGACTCTATCTTGATTACACCCTTGCTAGGAGGCAGTGCTAGACTGCCGCTATTTACGTTTAGTGCGTCAGATCTCATCTTAGACTCCTTCTAGGTTGAACAGTGCGTGTGATTCAGGAAGAGTAATCTCTAAACCAGCTTCGGTTAAGATCATATCTTTCCTTAAATCCTCATCAGCCGCCTGTACGTTCGTCATAACTTGAGTGTCACGATTGATACCGTTACCGATTAAGGGACGATAAGCAAGTTGTGTCATATCGGCCATGAGCATAAACCCAGATGCGATTCCTCTAAACAATGGCTCTTTGACAAGGTTTAACTTTCCATGAATGGTATCAATTACCATAACGGAATGTCCAAAAGCACCTTCTCTTGAGTCCATGTTTAGTCTGAATGGGCCATTGGAATGACCAATAGATGCATCAAGAAACGCACCGTCACCTAATTTGTTAAAGAATGTAATGACTGGTAAACTACATAGTACTAGCTTTTCTGCCATTCCACCCCTAGCTGGATCAAATATCACTTCAAGATCGCTAAGCAATCTATCGTATGTTAATTCAGCCTGTGCAACACTACGATGATATGCACTTCCAGAAGAATAGGAAAGTGCAGAATCGTCCACAACTGGTGACACATTCTTTACGATGTGACCGACTAGACCTTCTGTGTACTGGATACCGCTTACACGAGCTCTTTGACCGAAGAGCATAGCTCTTTCAATATCAATCTTGTGCTCACGTAATTTGGTAGCCCAGATACGATTCCACTCTTCAGCATACCCACGATAGCGAGTTGCATAAGCAGTGTTGGTCATTTCTGCCGCTGTTTTAAAAATCTGGGTGTACCCAAAGTCATCTTCTAGTTCAGAAGAGAATACGTCTGGGGAACCAGAACCTTCTTCATAGGATGAACCTATGATTTGAGCTACGTCATCGTCAGCTATGGAATCACTTCCACTGACAGCAGACACATCAATTACTTTACCAGTAAATGATGAATCAGAACTTGCATGACTTACTCCTGACTCTACTCTAACTAATGCCTGACCGTATCCTGCCGTTGAATCAACCGTACCGACAGCAAAAACCATACCTTTTACTAGGTATTCGACAGCGGCTCCACCAGCAGTATCAACAGTAAATGAATACGAAGAACCTGCGGAAACCGAGCCGACAGCACCTTTAATCTTAAAAGAGCGGTCTGTAAAGCTAATTCGGTTACGATTTTCTAAATAACGGAACACTGGGTCATCGGTAGGTGCTTTAGCAACCTGATTTAGATAGACGAAAAATGGAGACTCCTCAGGAGCCAACTCGGCAACTCTGTCGCCGAAATTAAATATTCGTCTTCTATCCGGTCTTTGACCTACACTAGCATCAGAGGTAGTAGCAGTAATATCACTGGATTTTAATACTCCAGAATTGTATGATATTGCCATTTTGTTACCTTTGTGTTATGTGGTTATTATTAATCACGGTAATCTTCCAGAGTTCCCAGTTGCCATGATTGAATCAAACATATTGTCTGTATCATTCTTTTTAGGCATTGGTGGCTCTCCTTGGAGAACTCCCGCTGTGCGAGGAGCCTGCTGTGCCGCAGTTACCGCTTCCATTGTATCATTATTAGCAACGGATTTACCGCTCTGCATCTGCCAAAGCTTGACTAGATTGTTCAAACCTACTCTCTCTTTAGGCTGTGTCGTAAACTGCAAAAACTCTTGAATGTCATCGTCGGACATTTTATAAGTTCCTCTCAGTTCATTCACAGTGTTTTGCATTTGCATTTCAGCTTGTATCTGTTGCTGTTGTTGGGATAACGCAGATTGCAATCTCTGTTGTACCATATTTTCTATCTTGCTATTAACGTACCGTCCTGACTCAGAGTTTTCATCTGTAAACGCATCCCAAGGATTGAAATCATCCTTACCTACTGTTTGCTCTGGTTGCTGTTGTGTTCTGTTTCCGGCTATACCATCCTCAAGAACCTGAACTAAATCAGGTCTCTGTTCTAGTAGCTGTAGTATCTGAGCACCTTGTTGCAGTTTAGCATTTTCGGCCTGTGACCGATCATACATAGACTGAAACTTTTTAGCCTCAGCTTCATAATCTACAGCAGGAACTTCTTCCTGTGCTGGTTCTTGTTCTTCAGCGACAAGCTGTGGGCCTACCTGCTGATTGATGATATCCTCTTCAAAAGCACTATTAGCACCGGGCTGTTCGGCAGGGATATTCATTTCCTGTTGTTCTAGTGTTGACATAGTCTCTCCTTAGATGTCTTTAGGCTTCTGGAGCAGAACTGACTTTTCTCTGTACATCTTTGAGATTATTAGCCAATTTCTCCACCTCAAGCTTCACCTCGTTTTCTAGTTTTCCACGTTGTACCCTTCTATCAGCCTTAGACTCGGAATTGATTTCACTCAAGCGTGACTTGAACTTCTCAACTTCGACTCTCTTTCTATCGCTGACAGATTCTCTTTGGGCTGTCTGCAAGTCACCTTGCAAATTCTTTATCTGAGCTTCCATTGCCTGTATCTGCTGTTGCATCAACTGCTTCTCTTCCGTCCTTCTCATAATGCCTTCCTTGTCAAATAGCTCAGGATTCTTCTTTAATACTTCATAACGGTCTACAATGCCCATCTGGAACGCCTCTAGGTATACGGCAAGTTCTGCATATTTACTGGATGGCATTGTTGAACCCGGTTCAATTCTTACATCGTGCTGATCTAGCATGTGTCTTTCTTTCTTCAGGTCTAAGATTGCCTGAGATACATCTGTATAGAAGTTTGCCATAACCTCTGTGATGTTGTTATTTGGCTGTGCCAGTCTAAAAATCTTTTTGTAGGTATAATGACCTTTGGACAGGTTATACAAAACCTTACCCAATTTGTTAATACTAAACTCTATGTCTCGGAGTTTAGACTTTGGTCTTTCGCTACCCAATGCTATCATTCTTTCTGTAGCTCTCATGGTCTCTGGAGCTTTTTCTGCAAATCCATGCATCATTTCTGGTAGACCAAAAATAAAATCTATGTAAAACTCTGATTGCTGTATCAGTCTATAAAACTCACCAGCAAGCGGTTGAGGAGCAGGGTAGTGCGGTTCGCCTTGGGATGAATCCACTTCAATGACTGCGTTCGGGTTAGCCCAGTCTTTTTCAAGTTGATCTATGTCGTCCACACTACCCAAAGGTACCAAAAGCTTTAATCCTGCTGATGCCTGTGCATGAGACAGTGCCAAAGACCACAGCTTATTTAGAAGCCTTTGCATTGGCCTAGCCCTAGACACATCAGACTTTGGATATGGAGTACCAGTCCAAATGTTTGGAAGTGGTATGATTGGGTACTCGTCTGTATTTAAAATCTGTTCATACAGTATGACCTCTCCCATTGATGCACATACCTTTACCCTAGTCTGCAACACCTCTATAGCTGTAAATGCACCAATATCAAATGCTTCTTTGTTTTCCTGATAAAACTTGGCGTACTCTTCTTGAGACAGAATGTCCTCATCCTGTGTCTGCATGTCAATGACCCTATAGAAAGGAACCTTGACTTTATAAAATCTTTCTAATACCTGATACTTTTTTACTTGATAATAGTCTTTATCTTTTACATCTGCTGGTGTAAACACCACCATTGAGTTTTTATTTTGTGATGCTGGGTAATCTTCTTCATCATAAGTAAATCCAGATATGTCATTTATCAGTCCGGGTATCACCTCTCCAGTAAGCGGGTCTTGCTTATCTGCTAATTCAGGGTAGAGGTTGACGGCTTGTTCTCCCGTTAGGATGGTGGAAAGGATAATGCCATCCGAATCGCCAAACCAACGATCTCTAGAGCTGGGAGATGCGTACACTCTAAACGGGTCAACATAAGTGAACTTAACGTCACCTCTACCGAAATCTGATTCTGAGTCAATGTAGGCATACAGATACCCCATGCCGGTAGTAGCATAATCCTGTATTGCCTGTTTCATCTGCCAGTCACCATCTGAGTTTTGCCACACATAACCCATAATGGTTCTCCACAATGTAGCAACCTGCACATCGGAATCTTCTCTAGGGGTTATAGTAAACGCTGGTGGTCTGGATGTTAGTACTGCTTTAAATTTTTCAATAGCGGCAGAAATCCTATCCATTGGTATATCTGCCTGATTTCTCTGAGACAACTCATCAGATTCATCTTGACTGAAATGATTCCCAAGATAGAAGTCAATGTCCTTACGGGCCTCTGTGTCCCAGTCAGATCTTGAATCACGCCATTGGCGATATAGTTCTTCGTTATAGGAAGCTCTAGGGTCTTTATCCATTATCTAAGAGCTCTCATTGGTTCGTCTCCCATGCCTTGCCTTACTGAACCCATACCTCTTTGCATTGTTTGCATTTTTAAAAACTCTAATAAGTCTCTAGCCCTTGCATTTTCCATGTCTTGATTAGGAGGCATCATAGAACCTTCAAAGTTTAGCGTGTCTCCACCCTCACTTAACAAAGATTGCAACTTCAACAACTGCAATGACTTCCTAGCACTGTCTACAGTATTCATATTAATACTATCCTGTAAAGCCATAGCTTGATTACGAGCTATTCCAATCTCACCCGCCTGTGGATTTTGCATCCTCATGTCAATGCTATCACTTAGTTGCCGATTCATTGCCTGCCCCATCATTTCTGGTGGTAATGGCGGGCCTATCATCCCACCTTCCTGATAGCCTTTCTTCTTTTTATTCGCCATGCCACCGTACATCATTTCCATCAAAGAATCCTGCACTTTTCCACCTTCTTGATATGATTTTTTATATACATCCCTAGCTTCTTTAATTAATCTTCTAGCGTATTTATCTGCAAGTTCTTCATTTCTAGACACATTTCTCACAAAATCTGACATAGTTGGACTTTGCTTTGATAATTGCCTAAGCATACTTCCTTTTCCGCCTCGATTAAACTTATCAGACATTAATAATTTTTTTATTTTAGATAATGGAACATCCCCAGAACCAAAAATTCCAGCATATCCCTTGCTTAATACACCAGCGGCTGGTATAAAATTACCTTCAGATATCCCAAGAATGTCTTCTTCTGAAAGAACACCGCCACGAGAATCTGCATCAAACATTGAATACTGAGGGGCTCTTTCAACCATATCATTTAGTGCAAGTAAATTCATTATATTTGTTGCTGTGTTGTCTTGAACCTCTCCACCTTCTTGCATATAACCCATCTTGTTTCTAACTGCTTCTGGTAGCTTGCCTAAACCGGGATTGTCTTGAGGGATTGGTTTTAAATTCTTGTGAGCCTTCCCACCTTTCATATACCCAATTAAACCACCATCTTTTTTCATTTCATCAAAGTAACCTTCGCCTTTTAATACAGCTCTTACCAAGGGGTTTGTAGACGAGGTTCCAACAACAGGATATCCCCCTTGTTTGTCAAAAAAATCTTTTTCTGCCTGAATAACAGTCGCACTAACATTATCAACCATGTCACTAAAGTTTTCATAACCCGGTTGATCTCTTAGCTCCGTTCTCAACCTAGCCCCCGTCATAACTCCCTGTTTGTCATAATCAACATCGTAAAGTCCAGAACGTCTATAAATATCACCCCTTATTCTTCTCGCCATTATCCTAGGATCTATCTGAGTCTGTCCTCCGTCTTGATACCCCTGCATTTGATCTATAACCATGCCACCGCCAGCATAAGCATCTACCATTCCTCCAGTACCCATTGGCTTTGGCCCAGCTTGAACCATACCACCACCATACATTCCTTTCATGTTTGCCATTGTGGCCTTTTCTATAAGACTATCTATGTTTGAGTGACCGCCTTTTTCTGGCATATTGTTTATCATATTCAGCATGGGTGCTCCTATCATGTCTACTGCCTCTTTACGGATCACAAACTCTCCGGGGGTTAGTATTGCTTTTACTGTATCTGTAGTTCCGGGCATTATTCTTTTATCTCAAAGTGTGGAAAATCATCAAATCTGTTGTCTTTTACTTCCCATCTCCCTTTTTCTTCATACATATCCCAATTACCGCCCCATCTTATCTTATGGCCCATGCCCCTAGCAATGCCAATAACGAACCCAGCAAAGAGGGTTTGTCGCTCCCTGTCTTCCCAATCCACAGGATAAGGGGTAACGTCAACGGCTTTAGAAGGGTTAGAGTTATGCCTGCCATTAGGATACTTGACCTTAGTACGCTTTTCATCATATAGTTTGTTTTGCCTTTCCTTGTTTCTATATCCCTCCAAGATAGAACAATCCACATGCTTAATCACTTCATTAAACACGTCTTGCAACCGCTGATCGCATGTTGCTAGTCTTTCCTTTGATCTCTTTGAATATCTTGGCATGAATATTTTACTAGGCTATGTTAGCTATAAAATGATAAATGTTGCAATAGATTTAAACTCGTGCACCCGTCATCCAGCTATAGGTCTTTTTTACGATGCGTTTGGTTGGTGTTTCCTGTTCATTTAACAGGGTTTCCCGTTTTGTTCTAGAGCTTTTTGGTGGTTTGGCAAAATAGTCTGCATAGTACAATGCATCCATCACATCATCGTTTCTAGGCTTTGGGTGTTCAAAGAACTCATCCACCAGTTCTGTCATTTCTCTTTGTAGATAAAGCTTCTTAGAATTAACAATAGGGCCGAGACTGGTTTCCAGCCTATCTTCTTTTTTAATTCTAGATGGAGGCTTAACGCCTTTAAATATGCCGGGAAGAAGTCTTTTTTCTTTTGCGGAAAGTCTCGTAACCATATCCCGAACCATCTCCTGTGCCGCAACTGTTTCAATCGTGACACGGCGTACTGGTGCATATTTGTTCGCAAGTCTGATAATCTCCTTGGGAACATCGAATGTTGGTATACGCTCACGAAAATATTCCAGTACATATCTATTGTTGCTGGAATCAATGCCCATGACCAGTATGACTTGATAGTCAGAAGTCTCTGAGGCAGTCGCCGCAAGGTCAACACCAATGTAGATATTGATTGGGATAGCATCGTCACCGTCTATAAGGTAGTTAAATTTATTCTTACATTCAACCCTTCCGTTGTAATACTGTATCCTGTCTATCTTAAATGATGCACTGGACACATCTCTAGCATCATTCATGTACTCCTGAGCAAACTTATTGACCAGTCCAGCTTCAATAAACTCACGCTTTTTTGCTTCCAGCTTTTCTTTTGAGAACTGAGCTGACCATAGTGGTTTACCATCTTCAATAGCTCTGTAAAAGTTTACATCCCAAGGATAGTCCCTTTTGTCCTCTTGTGCCTTTTTCCAACCATCATACGTCATTTGCAGGTAAGAGTCATAGTGCACAATGGTACCAGATAGCCATATCCAGCCTTCATTGCCCGGTGTTTCTTCTAAGGCAGGGTACACTGTAGACACAATCCACTTTTTGATG
>TARA_A100001201_G_scaffold2475_1_pt1 | contig 12804 bp, 12 predicted proteins | sample TARA_A100001201 | Tara Oceans TARA_A100001201 (sample SAMEA2619872) | marine metagenome | biome: marine biome (ENVO:00000447); feature: surface water layer (ENVO:00002042); material: "saline water (ENVO:00002010), including plankton (ENVO:xxxxxxxx)" | depth 5 m | reverse complement strand
AGTAATGATGTATATATTTTAGAACAAAGAAGTACAGACAACGCAAATGAAGGATATTTAAGAAAGTATATTAGACCAGCTACAATAACAGATAGTAGTCATACAAGAAAGAGTAAAGCAAACGATAGACTTATACAATATACATTTAATATAGAGATAAATAAAACAAAGAAAAGTCAATTAATGTAATGAGTGTACAATTAATCCTATACCCGCAGAATTACGAAGGACAATACAGTGTTATATCTCAACCTGTATTTAATCAATATGTTTCTAATTTTAGTTTTAATTCTCAAGCTTCAATTACACAAAATATTAGTAATCCTTCTTTAATGCCAATAGATGCATTAGAAGCGTCATTACCTTTTAGTATGTGGACATTGTTTCATAGTAATGGTGGTAATTTCGGTACAACAAATACACCAACAATAAGTTCTGGTAAATTAACTATTGATAGTCCTTCTGGTTCTACAGGAGCGTCAGGTTGTTTTCAGAAAATAGACAATTTACAAGTAGGAGCAAGTTATGATTTAGAAATAACAAGATTAACATCAGGAGGTATTACCTCAATAGGTACACCTGGTAGTTATACAGTTGGTGGTCAAACTTTTGATACTATAAAAAATGGTACTATTTTATCTGGATCAATAGGTACGCATACACTTTCATTTACAGCTACAAATTCTACAATGGTTTTTGTATTAACATATTTTAATAGTGATAATACAAACTTAGAAATAAACGCAATATCAATAAGAGAAAATGTAAGTACAGCACCTACAGTAGATATATTTAAAGACGGGCAAGTTATTTGCGATCTATACGAAGAGAGTTATATTCCGTTAAGTTTAAGTGTAGATGACTTTAAAAACATACATGAGAAAAAACAAAGTTTTAGTAAACCTTTTAAATTACCAGCAACAAAACGAAACAATAAAATATTTACAAGTTTATTTGATGTAACAAAAAGTGTAAAAGATGATGTATTTAGTTTCCATCCTTACAAGCGTACAAAGGCTATATTAAAAGAAAATGGTTATACTATATTTGACGGACATTTAAAACTTATAGACATAGTAAATAAAGACGGAGAGATAAGTTATAATGTTAATTTATTCGGAGATACAATAACACTTGCAGATACATTAAAAGACAGAAAGTTTGATGAGATAGATTTAACTGAGTTAGAACATGAGTATGTAAAAACTAATATAGTTGCTACAGAAACAGCAACCGGAGTTACATACCTAAAAGCTAGTACATCTGGTTATCGTACCTCAGAAACTATAAAATATCCTGTAGTTAAATGGAATGGTAATAGTCAAATAACAGGAGGCAATGTAGTGTTAAATAGACTACAAGATTTTTATAGACCATTTATAAATTGTAAATATCTATTAGATAGAATTATGAATGAGTCAGGTTTTACTTATCAATCTGATTTTTTAAATAGTACAGACTTTACAGAGTTATACATGGATTTTAACTTTGGGAAACAAATACCCGTTGTAGAAAATCAAACAAATTATCTTGCATATAATTATGACGCTCAAGCTACAACAACAAGTTATACAAATATAGCTACAACGCATTGGGGTTCTTCTCTTAATACTACACCAGGAGGCAATCCAAGTTTTTGGAGTAATACAAATCATAAATTAACCGCTTCAGCTTCGGGTACAATAATTGATATTAGTTATGATTATAATTTTAAAGGTTTAAGTAGTCCAGGTGTATTTAATTTTAGATGGTGCTGGAAAGATAGCAGCGGAAATGTAAAAGAAGAAATAGACTTACTTTCAGGAACAGTAACAGGTACATTTAATGTAAGTGGTTTTTTTCAAAGAATATTAGATGCTGGAGATACATTAGAACCACAATGGAAAAGTGATACAGCAGGAAAATATATAATTGAAGCAGGTTTTATTGACACTACAAATTTCGGACAAGGTAACAATGCTAATGGTTATATAACTATACAACATCAGGTAGATGCTATAATAACAAATTCTATATTACAAACAATAAGAGGGAAACATAGACAGTGGGATTTTGTAAAAAGTATTAGTACGATGTTTAACCTTATATTTATGCAGGATAAAGACAATCAAACTAATATAATTATAGAGCCGTATCAAGATGTGTATATAACAGGAAGTAGTCAATATATAACACACAAAACACTAGACTGGACAAGTAAGGTTGATATTACAGAACATAAAAGCAAACCTTTAACATTAAAAAAGAATGTAAAAGTTAAATATAAAAATGATGAAAAAGATTATGATCTAGGACTTTATAAAGAAACAACACAAATAGATTATGGACAGGCAGAAAGAGAACAAATAGATTTTACAATATTACAAGGAGAGGAGAAAGTAGAAACACCATTATTTAGTGCTACATATATAAGACCCTACGCAAGTCAATTTAGTTTAGACTTAACTATACCTATTATAAATGAAGAAAAGGAAGGGGAGTTTTTATCGTATGAAAATACACCAAGAATACTGTATAACATAGGACAAAAAAGTATAGATGTAGGAGGTATAACACTTCCAGCACAAAACGGACAAACAGAACAAACTAGGACTAATTTTTTACAATTCTCACACTTAACAGAGATACCTACAACGAACAATACAAAAGATTACAATTTTGAAACAATAGGACTTATAGGTAGTTTAGGAAACACACCAGTAGATAATTTGTATAATTTATATTGGTTTAATTATTATGATGAGTTATATAATCCGGATACAAGAGTTATAAACATGAAATTATACTTAACACCGGCAGACATAGAAAACTTTGAGTTTTATTATAAGATTAGAATTAAGAACAGAGAATATAGAGTAAATAAAATAGACTACAAACCTTATGAGTTAAGTAATGTAGAATTTATACTAATAGGATAATGAATTTTAAAAAAGGATTTAACATAAAACCTCTAAAGGTAGATACTAATGGAGAAGTTATATTTACAGACGGCACAAAAGCACAACAAGCAAATCAGATAGCTTGTGAAGCATACGGATATAAATACAATAAACAATTAGGTATATGTCAGTCTTATAGTGCAGATTTAGATATACAAAGAAATACAGATTTAACAAGTGCACAATTATTAGGTAATAATAACAAAACATCTAAATCTGTAAATACTGTGTTAATAGGTAGTGATAATCAGTTATTACAAAAAAATAATAATGTTCTTGTAGTAGGAGAAAAAAACCTTATAAATCATGAGAAAAAAAATTGTTTAATTTTAGGTACACAGGGTAAAATTACACATGATAATGAGTTTGCTATAGGTGGAGGTAGTTATGGTACAGGTACTCCAGGATTAACACAATATTCTGTTTTACAAGTGTCCGGTAAAACTACGACTGCGTCAGATGTAAATTTAAATATAGAAGGAGCGGCTACTGGTACAGAAATAACATTACCTGCAAATAGTGTAACTACATACGAAATATGGTTAAGTGGATTAGTATCAGGGGGTACTAGTGGAACACCTGGAGATTATGAAACATACGAATATCATGGTACTATAAGAACAGCTAATGATGGAACAATGACACACAACGCAAAAATAAGTAGGTTATTAGGTAGGACAGGAAGTTTAGGTACACAAACAATAGACACAAGTACAGCATATACACTTAGAATACAAATAGTAGGACAAAACAATGTTAATTGTCAGTGGCATGCAGTAGTAAAATTACATATAAATAGAACAATAGCAGCAACATTTTAAGATATGGCAGAAAACATAGAATTAGAATTAATATTAAAAGGGGGAGCAAAGTCAGTAAAAACCTTAGGAGAATTAGAAGAGGGATTAGATCAGGCACGGAAAAAGATTAAAGGTCTTGAAAGAGGTAGTGAGGATTTTGAAAAGTTATCTAAAGCAATACAAGACGCGTCTAGTGAAATAAAAGTGTTAGAAAAAAACATGGAAGGCTTAGAACCACAACAGAAAGCAGAGGCATTTCTTAAAATGGGTGAGGGTATAGCTGGAGGTTTTGCAGTTGCTCAAGGAGCATTAGGTTTAGCGGGTATAGAAAGTGAAAATTTAGAAAAAATACAAACCAAGGTACAATCAGCAATAGCTATAGCTACAGGTGTTAGAATGATGTCTGAGGCAGCTTTAATGGCTGCTACTGCTAAAAGAGTTGCAGTAGAAAAACTTGCTATAGTACAATCAAAATTAGGTTTAGTAGTAACAAAGGCAACCGGAGTTGCTACAGCAGCATGGGCTACAGCACAAGGAGTTGCAACAGGAGCTGTAAAACTTACAACTGTTGCTATGAAAGGTTTAAAACTAGCAATAGCAGCAACAGGAATTGGTGCTTTAGTTTTAGCAATTATAGCTATAGGTAAAGCAGTTTATGATTGGGCTACAGCTACAGATGGTGTGGCGGAAAGTCAAGCAAAATTAAATAGAGAGTTAGTAGATCAAAATAATGAGTTTTTAAAAAATAGAAAGTTACAACAAGATATAAGCGCAGCTAATACAGAATCAGAAAAAGAGTTAGCTAGGCTTAATAGTAGGTTACAAGACAATATAACTAAATTAGGAGAAAATTCTACAGAACTTGAAGAAAACGCAGGTAAATTAGAAACACTTAGTGATTATAGTAAGGAAAATCAAAAAATAATACAAAACAATTCTAAAATTTTAGAAAGAAATTCTCAAGTATATCGTGACAATATTAACGCAATAGACGCAAAAATAAAAAAGGTACAAGAGGAAATAGATGCAGAAAGGGAAAGAGAGGAAGAAGAACGAGAAAGAGAAAATAGAAGTAGACAAAGAAGGTCTGAAAGAAAAGCAAAAAGAGAAAGAGAAGAAGAACAATTAAAAGCTTTACAAGAGGAAAACCAAAGAATGGCTATAGAGCGTATAGGAGATGAAGAAACTAGAGAGCTTGCATTATTAGATTTTGAGAAAAAATTACAATTAGAAAAGATAAAAGACGCACATAATTTTGAGGAACAAAGATTGTTAATAGAAGAAAAGTTTGCACAGAAACGAGCAGATGTACAAGCAAAATATGTAGATGAAATTGTAAAAGATAATAAAGATGGATTAGCTACAGTAAGTAAAGATACTGAAGATATTATGGCTGAGTTAAGACAGAAAGAATTAGATAGGAGACAAGAAGAAAAAGAACGAATAGAACAAATAGAAGCTAATAGACAAGAATTTAGAGAAACAGCACATCATCAGGTTATAGAACAATTACAAGCTCACATGGGAGCTAGAATGTCTGAATTAGATAAACAGATGAATAAAGAAATAGCACTAGCCGAAGCACAGGGTAGATCTACTGCAGGAATAGAACAAAAGTTTGCGCAAAAGAAAAGACAATTACAACAAAGACAGAAAAAGATTGCGGTTGCACAGGCAATAATAGCTACATTTGAAAGTGCAAACCAAAGTTTTAAGGCAATGTCCGGTATACCTTTTGTAGGGCCTGGACTTGGTATAGCAGCAGCAGCTTTAGCAGTATCTGCGGGTACAGCTAATGTAAGACAAATATTAGCACAAGATGTAGGAGGCGGAGCCGGAGGATCTGCAGGTATTGGAGGCGGAGGAGGTTTTAATGCTACAGAACCTATGGTACCAACATCAACAGGAGCGTTTACATTAGGTGGTTTTGAGCCTGAACCTGTAAAAGCGTTTGTAGTAGAATCAGAAATAACAGATAGTCAAGCACAAATGGCTGATATAAATAGACGATCAACAATTTAATATAAAATTATGGCAAAAAAGAAAAAGAAAAAAAAGAAATATCATAAAATTACAGAGTTAGTAATTAGTGAGGATAATAAAGATTTAGCAATAGACGCTATTTCATTAGTTACAGATCCTGCAATAGAAGTAGACTTTGTATATTTTGATAAATCTAAAAATAATCTTACCCTTGCAAAGGTAGATGAAGAAAAAAGAATGTTAGTAAGTCCTGCGCTTATACCAAACAAACAGATATATAGGTATGACGCTGATACAGATCAAGATTATTATGTATTTTTCTCAAAAGATACTGTAAGACAGGCTTCAGAAATGTATTTAAGGTATAATAACCATCATAAAGCAACATATCAACATGAAAACAAAATTGAGGGTGTTGTAACGATAGAAAGTTGGATAAAAGAGGGGGATATGGATAAGTCAAAACTGTATGGATTTGATTTGCCGGATGGAACATGGTTTGTTAAAATGAAAATAGATAATGAAGATATGTGGAATAGAATAAAGGAAGGAGAATTGAAAGGTTTAAGTATAGAAGGATACTTTGTAGATAAAATGCAGGCGTTAAGTAAACCTAAATTTACAGATAAGGAAGTGTTAGAAGCGTTAGCAAGTATTTTGAAAATCAAATAACACAAAAAAACTCCCTTTATATTGTATAACAAATATATTTATTATGGAAATCAAAGAACAAATTTTAAAAGCTTTAGGATTAAGCCAAGAAACTGAGGTTTCTCTTGAGTATCAGGCTAAACTAGAGGATGGTACTACAATAGTGTCTAGTGCAGATGCTTTAGAAGTTGGAGTTGATATTTCTGTTCTAACAGAAGATGGTACAACAATACCACTACCGGAAGGAGAATACAAAATTGAAGATGGTGTATCTTTTAAGGTAGAAGAAGAAGGTAAAGTTGCTGAAATCATGGAAGAAGAGGAAGAAGAACCGGAAGAAGAAGAAGCGGGTAAAGAGGATGAGGATTACAAAGATGAAGATGATGTAAAAATGGAAGAGGAAATTATTGAAGAAGTAGAAGAACCTTCGGAAGTAACAGAAGCTAGACATCCTAAGAAAATTAAAACTACAGAAGAAATAGAGTTTAACAAAGAGGAACTTATTAGTGAGGTTTCTAATGTAGTATCTGAATTACTTTCTGAGTTTAAAACAGAATTATCTGAGTTATCTGCTGAAATGGAAACATTAAAAGGATACAAAGAAACTTTAGAGGAAGAAACTATTGATCTTCAAAAACAAGTTGTAGAATTGTCGGAAAAACCTGCAGCTGAACCTATTACAACAAACAAATTTTCTAAAACAAATAAAATAAAATCTAACAAAGCGTATAGAGATATGAGCGCTAAAGAAAGATTTATGTATAACTTAAATAACTAAAAAAAAAAAATTATGGGATTTTCAATTACAAGTAATTACGCAGGGGAACATGCTGGTCAGTATATAGCAGCAGCCCTGAAGAGTAGTAAGTCAATGGAGTTTTTGACTGTATTAGAAAACGTGAAGTTCAAAAGAAACATTACAAAAGTTGCTACATCAGGACTTATTGTAGACGCTACATGTGACTTTACAGATGCGGGAACACTTACTCTTACAGAAAGAGTATTAAACCCTAAAGAACTACAAATTAATGTAGATCTATGTAAAAAAGATTTATTAGCAGATTGGCAAGCAGCTCAAATGAGAGCGGGAGCTTCTAACAACGGAATGTCTGCTGACTTTACAGCATTTGTTATTTCGCACTTAGCTGATACTATAGCGGATCATGTAGAAACTAATATATGGGATGGTAACAGCTCAAACGCTGGACAATTTGATGGTATAAACCTAAACTTAAACGGAGATGGTACTTCTGTTGAGGTAGATGCACAAGGTGGTGCAGGTACTGCATTTACAAACTCAAATATAGATGAGAATTTAGCTAAGGTTACAGAAAACATTCCTTCTGCAGTTTATACTAAAGAAGATTTATACATCTATATGTCTGTTAAATCATACAGATTATACTTAGAAAATCAAGCAGCTCAAGGATATGAAAGACTTTACAACATGGGAGATGGATTTAAGCCAATGTATAATGGAATAAACATCGCTGTACTTCCAGGAATGGTAGACAACGGACTAATTGCAGCTCAAACTTCTAACTTATTCTTTGGTACTGATTTAATTTCTGATCATGCAGAAATTAGAATGTTAGATATGTCTGCTTTAGATGGTTCTGACAATGTAAGAGTTGTAGTAAGATTTACAGGAGGTACACAACATGCACAAGGTGGAGACATCGTACGAGTAAACTAATATTAACCTTTAAAACTATAACAATATGGCTTGTGAATTAACTAGAAGTAGAGGACTGGATTGTAAGGACATCATGGGTGGTGTAAAGAACATATACTTTGCACAACACGAGGATTTAACAATTACACATTCAGCCGGCGCTTTAACACAAATTGCAGGAGCTGGGGGCTATAGTGATGGTTATTATAGATACAAGATACCAAAAGGACAAGCAAGTATGGTAGAAACTATTACTGCGTCAGTTGAAAATGGTACTGTATTTTATGAAGGCGTTATTAACCTTAAGCTACACAAATTATCATTAGACGATAGAAACGAAATTAAATTACTAGCACAAAACAGATTAATTGTATTTGTAGAATTACACCAACAAACAAATGGTAAAAACGAAATATGGGCGTTTGGTGTAGAGAACGGATGTGAGTTAACTGCAGGTACTGCTAATTCCGGAGCAGCGTTTGGTGACATGAATGGATACGATTTAACCTTTACAGCACAGGAGAGTTTTCCTTGTCTAAGGTTAGGGGCATATTCTTCCGTTCCTTTTGATAACTTTACATTAACAACGATACACGCATAAGGAACTTTATATATTTAAAAAGGGGAGTGTAATTACTCCCTTTTTTTTTAACTTTAAAAAAATTATTATGTATACATTAAAATCTAAATACAAAGGACATACAATATCAACAGGCGGTCATACAATAGTCTTAGACACCGTGAGATCTAATCAAGTAGAACTGCTAGGCTTACAAGACTATTTTACTAAAAAAAGTACCTCTAAAACTACAAAAGACAAATAAATTCGTTTTATTCCCTTTATATATTATGATAACAGGAGTTTACGGAAGTAATATACAATCATATCTAAGTCTAGAGGAAAAAAGAATAAATACATCTGTAGTAGAAAATAAAGTAAGATATTTATTTAAGTTTATATGCGATATGACAGGAGATATAAAATACGCATACGGAACAAAAGGTGTTACTAATGAAAGATATGTTAAAAATACCTTTACACATAATACATCAGAAAATATATTTACAGGTAATATAAATTTTAAACCTTATGGATTTTGGAAGTATGAGGTATATGAAGTTACTTGGAATGGTACTGTTGCTGTAAATGATACAAACGCTCCAAATTCAGAAACTGAAACATTAACAGTAAATGATAATAACGGAGTTGTAAGAGGCAAGGTAGAAGAGGGTAAGTTATATATACAAGAAACAGCGGGATCGGAACAGGTTAGATATACAAAATACGAACCTACAACACAAACAAATTATTTATATACAAATTAAAATTATGGATAGTACACAAGAATTATTAGGAGAACAATTAGGCAAGGGAGCGGTTACAATTATAGAAGATACAGACGCTATAGCAGCTGTTACAGGTGTTAGTTATTATGCAGTACACTTTCCTGTAGAAACTACAATTGCAGCTATAACAACAGGTTCAAATGTAACAGGAGCGGATGCAGATTTACATAGAACTTACCCTGCAGGAACTACATTGTTTCTTAACTTTACAGCAATAACATTGTCAGGAACAGGATTAGCATTAGTTTATAAGAACGATACTCTATAATGAAATTAGGGCTTACAAATTCTTTAGGTAGATATTTTAGCGGTGCTTGGGATCCAAGTAATATAAGTGACCTTAAAGCTTGGTATAAAAACGATACCGATATACTTGAAGGAGCATCAGATCCAGCAGAAAACGGAGATAATGTAACGCAGTGGAGTGATCAAAGCGGTTTTAATAATCATTTAACAGCACCGGATAACTTTTGGCAGTACGATTCTAGTACAGGAGGTGTAGTTAGTGAAGAAGCTTCTAATGACAAACTACATTTAACAACTCAATTAAACTTTACTGGAGAGTTTTCTATGTATATACGAGTTCAATTTACTACTATTAGTAGTGGTGCTACTGATTTATTCTTTTATGATAAAGATAGTAGTTCTACAGATTTTTTTAGAATACAGAGCAGTAGTGAAATAAGAGGTAAGATTAATAATAGTACAAAAATTGGTTTTACTACTACAGTAGAAACAGGTCAGTTTTACAATATAGGTGTAGAAAGGAATAGTTCAAACAGAGTAGATGTTTATGTCAATGGCGCACTACAAACACAGATAACTACAACAGGTTATCATGTAGGTGTATTAAGCGGTACTTTAGATATAGACGCAATAGGTGGTAGTTTAGATGGTATAATCAAAGAAATAGTTATATCTAGTTCTGCATTATCTGTATCTGATAGAACAAATCTACAGACATACTTAAATAATATATAATGGATAAGATATTAAATATAAATTTAGAAACACAGACAGCACCAAAAGTTATTGAAAACATATCTAAGGATTGGATTGAGTATGGTACAGAAAACTGGGCAAATTTATATCCTCAATTTCTTATAGATTTATATTACAACTCTAGTACTCATGCGGCAATTATAAACGCTACATCTGATATGATTGCAGGAGAAGGTATTATGATTAATGAAAACGATAATGTAGACGCTGACGCTAAGCTAAGAAGATTTTTAGCGCGAGCAAATTCTAACGAAACACTACATGAAGTTATAAAAAAGTTAGCGTTTGACTACAAACTACAGGGAGGTTTTGCTATTAACATTATATGGAACCAAGCTAGAACAGAAATAGCAGAAATATATCATGTACCTGTAGAAAGAATAAGAGCAGGTAAACCGAATAAATTGGGTAGAGTAGAACACTATTATGTTTGTTCTGATTGGAGTAATACTAGAAAAAACAAACCTCATAAAGTGCCTGCATTTAACATGAATGACAGAACAAGCCCTAGTCAAATTATGTATTCCGGAACATATAGTCCTAATATGGATATATACTATACACCGGATTATACTGCAGCTTGTAATTGGGCTTTAATAGATCAAAGAGTTGCAGAGTTTCACTTATCAAATATAGAAAATGGATTTAGTGGTAGTTATTTTATTTCATTTGCCAATGGTATTCCTACAGAGCAAGAGCGTTTCCAAATAGAAAATAGTATAAAGAATAAATTTACAGGTGCTAAAGCTAGTGGTAAGTTTGTATTAACTTTCTCAGACGATCAAACTAAAACACCTACAATAACACCTATAGCTGTTGCTAATGCAGACAAACAATACCTTGCGTTACAGGAACTTTTAGTACAAAATATACTTACAGGTCACAGAGTTACTTCTCCTATGTTAATGGGGATTAAAAACGATACAGGACTTGGTAATAACGCAGATGAGTTAAATAGTGCGTTTGAGGTATATTTAAATACTGTAGTTAAACCTTATCAAAATACAATATTAAAATGTATTAGTAAAATATTAGATGTAAATAATATTGCGTTACCTATTGAATTTATACAAAACAAACCTATTACTTCTAAATTTACTTTAGAGGATATGAAGGAGGTTATGACTACAGATGAGATAAGAGAAGAATTAGGATTACCTCCGTTAGAAGCAGGACAAGAACAAGAGTTTGCAAAGGTAGGTAGTATTGTTACAGATAATATTGAATTACCTTTGTTTGATACAATAGAAGAAGCAGAGGCTGAAGCAGAAAAAATAGGTTGTGAAGGACATCATATACATACGCAAGATGGTAAAGAATATTACATGCCTTGTAAAGACCATGATACGATAAAAGACTTAGATCTTGGAGAGTGTAATTGTAAAGAAGAAATGATAAGTCCTAATCCTTGTCAAAGTGGTTATGAACCTTACGGACATAAAATAAAAGATGGTAGAAAAGTACCTAATTGTGTTCCTATAAGCGCAAGTGAGTTAGATAAGTTTTTATCATTACATGGAGAAATAATAGATGATAACGAATGGACATTAATTGCTAATGATAAAGTAGAAGAGGAGCATGAAGAGTTTGATTTTGAAGCAGAGTTAAACGAGATAGGTAAATATGAATTTGCAACAACAGGTAGAAATAGGCCGGATTTAGATAGCGAACAAGACGGAACAGATAGAGAAGGTAATTTATACAAAGTACGATATGAGTACGCAGAAGGTAGGTCATCTGGAAAGGGTAGAGAATTTTGTAATAAAATGATGGCTGCAGGTAAAGTTTATCGTAAAGAGGATATTATAAAAATGGGTAGTACAAAAGTAAATCCAGGGTTCGGTCCTGGGGGAGCAAAAACTTACAATGTATGGCTATACAAAGGGGGGAAAAACTGTGGACATTTTTGGAGAAGAAAGATATATTTTTACAAAAAAGGTAAAGTAGGAACTAAAATAAGACAAGCAACAGACATAGTAGGTACAGTAGAGGCAAGAAGTAGAGGATTTTACCCAAAAGCTAATGATGCGTTAGTAAATAGAATACCATACAACATGCCTAATAGAGGTGGTTTAAATTAATTATAGATGGCAAATTACATACTTTTCATATCAGAAAATAAGTTAAAAGATAGTACAGCATTAGGGGGTAATGTAGACAATGAGTTTATATTACCATACTTAAAGGTTGCACAGAAAAAGTATATAGAAACAAAACTAGGTACAGATTTGTTTGTAAAGCTACAGAATGATATAAGTGGAAGTAGTTTATCCGGTGCTTATCAAACACTTGTAGATGACTATATACAGGATGCATTAGTACACTGGGCTTTTTACGAGTGTCTACCTTTTCTTAGAGTCAGAGTATCTAATAACGGAATAGGTGTTAAAACTAGTGAGAACATAGA
>TARA_A100001201_G_scaffold63202_1_pt1 | contig 12856 bp, 7 predicted proteins | sample TARA_A100001201 | Tara Oceans TARA_A100001201 (sample SAMEA2619872) | marine metagenome | biome: marine biome (ENVO:00000447); feature: surface water layer (ENVO:00002042); material: "saline water (ENVO:00002010), including plankton (ENVO:xxxxxxxx)" | depth 5 m | reverse complement strand
GCAGTGACAGAATTTGCTCCTCCAGATGTACAGGATTCATTTAATGATTCTGCTGAAATTTATGATGATATGATTGCTGTTAAAAGAATTAACAGTACAGATGTTTCCAAAGTCATTAAGAGACTTACTTGGAAAACAGGTGTTAAGTATGATATGTATCAGAATGATTATACCAGTACAAATCTTTCTTTGAATGGTCATTCAAATCTATATGATTCACAGTCATATGTTGTAAATAGCAATTTCCAAGTTTATAAGTGTATCTACAATGGAATTAGTCCTACTCATCCGCAGGGTAGAGCATCAACCGTAGAACCAACTGGAAATGCTACTTCTATCATTGAAAGTAACGCAGATGGTTACAGATGGAAATACATGTATACCATTAATATTTCTGATTACATTAGATTTGTTTCTAGTGATTTTATGCCAGTTAGAGTTGATTCAACTGTTGCCGCAGCTGCTGTTGATGGTGCTGTAGAACAACTAATCATTGATAATAGAGGAAGTGGTAATACTAATAATGCTACTTATTATTGTCCAGTAGTTGGTGATGGAACTACAGATGCAATTGCAAAAATAGAAATTAATGGATCTGGTGGTATCGATACTGTTGAAATGGAAAGAGTTGGTGCTGGGTATACTAGAGCAAAAGTTCTATTAACCGAAGCGTATTCTACATTATCGAATGCATTATCTAGATCTGGATCATATGTTCCTTTATCAGGAACCGTTAGTACGATTATTTCACCTCCTGGTGGTCACGGTGCAAACCCACCACTAGAACTTGGTGGATATAGAGTTATGATTAACAAGAGTCTAGAGTTTCTAGATGGTAATGGTGACATTCCTGTTAATACTCAATTTAGAAGGTTTGGACTACTTTCGGACCCACAATCTTACGGTGCGTCAACGGATTTGACTCTAGACACTGCAACTGCATGTTTTGCTATGAAGATGCCTGCAGCAACGAACGTTAATTTTGATATTGGTGAAATTATTACTCAAGCATCTACTGGCGCAAAAGGTAGAGTCATTCATTGGGACTCGATTACAAAAGTATTGAGATATTATCAAAATGAACATATTGACGCGACTCAAGGTGGTCAGAATCAATATAAGTTAGTTCCATTTAGTGGTGCAAATGCTGTTAGTGGTGCAACTAGTGGTGTGTCCGCTACTCCAGACACTGCTGCATCAGGAACTGGTTCTTTCTTTGGTATTGCATTTACAGCTGGTTATGCAAATCCAGAGATTAAGAAGAATAGTGGAAGTATTATTTACGTAGAGAATAGAAAAGCAGTAAACAGATCTACTGACCAAACTGAAGATATCAAATTGGTCGTAGAATTCTGAAATAAATAATCAAAAGAAATCCCTGAAGGTCTTATAAATGCAAGATACAAATCTCAAAATATCACCATACTTTGATGATTTTGATCGTTCAAAAAACTATCAAAAAATTCTTTTTAAACCAGGATATTCTGTACAGACTAGAGAGTTAAATGCTCTTCAATCTACACTACAGAACCAGGTAGAAAGATTTGGTCAACATGTATTCAAAGAGGGATCGGTAGTAATCCCAGGAAATGTTAGCTATAATTTAAATTTTAAAGCCGTTCTTGTTCAGGGACTCATCAACGGCATTTCTGTTGAGGGATATAGGACCAATCTAAAAGGTAAAATTCTTACTGGTGCTTCTTCAGGGGTTCAAGCAGAAGTATTAGATACAATAAGTGCAACTACATCAGAAAAAGAGACAATTACTCTGTATGTAAAATATATCACTGCTGGTAATACAGAGAATAATACTCAGTTAAACACATTCAAAAATAATGAAGTTCTTTCTGATGAAACTGGAACTCCTGTTGCAGTAACATCTGTTCAAAATGCAACTGCTTATACTGGATCTTCTGCTACAATTAGTGCAGGTGTTTACTTTATCAGAGGATTTTTTGTAGAGGTAGCAACTCAAAAAATTATTTTAGATCAGTATTCTAATAGACCTTCTTATAAACTTGGATTACAAATTAATGAGAGTTTAATTACATCTGATGATGATTCATCTTTGTTTGATAATGCATTAGGATCAAGTAATTTTGCTTCACCTGGAGCAGACAGATTACAAATTGAACCTAAACTAGTAAAACAAAATTTAACTTTCTCAAATAGTGCAGATTTTATTGAGTTACTTAGATTAGAAGAAGGAAAAGCAACATTAACAGCACTATCTGAAGATTCTGTATATAACGAACTTGAAAAAAATCTTGCAAGAAGAACATATGATGAATCTGGAGATTATACTGTAAGACCTTATTCGTTCAAGGTAAGAGAAGCTTTAGACACTGGTAACAATAATGGTGTTTATAAAGCTGGAGAAAGAATTTTTGATGGTAGAACTATCGTAAGAACAGTTTCTCCAAGTGATCCTGTTGATGCAATCTTGGGTGATGATTATTATGCAATTGAACTTTCTCAAGGAAAAGCATATGTCAAAGGTTTTGAAGTAACAAACGATAGAAAGCAAATTGCTGTTGTTGCTAAACCAAGGACAACAACCACTTTCAATAATAGTGGTTCTTCTTTAAATATTGGTTCATACTTAAAAATTCAAGATAGTACTGTAAAAGGTCTAATTTCATTCCCAAACTTTGTTTATTTAAAGGATGTTGACGGGACTGAAATCGGAAGAGCAATTGCAGTAGGATTGACAAAAGGAAAGTTATATCTAACTGAAATTAGTACATACCAGACTATTACAATTACAACTGGTCAAGCTCATAATTTTGCATCTGGTGACTTCATGACTGGTGCAGTATCTGGTGCTACTGGAGTTGTAAAATCAATTAGTGGTCAAGCAATTGTATTACAACAAGTAAATGGTACTTTTATAATTGGTGAGGTTGTTAACAACAGTAGATATACAACGTCTCAACCAACAATAGACACAATTGCAAAAGAAAAATTAGAAGACGTAAGAGAAGTTGATAACGCTCAATTTGAAGTATTAACTGACCTAGAAGGAGTAAAGTTAACTGGTTCTTCTTTTGTTGTAGATAGCGGTACTTCCCTAACTGGTATTTCGACTAATTTTGGTGAAGAGGTTTCCGCAAAATCGAAACTAAGAGTCGGAACAGTTGAAACTGAGGTAGCAAGTGCAACTAGTACTACAGTTACTACTGCGACAACGCTTTCAAATGGAACTTACTACGATGTTAAAAAATTAATTACAAAATTATATGCATCTAGTAATGGTCTAGTGTCTAGACTATCAAACAGACCACTAAAATCAACTAGTGACTATGCTGCCAATAGATTAGTATATACTGGTGAATATACAACTTCATCGAATGGTGATTTTATTATTCAAGCATCTCCATCAGAGACTATCGACAAAGATTCGGTTATTATTACTACTTCTGGTGCATTAGTAGCAGCAAATCTCACTCAACCCGCAGGATCTGGTAACGTAATTAATGTAGATACCGCATTATCTGCTGGAACTCCTGTGAGTGTTTACTATAACAGTAGAGTTTCCAATCCAAAGTCAAGAACAAAAGAACTTAAAAAATATACATTTTTAGTTGTTGATAAACTAAAAGATGGTAGTGCTAATGATGGAAACATTTATGGTACTAGAGTACAAGATAAAGATATATCTCTAAAATTCCCAGATGTATCTAAAATTCATAGTATTCACCAAGCAGTAAGAGATTCTGATCCATACACATCTCTCTTTGATTCTTTAATTCTCAATACTGTAGGTAATTTGAAGGTAGGTGATATCATTGAAACTAATACTATCAAAGCAACAATCGTATCTATAGATACTGGTAGTAGTAAGGTATATGTTAAATATGAAGGTTCTAAGTTTACTATTGGGGATAACCTATCAATAGCTGTAACAATTCCAACCAATGCTGATGTTGATAATATTTTCGTAAGACAATCTATTCATGGTAGATATATTGATGTTACCGATGATTTCATGTTGTCTAGGAATGACACTAATGATTTCTATAGACCTTCGAAGTTAGTTAGAAAATTTAATTCAGCAACCCCATCTACAAAATTGGTAGTTATCTTTGATTATTTTGAACATACCAACTTACAAAATGATTTCTATTCTGCAGAATCTTTTGGCGAATTAACTTATAAGGATATTCCAAAAACTCAAACATCAGTATCTATGGCTGATGTTATTGATTACAGATTCTATACACCAGTATCTACTATCACTAGTGCTTCTCAAAACGGTACACTAACGAAACCCCATAGAGAAGTAAGTAATGTATTTGATGTTTATTCGCATAGTTATACTAGTCAACCAGTTCCTTATCCTGGAACAATATTTTCTTCTGACATAGAAGCATATCTTGGTAGGAATGATAGTATCTATCTAACAAAAGATGGAGAATTAAAGGTCGTAACTGGTGCAGATTCTTTAGATCCCAAACCAACATTAGATCCTTCTACTGGTATATTGTTGGGTTCTGTTCAATTACCACCATACTTAAAGAGTGTTTATGACGCTAAGGTAATTGTAGAAGATACAAGACAATATACGATGAGAGATATTGGTAAGTTAGAGAAAAGACTTTCTAATGTAGAACAATACACAACTCTAACTTTACTTGAGACAAGTACAAATAATTTGAATGTTCTTGATGAAGATGGTAAGAACAGATTTAAAAATGGTTTTGTTGTCGATAACTTTAGGTCTACTGATGTAGCGGATCTACAAAACTATGATTATACTGCATCTATAGATGTAAATGATGGTTGTGTTAGACCATATCCTTATGTTAATAGTGTTGGATTTACTTTCAATGATACATCAAGTTCTTCCCAACAAACTGGTCAATATGCTACAATTCCTTACACTGAAGTAAGTTATGCATCCCAACCATATGCAAGTAGAGTAGAAAATGTAACTCCGTTTGAAGCATTCTCATTTATTGGTGAGATGACTTTAGAACCAAAGAAAGATATCTGGTATGATACTCAGAGAGAAATTTTAGAAGGTCAGAATATTGATCTTACACAGAGTATTAGTACACTATTTGATTTAGTTGTTCCAGGTGGTACTGTTTGGAATGAATGGCAATTAGGTGCTGGTGGTGCTACAAGAGATCGTCCAGGTGGTACAACGATTACTGACATCAGATCTGGAACTAACTATGAAGTTGGTAACTTGGATGTTGAAATAGAATCTGGTGACACTATTCAAAGTATTGCTGACATACGATATGCAAGATCTAGAATTGTTAATTTAACAACAAAAGGACTAAAACCAAAAACTGAACATGGTTTGTATGTTGGTGATAAAGATGCTGAAGGATTTGCATATCCAAAAGTATTAAGAGGTTTAAATAAAGATAATTCCAATAGATTTGTTGTTGGAGAACGAGTTCGTATTTTCCCTTCTCGTGTATATACACAAGCTGGTGTTAATAGATGCATTCAACTACCACCAAACTTTGAGGATCGTTACCTTGAAGCAACAGTACAGGATCCAAGAACTTTCCTTTCCTCATCTGAAATTTCAACTTCAGATTTTGTTTCTGGTGACTCCAATCCAAATAATAATGGATATACATCAAACACAACTATGCTTGTGATTGATAACATTACTAACTGGGATGCTGATTCTCAAGTTGAAAATATTGGAAGAGATTTTATCATCGTTGGTCAGACATCTTTAGCAAAAACAAGATACAATGGAACAACTGGTCAAAAGTTAATTTCTAATGCACTTGGAACATTAGAAGCATTTGTTGTTCTTCCAGAAACAACATTTGAAAGCGGTGATTTAGAGTTCAAACTATCTGATGATCCCACAAATATTCAAGTTAAGAATTTAACTTCTTCATATTCAGTTGGTACTTATTATTCACAAGGAACTCAACTAGATGTAACATCTACAGTTACAACCCTAGAGACACCAGAACTCTCTATTACTTCGGTTGAAGACTCTAGAACTAGATTTATTCCAGATCCACCACCACCTCCACCTGCCCGCGGCGGCGGTGATCCACTTGCTCAATCTTTTGTGATTGAAGAACCTGGTGGCATTTTTGTAACTTCAATTGACTTATATTTCTTGACGAAAGATGATTTGGAACCAGTAACACTAGAATTGAGAACAGTTATTAATGGTAGTCCTACTGCTAATATTGTTCCTGGTTCTGTAGTTACATTAGATGCATCCGCAGTAAATATTTCAAATGATGCTTCCGTTGCAACCAAATTTACATTCAAAAATCCAATATACCTATCTGATGTAAATGAATATGCATTTGTAACTAAGAGTAGTTCCCAAAAATATAATCTATGGGTATCTAGAGTTGGTGAAGTAGATATTTCTTCTGGATCAACAATCGATAGACAACCACATGTCGGTGTAGTATTCAAATCTGCAAACCAATCAACGTGGATATCTGATCAATATGAAGACATTAAGTTTAATTTGAATAGAGCAAAGTTCACTACAGGAAAAACTTATTCAGTAGTTCTTAACAATACAAAAGTTCCTGCTCAAAAACTACAAACAAATGCTTTGTCGATGATAGATGGTTCTTCTGTAATTACAGTTACACAACCAAATCATGGTATGCACCAAAATCAAAACAAAGTTACGATTACTGGTGTAGAGTCTGACACTCAACCTGCGTTATTATCAACTGATTTAACAACTACGGGTAATACTATTACTATTAATGACATTACAAATTCTTCGTTTACACCATCTACTGTCGAAGGGTGGAGTACTATCAATAATGCTCCAGTATCATCTTCAAATGCTGGATTTGTAAAAATTGAAGAAGAAGTTATTTCATATACTGGAATATCTGGTAATACGTTAACTGGTTGTGTTAGAGGAGCATTAGGGACAACTGCTGTTGTCCACGTATCAGAGACTCCAGTACATTGTTTCCAGTGTAATGGAATTGCTCTAAATCAACTCAATACAACAGCTACATTATCCAAGGTTATTAGTTTGGATGAATATGAAATTACTGTAAGTAATTCTGCAAACGCATCTAAGAAATGTGGTGGTTCTAATATTCGTGCTTCTAGAAATATTTCTTATGAATCAATCACCCCAAATATTTCATCTCTTGTTCCACAGGATACTGTTGCACGAGTTAAGTTAGATTCAGTTTCTGGAACTAGTATCGGAAATACATCACAAACTTCATTCATCACTAAAGCCTTCGAGACAATCGAAAATGGTGTTGAAAATACCCTTTCGGATCCTAGATTAGTATTGTCACCAATCAATAATACAACTTATGGTTCTGGTGGTCCAGGCACATTAAATGCAGTAATTGACATATCAACCGATAATGATTTCTTAAGTCCTATCATTGATGTACAAGGTTCTTCAATTATAACTGTTTCTAACAGAATTAATAAAGAAGTTTATTCTAATGGTGTTCTTGATCTATCATCAGAACTTGCACCAAGAGGTGGTAAACACTCTGCTTATATCACTAAGAAAGTTGTATTGGATAATGATTCAACATCTGTTAAAGTTTTATTTGATGCTGTTAGGAACAACACCAATGAAATTAAGGTATTTGTTAAAGTCAAAGGAGATAGTCAACCAGGATCTTTCGATAATATGAACTATATTGAAGTTCCTGCAGTTTCTTATCCATCTTCAGATACAAGTACACAATATCGTGCATTCGATTTTGAACTTAAGAACATGGTTGAATTCCAAGAGTTTAGTATTAAAGTTGTGATGATTGGCAACGATCAAAGCAATGTTCCAAAGATTAAAAACTTCCGTGCAATGGCACTTGCAATTTGATGAATAAACTAAAAGTAGAGGGTCATCCAGACCTCGTGAGAGATACAAAATCTTCTGCTGTTATAAACAACAGCAGAAGAGATTATGAGGAATATATGGAACAATATAGGGCTCGTAAAAGAAGTAATGATCGTATTGACAACATGGAATCTGATATGAACAGTATTAAAAATGAACTCGATGAGATAAAAAGCTTGTTAATCAAGTTAACTAACGGGTAGTTTTATAAATATTAAGGAGATCATATAAATAAAAACAAGTGGTAAACTCCTATGGCAGCTGTTCAGAATCTTTATATTGATCAGGGGGCAGATTTTTCTGTGGATATTGGAATCTATGATGATTTCAATTCACCTTGGGATTTGAATGGTTATACTGGTGAGTCTAAGATTAAAAAATCATATTATAGTTCTACCTCAACTCCATTTACTGTCACAGTAAATGCAGCTACTGGAACCGTTACGTTAGCTTTAACAGCGGCTAACACTTCAGCACTTTCCGAGGGAAGATACTTGTATGATGTTGTGATTACATCCGCAGCAGGAACCAAAACTAGAGTCATAGAAGGTTTAGTAACTATAAACCCAGGAGTAACAACGTAACATGAAAACCAAAGTTACTATATCAAACAAACCTCAAGTAATCACAGTCAATTCTGGAGGCGTTAACACACTAACAAATCTTTCTGACGTGAATTTTAATAATGCTACTGATGGTGCGGTTTTACAGTATGACGCAGCGACTAATACATGGATTGCAGAAAATGTTCTTGAGAAATCCGGCCTTCAAATTAATTGCGGCAACTTCTAATCCTCACAGGTAATAAAAATGGCAACAATCTTAAAGATCAAAAGATCTAGTACTAACCCAACAGCGACACCTGGTGGGCTGGGGCAAGGTGAACTTGCATATGGTGAAGGTACTAGTACGTATACAGACGCTCAAGGAGCTTCAGTAACTTCCCACGGTAAGTTATTCGTTGGTAAAGGATCAGAAACCAACGGAATTGCCGCTGGACTTGACATTATCGGTGGTAAGTATTTTACAGATCTTCTAGACCACGGTCATGGAACAGTTACCGCAAACTCTGCAGCGATTGTTGACTCTGCTAAAAAGGTCAATGAATGGAACGTAGATAATATTACTTTAGATGGAAATACAATTTCCACAACAAACTCAAATGGTGATCTTACAGTAGACACCAATGGGACTGGTGATGTAATTATCGCTGGTGCTAATACATTAGGTACTAACGTATTTAAAATCACCGATGGATCAACTGACAGATTTGTAGTTGATTCATTCTCTGGTGCTCTAGATATTACAACTCCATCATTGAGTGCTGCAGATACTGCATTGAATATTGGTGCAACATGGAATAATGCTAGTGCAACATTCTATGGTATTGATGTTGATGTAACTAACAGTGCTTCTGGTGCTAATTCTAGACTACTTAACTTATCTGTAGGTGGTTCTGACAAGTTCAATATTGATTTGGCAGGTAATATCTCCATGCATGGTGGTATTACTTTTGTTAATGAAACCAATTTTGATATTAAAGATAACACCACAGATGCATTTACAGTCAAAGAAGGTACTAATAAGTACATTGATATTGACACAAACAATGGTTCTGAGTTAATTACATTTGGAACTGGTAATGTTGATATTGACAATGACCTAAACATTGATGGTGGAGATCTAACCACCAACGCAACTACATTTAACCTACTAGAAACAAACGCTACTACCGTCAATGCATTCGGTACTGCTACCGCAATTGATGTCGGTGCTACTTCTGGTACGTTTACTCTAAACAACCCAACTTTAGTTGGTACTCAGACAACTCAAAACGTATTTAACTCTACCGCTACAACGGTAAACGCATTTGGTGCTGCTTCTGCACTAAACATTGGTGCATCTGGTGGAACAACTACACTACGTTCTGGTACTTTAGTTGGTACACAAGCAACTCAGAACGTATTCAATGCAACTGCTACCACAGTTAATGCATTTGGTGCTGCAGCTACAATCAACATTGGTGGTGCAGCAACTGATACAGTTAATATTGGTGATGACGCAACCACAGTTGATTTTGGTGATCTAAGAATCCTTGGATCGACTATCTATAGTGACAATAGTAATGCTCAAACAATTACTATTGACCCATATCCTGGTGGTGGTGATGCTGGTGGTAACGTTGTTGTTCGTGGTAACTTGCAAGTTGCTGGTACTACCACAACGGTCAACTCCACCCAGATGACCATTAATGATCCTGTCTTTACATTAGGAGACAGCATCAGTGAGAAGACTGTTACTGCAGCTGCAAACAGTGGTCAAAGAGATGTTGTTCTTGACAGTGTAGATGGTCTAAATGCAGGTGATATTGTTTCTGGAAATGCAGCAGTTCCTAATGGAACTACTATTAGTTCTATCAATACTGGAACTAAGACTGTCACTCTTAGTGCAGACCTAACCAGTGGTATTGCAGCAAGTGCAAACGAAGCAGTTGTAACCCTAACCTTCACACAAGGTGCGGATGATAACCAAGACCGTGGTATTGAATTTAAGTACTACAACGGTGGACTCAAGACAGGTTTCTTCGGATACGATGAGTCTGGAACTTCCGAAGGTGGATCAACAACTTACTACTTCACATATATTCCAGATGCAACAAATGCTTCACAAGTATTCTCTGGAACAGTTGGTAAAGCATATTTTGATACTGTAAAACTAGAGATTGGTAACCTCAATGGTGTTCCATTCTTCGACCAGTATAAGAGACTAACCACGACTGCCACCCCAGGTTCTGCAGATATTACTACATCGGATAAGATCTTGACGACTAATGGTGCAACTGGTGTTCCTGTTTGGACTACTACTTTGGACGGTGGCACATACTGATAAATAATTAAAATTATGAGGTAATTATGTCTCCTGAAGAAGCGAACAATTTAATGCAAGTAATGAACAACAGAATTAATCAACTGACACAACAGAACATAATTCTTGAATCCCGTGTGATGACATTAACCGCCGCGATCGAGAGTATGAAACAAGATGAGTCAAGTGATGGTGGAAATTATGATGAGAACCCACCAGTAAAGCAAAATAATGGCAAAACCAAGCAGCAGGACTGAACTTAAGGAGTACTGTCTCCGAAAATTAGGTAAACCAGTTATTGAAATTAACGTCGATGATGATCAAGTAGAAGATCTAATCGACGATACTATTCAACTTTTTAATGAACGGGTTTATGATGGAGTTGAGCGAGTATACTTAAAGTATAAACTTACTCAAGACGATATAGACAATGGTAAGTCTAGAAATACTACATCACAAAAATCTGATACAAACGCTGGTGCAACTCCTGCTTCTAGAACTCTAGACTTTGATGAGGGTAGAGGTTATCTAACTGTACCAGATCATATTATAGGTATTCAGGGTGTTCAACCCATTGCTAATACCTATGTAAACAATATGTTTGGTTTCAGGTATCAATTTTTCTTGAATGATTTTTATAATTTTTATGCATATGACATCTTGAATTTAGAGATGACTATGCAGTATATTTCAACTCTGGAGTTTTTGATTGAAGGTCAAAAACCAATTAGATATAATAAAGTACAGAATAGGTTATATCTAGATTTGGACTGGGGTAGAGTTACAGCTAACGATTATGTTGTAATTGACTGTTATAGAGCTCTAGATCCAACAACATTTACTAAAATATATAATGAAAGATTTGTGAAAGAATATCTTACCTCCCTGATCAAGAAACAGTGGGGTCAAAACTTGATTAAATTTACTGGTATTAAAATGCCAGGTGGGGTTGAATTTAATGGAAGACAACTCTACGACGATGCACTTGCTGAACTAGAAAAGATAGAAAGCAAGATGCTAAGTACATATGAAACACCTCCACTTGATTTCGTAGGATGACATGGCAAAAAATGTTTACTTCTCTGGTGGTACTACATCAGAACAAAGACTATACGAAGATCTTATCATTGAATCTTTAAAGATCTATGGTCATGATGTTTATTACCTACCAAGAGAAATTGTAAAGGAAGATGATCTCTTTACAGAAGATGTTCTTTCTAAATTTGATGAAAACTATATGATAGAGATGTATATCTCCAACTATGAAGGATTTGAAGGAGATGGATCTCTGCTTACTAAGTTTGGCGTAAGAATTGCAGACGAAGCAACATTTATCATATCTAAGAGAAGATGGGAAGACTTGATTTCATCTTCAAATAATCTTGTGTCTAACTTTAGACCAAATGAAGGAGATGCAATATATTTACCTTTAACGGATCAGATATTCCAAATTAAGTTTGTAGAACACGAAAAACCATTTAGACAATTAGATGGTATCCAAACTTATAATCTAGTTGCAGAGTTGATGGAATACTCTGGTGAGAGACTAGAGACTGGTGTCGAAGAGATTGATAAGATTACTAGAGAAATTGGTTATACACAGGTACTCAAACTCACAGACGGTATCAAAGACTTTGTTATCACTAATGGTGGAAGTGGATATGGATCTGGAACTGCTGTGACTATAGGTGGTCCTGGTACTGGTGCATCAGCTACAGTAACTACTACAAATGGAGCTGTTACTTCAGTTAATGTTGTTGAACCAGGAGTTGGTTTTGCTACAGCGCCAGTTATTGGTGTTACTGGATCTGGTGCAGGTGCTGCAGTAACTGCACTGATTGCATCCAATGGCAATTTTGAGTTTGGTGAAAAAGTTAAATCTACTGCAAATACCGCTAAAGCAGTTGCTGTTAAAACATTTGACCAAATTTCTGCAATAAATTTATATGATAATGGTGCTAAATATACTACTGCACCAACAGTTACTATCACAGGTGGCGGAGGAACTGGAGCGACTGCGGTTGCTACTATAAACACCACGGGACAAGTTTCTGGTATCACATTGACAGCAACTGGTTCCAATTATACTTCGACTCCAACTGTAACTATACAAGCATCACCAAATGAGACAACTGCAAAGGTTGTAAGATTTGA
>TARA_A100001201_G_scaffold22330_1_pt1 | contig 12856 bp, 11 predicted proteins | sample TARA_A100001201 | Tara Oceans TARA_A100001201 (sample SAMEA2619872) | marine metagenome | biome: marine biome (ENVO:00000447); feature: surface water layer (ENVO:00002042); material: "saline water (ENVO:00002010), including plankton (ENVO:xxxxxxxx)" | depth 5 m | reverse complement strand
TGCATCAGAACCAGTCCGTGAGGAAATCAAACCTCGCGAAACGTCAAGTGATGATGACGATGCACTGAGTTTCTTCGCAAACCTTGCTGAGTTTGATGATTAATAAAAAAGGGGTCTTACGACCCCCTTTTTTATGGCTTTTCTGATATTCTATATCCGTCGTCGGTTATCTTATATGCAGTATCATAAGCAAGTAGTTTTTCAATCTCGTCTTCCATAATACGAATTGCATTTCTGGTTGGAAGATAGATGCTTCTCTTCAATTCATTTAGTTCATATTCATATTCTCTATTAGTAACTTTATTTAAATTGTCTGCAGCAGATAGTGTTACATTTACTGATGATGCAAGTTCATTCTGATCATTATATGTTGCAGATTTCATATAAGTGAATGACCAGGTTTCATATGTATTTGTCGTCGCATTAAAAATCTTAGGATAATATCCAGACTGATTCTGTTGTGCGGTATTATTATACAGTTCAATTATAATACCAGCTTCTAAAACTACATTCTGATTATCATCTCTTACTTCTCTAGTCTCCCAGTGTCTTGGTTTGTCTGCATCACTACCATATTTTTTATGGATGTATGTATCAAGTTCATCACTATCTAAAGGCCATTCAGTATTCAAGTCTGTTATGTTATTCAACAGTAAAATTGCCCAAAAATAATTGGGATCATTGTATGCCGTATAAGAAAGAGAGTCTGGTGACTCACCTGGTTTAACAATATATTCTTTTGAAGAAGCATATACTGCATTAAAACTATCTCTTGCTCTTACTCTACGAAATAAGTTCTTGGATAGTTTAAATTTTCCAGCTACTTTAAAGTCTGGATATAAAAAATTTGGAGTTGCAGAAAATAACATTTTAGAATCCCTGACTTACATTTGCACCAGTGACAATTTCCATTTCACCGAATGACATTGTTAGGTTGTATGCAATTGGTTGTGGTTTGCCATTCATCATACGTGTTGCCCATACACCATCTGGTGTATACTGCACAGATATATTTTTACATACACACTGTTTTAATTTTGGTAGTGAATCGATTTCAGAACCTTGATACTTCCATCTCAAGTTAAAGATATTTGGAACAGTTAACCATCTATCTACTTGAGGTCTGTCACTTTTAATAATTTGATTTCCTTCAGCATCGGTAAAACTAGGTGAGAGAATATCTCCTAAAGCAGGATTGCCTTCGCCAAAATTTTCGGAGAAGTTTGGTAGTACATTTTGACGTAGTGCTCTAATAATTCTTTGAATAGATCTTTGTTCTTTTTCATTTCTTGGTACAAGTTTCCAATTGAAATCAAACTGTCTCAATCCAACTCCTTGGAAAACTTGTTGCATATAAGGGTTTGCAATCTTTCCAGAAACATTTTGTGCTAATGCATTTGGATCTACTCCAATCTTACCTAACAAGTTTTTTATAACATCAACTTTCATAAACTCTGCGCCAGCTCGAATAGCATCAACGACGCCACCTTCATCTCCAGCCATAGCTTCTGAAATTGCCTGTCCACCAAATCTTGCCAATGCACCAACCGCTTGGTCGGACCACTGTGGACCATCTGTAACTGAGACGTTATCTGGAATTGGTAATAAAATTTTACCCTTTGCAGTTGCTCCTGTTACAGTGGGATTAAAATCTGTTGATGGTATGGTTGGACTTGATACAGATCCGTTTGAACCAGCTGTAGGTTGCGGAATCGTTGTTGATTGAACTTGATTGCTGAGTCTTCTTCGCTGATCTCTTCTTAATGAATTTCTTTGTGTAAATTGCAAAACTTCCATTTCCAAATAATCAAAACTATCTGCTATGTTAGCAGGCCAATATAAATCACCACCAGCAGCGTCTGCATTATTATAACTTTTGCTAAAAGGCGCCATAAATATTTGTATGATTATTCCTATAGCTATATATGAACACTTTGAAAGGAAAATACATTCCAAAGAATTCTGCTAAGTATAGAGGGGATTGCCGTAACATTATTTATAGATCTTCGTGGGAACTAAAGTTCATGAAGTACTGTGATGGTAATCCTAGTATACTTGAGTGGGGTAGTGAGGAAATTGTTATTCCATATAGATCGCCATTGGATAATAGAATTCATAGATACTTCGTTGATTTTTATATCAAGGTAAAGGATGTTAATGGAAACATCCAAAAGTATTTGATTGAAGTCAAACCTAAAAAACAAACAAGAGAACCAAAGGTTCAAAAGAGGATGACTAAAAAGTATATCTATGAAGTCACTGAGTATGCTAAGAACCAAGCGAAGTGGTCTGCAGCAAAAGAGTTTTGTGAAGATAGGAACTATAAGTTTATGTTAATCACAGAAGACGAACTCAAAGTATGAGTATCTTTCAAGAGATAAGAGAATTAGCAGGTAATGAACCGAGATCTTACTCTTGGTATCGTGATACAGTACGGATGAAATTTCAATCAGGCGATCTGTATTCAGATATGTCTGAGATGGAAGAGTCTATGATACCAACTCCAGGTGAACTTTATATGTTTGAGTATAAGGCAACTTATGCTGCGAAATTAAAATTTTATGATGAGTTTCCTTTAGTATATGTACTGAGTACAGGACCAAAGTTCTTTGGTGCTAATTTACATTACCTTAGACATAGATCTAGGATGAATGTAATACTAGGACTTGAGAATGGTAGAGCAAGGTTTCCTAAACAGTGTTATCATCATTATGTTGTTGCTGGTTTAGAAACACCACTTTACAAAATAAATAGAGAAGATTATAAAACATCCATCTTTCTTCCCATTGAGAGTTTTGTTACTAGAAGGAAAGGTATGTATCAACAATACAGTAAATCAGCAGTCTGGGGAGAAACTTCTCAATGAGTAGAATATCTGGCGCAACGCCGATGTCGAACTATGCGACATTTAAAGAACAATTTAAAAGATCTGGATATAGTGCTAACAATTTCTATGATGTTGTCATAGAGTTTAGTGGTAACTCGAAATTAGTTAGACAACTATCGAGAGAAAATAACTTTGACTTGTCTTCAACTACACAATTGTTGAGACTCTATTGTGATGAAGCTAGTTTGCCTGGATTGCAAATAACAACTGGTGATTATAGAATTACTAACACACCAAATCTAAAGTATGCTTATGGTGCTGTATTCAGTGAGATGGAATTATCTTTCTTAATGGATGCTGAGTCTGAGATAAAAAATACATTTGACTTGTGGACCAACTGGATCTATGGTTATGCAACCCAGAGGACTTCTTTACCTAATGTAATTGAATCTATTTTAAGACCAGAACCACCACGTCAATCTTTGAGAGCAGCATATAGAGATGACTATACGTGTGATATATTGATTATTAAGTATGAAAGACATATGAATGGAAATCAGAATAGTAAGGAACCAACTGATAGATCTTTAGCATATTCATTTACCGATATCATTCCAGATAGTCCAAATAAAAAAAGTATAGATCGTAGTAAGTTTTATAGGGCAGTCCCAGTCCATGCGGTTAAGTTATTCAATGCTTTTCCATCTAACATATCTTCAATTCCACTGTCTAGAGAAGAAACATCTATGTCAAAGTTATCAGTAAGTTTTGAGTATGAAACTTATTCGACCACGACATTTAACGGTGATTCTGTTGGTGGATTTAGAGATCCAATTAATGGCAGTACAGATGTAGATCTTGTGGATATTGTTTCAAGTCTCTTCACTTAAAATTGACGTATAAATACTTCAGATAGTATTCTACATTATAAGGAGTTGTTATGGCATTACCAACACTTTCCACGCCAACTTATGAGTTGGAGGTTCCATCTACCAAAAAGAAAATTAAGTATAGACCTTTCCTAGTTAAGGAAGAAAAGATTCTTCTCCTTGCTATGGAAACTGAAGATGAAAAACAGATGGCAAATGCAGTTAAAACTATTCTAGCAAACTGTATTCAGACACCAAGATTCAAAGTCGATAGTCTCGCTTTATTTGATATTGAATATATCTTTTTGAACATCAGAGGAAAGTCTGTTGGTGAAACTGTAGATCTACAGATTACTTGTCCTGATGATAATCAAACTGTAGTAGATGTCTCTATTGACTTAGATGACATTCAAGTGCAGAAGAATGCTGAACACACAAACATCTTAAAGATGAATGATGATGTATCAGTTGTGATGAAGTATCCAAGTATGGATCTATTCATTAAGAACAATATGAATGACTCTGGATCTGAGGTTGATGATGTATTTGAAATTGCATCTATGTGTATTGATCAGATTGTAGATGGTGAAGAAGTATATGAAGCTTCTAACTCTAGTAAAAAAGAGATCACAGAATTTCTAGAGGGTATGGATACCAAACAATTTTTGATGGTACAGAAATTCTTTGAGACCATGCCAAAACTATCTCATACTGTGAAAGTTACCAATCCAAATACAAAAGTAAAAAGTGATGTGGTAATTGAGGGACTAGCAAGTTTTTTCTAATAGCCCTATCCCATGAATCACTTGAAAATTATTATCAGGTGAACTTTGCTATGATGCAACATCACAAATATAGTCTAACTGAATTAGATAATATGATTCCTTGGGAAAGGGAAGTATATGTGACCATGTTGGTTGAATATATTAAAGAAGAAAACGAACGTCAAAAGCAACAACAGAGTTGATATGCCCGCACCATTAGCAGCAGGATTAGGAAAAGCACTCTTGGGAGGGATGGGTCGTGGTGCGTTGGCGACTGGTGTTCGAGCAGGAGTTAAGGGCGGACTAAGACAAGGGATAAAAGCAGGATTCAGACAAGGTATAAGAAATACTGTTAGGGGTGGTGGATTCGGAGGTCGCGGTGGCGGCAAAGGTGATGGTGGAGGACGTGGAGGAGCACTCGTTAAAGCAACAAACGACTCTGCTATTACTAGATCTGAAAATGGTGGTCTTGCTGTACAAGGTAGAACCATACAAGAAGGAGGAGCATTATCTCCATCATTAGGTCCAACTAGTCAGAAGTCTTCTGCGATTATAAAGTCTGGACCTACTAAAGATAATGTACTTGGACTTTTAGAAGACATTAAAAAGACTGCAGATCAGATTCTTGAAGTAGAAGTAAAGGAATTAGATAATGATAACAAAGAATACAAAGAGACTAAAGAAGAGAAAGAAGACGAGAGAAAATTATTAGAAGCTGAAAAGAGAGACGAAGAAGAAGAGAAACAGGAAGCTAATAAAGCGAAGAAGGGTAGAAAGAAGAAGAATCCTGTCGTAAAAGCCGCACAGAAAGGTCTTGGTAATATCTTTGAATTCTTGATGGACATCTTTAAACAGTTTGTCCTGTATAAAGTTTTAGATTGGATTGCAGATCCTAAGAACAGAGAGAAAGTAACACAACTAGTAAAATTTATTGGAGCAATACCAGGTGCTCTTAAGTTTGTTTGGGAAAATTTCTTAGAACCGTGGTGGGATTTTACTAAGAAATTATTTGGCGGTGGATTTAAGATATTCATGGCGTTCTTTAATGTTGTTAAAGATCTCGTCACACTCAAGTTCTTAACAGATCCAGGGGAATTCTTCAATACTTTGATGGAGGTTCCGAAAACAATAATAGAAGTTGTACCAGGCATCATTGGTTCATTGTTGAATGCTATTACTGGTGGTGCAATTCAAAGAGTAGGTGATCTAGTTGGTGGATTGTTTAATGATCCATTGAAAGGAATTGATCTTAGTAATGTAACAAGTTTACTTGGAAGTGCTGCAGGATTTGTAACAGGATTACTCGGTAATGCTTGGACTGGTATTACTAATGCTGTTGGTAATTTATTTGGAGGAGGTGGGGGCGATAAAAAGAAACAAACTCCAGCACCAAGTCCTGCTGCTGGATCGGGAACGAGTGCAGCAGATCAATCAGGTGGTTTAGGAACTCCAGACAGTGCTGTAAAATCTGAAACACCTGCTCCTGTATCATCTCCTATCGCTGCTAACGCTGGGGTGGAGGCTCTAGGTAATAGAAACTTTGGACTTACGGAAGGTAACTCTTTGGATGTTGGTGTAAAAGGTAAGTCATATAGGTTCACCAAAACATCTGATGGTTGGAAGGTAGAAGATGGTGGTGTATTTGGATTTAACAGACAAGAAGTAGATCCAACAAAAATTGAAGGTTTGGTTTCAGCATTTGCCTCTAGGTATGAACATAGAGGTGCTTCTAAAGAAGATGAAGGAATGTCTGATCCAGATGGGAGGAGCACTGCTGAACCTAAAGCACCTTCTCCAACTGGTGGGGAAGGAAACCCATATAATATGGTTGTTACTTCTGCCGCAATGCAGAATAGAGGTTTAGCAATCTCCCCTGGTATGCACATGGGAGTTGATATTGCTAATGGAAAATCAGGAGCTCCACTACAAGCATTCACCGATGCAACAATCACTGGCAATGGAGTTCCATCTGCTGGTTATGGTAACTGGGTTTCTTGGACAGACACTGCTGGTCTCGAACATTTCTATGCTCACATGGAGAGACCAACTCCATTTAAAGTTGGGGACAAAGTAAAAGCGGGAACTAAACTTGGTACTGTAGGAAATACTGGAAAGTCTTCTGGACCCCACTTACATTGGGAGGTTTCTACAAAACCAGGTGACACTGGTATGCCGAAATCATCAGTCCTTTCTAGAATTAATCCTCTATCTAAGTATGCATTTACTGCACCATTTGGTGGTTCTACTGCTCCAGCAGCTGGTTCTGCTACCGCTCCAGCACCTGCTGCTCCTGCTGATATGCAATCATCTCCACCTAAATCTGGATCTAGATTAGGTACTGCACAACAGGAAAATAGACAGTTAAGTTCTTCACCTACACAAAAACAACAACCCACTGTTATCAATAAATCTTCATCCACACAATCCGCATCAAAATCTAGTGTAGGTGCTATTGGTTCCACAATGCCCAAGTCGGGCACATGGGCAATTTATAGTTTAGCGATATAAGTAAATGTCAGATATTAACGTAGTTGCCCACGGTATAAATCCAGAGACAGGTGAATATCTCACACCTGCAGAGAGAAAGGCTCTGTTTAAAAAGGGGAGGATGGGTAGTAAGATTGACCCATCTGCATTTAAAAGTGATGTCATCTCTGGTGTTAAAGCAGCAGAGAAGGTAAGACAAAAAGCGGAAGCTGATGTTGGAGGATATGCTGATCTCGAACGCGAGATGGATAAACTGAATGAAGATGCAGCTGGAGGAGGTAATAATGTATCTGGAGGTGGCGGATCAGGTGGTGGTGTTGGTGCTATTGTTCCTATCTCTGAAGTCGCTTCTGGTGCTTTATCAACAGACGTACAAGAACTGGAGGAACCTGTACAAAAGGTAAGAGTAGATGTTGATGATGCACCCCCAGATCAATCTGAAGAATCAAAAGAAACTTTCAAAGATGCTCTCAAGAAGTTATTAGAAACTTTAAAGAGAATAACTAAACTAAAATCAAAACAAGGAAAGGCGTCTAAGAAGACTGAAAAACTTAACGAGAAAGGAAAAAAGAAAAAGAAGAAAGAAAGAAAAACTCCTGGTAGAGATATTTTTGGGATCGGGAGAAAAGTATCTGGTAAAGCAACTAAAGTATTCGGAGACATCTTTGGAATCTTTGGTGATATATTAGCTTTTGCTGCGTTGAATTGGATTTCAGATCCTAAGAATAGAAAGGCAGTAGAATCAATAGTTGGATTCCTTGGTCATGCATTTAAGTTTATAGATTATGTTGTCACTGGATTTGTAGATAATACTTTAACAGGATTATCACAACTTCTTGGACCAGATAGAACTATTGGAGAAAGATTTGGTGGAGCACTTAAGTTATTAGGTTCTTTCTTCTTACTCAGATGGTTGACAAATCCTTTTAGAATAATTAAAGATGTTAAACGTATCTTTAAACTTGTTAAAGGATTTGCTAAATTCGTAAATAAAATTTTACGAAAACCAATTAAGATGATCCAGAATTTTGTTCAGAAAATTCTGAATAAGACTCTAGGTAAAGTCTTTATGAGTAAACTCTTCAAACCATTGAGGAAATTTATTATTCAAGTTGGTGGTAAGAGTTTATTCAAACTCCTCGGTGCAGTTGGTAGAGGATTTACTAAACTGATTAGTAGACTTCCTTTCATTGGAGCACTACTACAATTCTTCATGGATGTATTCATATTCAAACAACCTCCTGCTAGATCTGCATTTAAGGCTATTGGTGGAGCCCTGATTGGTCTTATTGGTGCTGGATTAGGTCCAATTGGTGCTTTTCTTGGTGGTTGGGCTGGTAGTGAACTGGGTGGAATACTGTATGATAATTGGTTTGGTGGTGGATCTTCGTCAGATGATTCGAAGAAAGACGAAGAATCTTCATCTGGTGATCAAAAAACATCTGATACACCTATCACTTCACCTGGAAATAATTCACCAGCAGCTGGTAATTGGTCACCAGTTCTCAATTTGATTGCTGCACATGAGTCTGTTGGTGGGTCTTATGATTCTGTTTATCCTTCTACCACGAAACAAAACTATAGTGGCGGACCTCCATTAACAGAAATGACTATTGCAGAAGCTGATGCATGGCAAGCACAAACATATCGTGCTAGAGGATCTTCTGCAGCAGGTCGTTATCAGTTTATGAATATTAAAAAACAAGCCGCAGATGCAGGTATTGGAGCGGATGAACTGTTTAGTGCTGAGAATCAAGATAAAATGGCAATTCATCTCCTAACTGGGAAGAGAAAAATTACAATGGATATGATTAAAAATGATCCAAACGAAGCAATGATCCGTTTGGGTATGGAATGGGCAGCATTCCCTATGCCAGTTCCAATGCAAGGAGCTAAACAAAGAGTTAGTGCTGGACAGTCATATTATGCTGGCGATGGAAGAAATGCTGCTGGTGCTACTGTCTCTGAGGTTAAAGGAGTATTTGCTGGTATGGGTGGTGGTACTGGAATACCATTGAGAAAAGACTATCCTATGGGTAGAGCTGGTGCTAAACAATTCAAAATTGCTCGCAAAGCATACAGTGCAAAACTTACATCCAAAACTCCTAAGAACTCCACATTTGCAACAGAAAGTGCATCGTTTACAATCAATGAGAAGTTAAAAAATAACCAAACATCGTCTACATTCATAATAAACAGTGTTGAAGAAAACAATGTAGGTATGAGCATCAATAGTCTTAATCTAAATAAAGGTAAGAAGTCTGGCAATCAAATCCTTAGTAGGTTATAATGGCAAATCAATTCCCAGGAGACTTTTCTCTTAGAGAAGTTTTTTTATATAGTGTCTATCATAATCAGAAGATAGATATAAAAAATCTTGTACTAGAGATAAATTTATATGAGAGTGTCATGTCATCTGCTTTACAGGCAGAGATTTTGATACAAGATATTGGACAGAATTTAATTAGTAACCTACCGATTGTTGGTCAAGAAAGAATACAAATCAAGATTAGTAGCGGTGGTAAATCATATGATTTAAATTATTATGTTTACAAGATTGATTCTCGCAGTATCATTGAGAAAGATCAAACATATATTATTAATGCGGTTTCTATTGAAGCGCTTAGAAATGAAAACTTTAGAATCTGTGAAAGAATAGATGGTAAAAAATCTGAGGACGTTATTAAAGATGTACTAAGAAGAAATCAATTTAGTACAAAGTCAATAGATACTGACACTTCAGTTTTCCCATTTGATATGTACGTTCCAAACTGGAGAGTGTTTGACTTCTTCAATTGGATGTCAACTAGATCAATTCCAGATTACAAAAAGGACTCAATTGGATTTCTTTTTTATGAAACATTTGATGGATATAAGTTTAAATCTATCGATAAACTGATAGATCAGGCAGCATATCCTTACATAGATGATATGAGTTATAAGTATTCTCAGGGCAATGCAAATAGTTCTGCTACTACTGCAAAAGATAAGTATAGAATAACTAATTTTTCATTCCCTAAAGTTTTTGATGTCTATGATGATTTAAGAGCAGGTGCTTTCTGTCACCAGGCAATTTATCTAGATGTCAATCGTTCAACGTACAGAGTGTTCAAAACTAATGCTGATGACTTCTGGGAGAAGAGTTCTCACTTAGAAAGATCTAAACCATTCTTGAGTAATGGTCTTGCACAGATGTTAGATAGAGGAAGTAGATTTATCTATCGTGCATCAACAATCAGTACCTTTGGTGATTGGGATGACAACCAAAGTGATAAGGAAAAAGACAATATTGATGATATGAACAAAAACTTCGAGAAGGCCTTTTACAGATACTATTTCATGCAGTATAATACAATCGACATAGCTGTTCCTGGTGACCTTGATAATAGGGCTGGAAATGTAATCAAGATAGATCTTCCATCACCAGCAGGGTCCGATTCATCTACTGTCAAACCAGATAAACGAGCTAGTGGTAGATATCTGGTCACTTCTATTAAACATACCATTCTAAATAGAAGTGAACTCCGTACATACATTACGTTATCTAGAGACTCTTTCGGTGGGGATCCACTACCCGACACAAAACGAACAGAGAATAGAACAAACTTAGACGGTACAAACTAACATGGAAAACATCGAAGCACACATCGAAAAAGACAAAGAGATTCTCGAAGATCCGAGAACGTCTCCCCAACAACGTCGTCACATCGAGCAACAGTTAGATCAACTCGAAAGATATCATGAGGCACATCCAGAGGATCACCATGATCCAACAGACCTAGAACTTTATTGCGAAGACTGGCCTGAAGCAGACGAATGTCGTATCTATGAGGACTGATGTCAACTTATAATCCTACATTACCTTCCACTAGTTTTATAGGTAACGATGATTTCAAATGGTGGTTAGGCACAGTAAAGAATGCCGATGACAAGGATGCTAAACTCGGTAGAGTTAAAGTAAACATCCTTGGATACCATAAACCAGGAGAGAAACCATCTAACCTTCCTTGGGCAGTGGTCGCTGGACCTACAACATCTCCTGGTGTTCATGGTGCAGGATCTGCTGGAGCTCAATTGAAAGCTGGAAGTTTTGTAATAGGATTTTTTCTTGACTATCCAGACTGTCAACAACCTATTGTCTTAGGTACACTCTTAAGTAAAATCAAACCCGTAATTGATAAGAATAGTCAAGAAGCGTTTGATTACTTTAGGGGAGTTGATAATGAAATTAGACAACAAAACACATCCGATAGTGGAGTTAACGAAGCAGCAACTCCACCTAATGAAAGATCATCAACATCAGAAGCTGCTGCAGTAGCAGAACATTCCGTCGCTAATCCATCAGGTCAACTCAAAAAAGTTCCTATCGGTGATGGTAAAAATGCTGGTGGAAAAACTCTTGATAATAATTTAACGTATGCAATCACTGCTACAGCAACAGCTATTGCTCAAACCAGAAAGATAAAAAAATCAGAGACAGAAATCACTGCTGAAACTGACAGGGAAGATCAAACTATTTTCGTAAAAGATACCCAAGACTTTCCTTTCAATGGTTGGCTTCAGATAGGTGATGAAAAGGTATCATACACAAACAAAAGTGAAGGTAAGTTTGTTTCTGTCGTAAGAGGCGGAGACGGTACAAAAGCAACAGACCATGACATCGGAACAAAAGTAAAGTTAATTACTAAGAGTGAGTATCTAGGAGCAGATCCAGGTAAAGATGGTAAAGAAAAGAAAGGAGAATTCTTAGGAGCATTCACAGATACCCTAGTTGATATTCAGGATTTGATAGATAGAAATCTTGACATGATCAGGAACTCTCTCTATTGGTTGGTCAATCAAATTAAATCATGGTTGATGGGTCAAGCAACTCAGATCATGAACACTCTTGGATATTCAGTTCCTTCACCTGGTCCTGGTGTTACCAAGACTATTACTGAAGCAATCATGTTTATTATTAGACAGATTGCTTGTACATTTGATACTAGTTTGATCGATAGTTTGTTTGGTATCATCGAAGATGCTATCAATGCACTTAAGAATGCTGCAATGGACATCATTGACTCTGTTCAGTGTGTTTTCGATGCAGTTTTTGAAACCATATTTAATATCACTGATCTTGTTCAACAGGTTGTAGATACTGTTAATGATATTGCAGCTACAATCAGTGGTATTGATATTGAAAGTCTAACTAACCTTGCACAGATCAATGTTACTAGTGTTCTAGATTTTATTTTCCAACTTCTAAAAATTGGTTGTTACAAAGATACTGATGATCCATATGCTATATCATTTGATTCGTGTGCAATTGGTTTTGCTCTAGATTGCGGTATTGGTAGTGGTAAGGGTGTTGGTGCATCTATTACAGGTATCAAAGGTAAGTTAAACCCACAGTACTCTAGAATTCTGGGACAGTTCTCTGAAACTGGCACGATGGTGATGATGGATGACACTCCATATAACACCAGACTTGTTATTGAACACGGTCCTAGTAAATCTGGTATTCACATCTCAGATAATGGCGATGTTAGAATTACTAATGCACAAAGAAAGACAGAAGTTGTAATTAAAGACAACGACATAGTTGTGCATGGAAATGTGAACATGATGGTTGATGGTAACTACCACTTGAAAGTTGGTAAGGACTATCACTTGGAAGTTCTAGGTCATTACAATGTATCTGTTAATAAGGAAAGCAAATTAACTTATTACGGAGAACACAAATCAATATTCAAAAATGATTCTAGAATAGAAGCGACGAATGGTCTAGCACTAACTGCATCAAAACTTGGACTATCAGCATCAGGTCAGTATGAATTGTTTGCTCCAGTCTCTACCCAATGGGTGAATGAATCTAATAATATTTGTATTGGATCATATAACATTCTTACTACATTCTATAACAAACA
>TARA_A100001201_G_scaffold23196_5_pt1 | contig 12888 bp, 16 predicted proteins | sample TARA_A100001201 | Tara Oceans TARA_A100001201 (sample SAMEA2619872) | marine metagenome | biome: marine biome (ENVO:00000447); feature: surface water layer (ENVO:00002042); material: "saline water (ENVO:00002010), including plankton (ENVO:xxxxxxxx)" | depth 5 m | reverse complement strand
ATCTATAATGAATATTTTTTAATTAAACATAAAAATAATACTGAGGAGTTTGATTTTGTACAAAATAATAATGGAGATACTTTCTTCTATGCTGATCCATTAACTGAATCTTTATTAATGCATAAGAAAAAAATAATAGAAAAAGAAACTAATTTAAGTCTTTACCCCACTTATTCTTTTTTTAGAATGTACACTATGTTTTCTGATTTAAAAAAACATTCAGACAGACCTTCATGTGAAATTAGTGTGACAGTCATGGTAGGGTCTAGTGGTGAAAAGTGGCCTATATTTATGGACGGTACATCAGTAGAATTAGAAGCTGGAGATGCAGTTATATATTCAGGCTGTGATGTAGAACATTGGAGAGAAGAATTTTTAGGAGATTATCATTCTCAATTTTTCTTACATTATGTAGATAAAAATGGTCCACATAAAGAATTAAATTTAGATAATCGATTTTATTTAGGAGCACCTACTTGGTGTAGAAAAAATGCAGTTTAAACAAAAAAAAGATGGGTCATGTGATATGATTTTTTCTTGGAAAGAAATATTTATCATAATAAGAAGGAAAAAATTAACTTTTACTGCAGAAGGTTTAAGACACTTTGGAAACGTATTAATTAAAATAGTATCAGAATGGAATATGAATTTTAATAAAGAATTACAAAATAAACAAACTAAACCAGAAGATTTAGATAAGATAAAAGGAGAATAATTTAGTGCAGTATAGATTTGATCAATTTATCGGCATTTTTGAAAATGCTGCAACCAAAGAAGATTGCAACAAAATTATAAAACATTTTGATAAAGCACATAATCTAAATCTAACCGATAAAAGAACTGAGTTTGAAAATATTAACTCAAGCCAAAAAAATAATAATATGTATCAGTTAATAAATGAAAGTGATGAATTATTAATGCAAATAAATAATAATATTGTAGGTAATTTTTTAAAAAATATAGATCAAGCTTACGAATTATATAAAAAGAAATATGATATTGTGAATAATTTAAATGTTCACAAATTAAACATGGATATTAAAATACAAAAAACTGTCCCCGGTGAGGGCTACCATGTTTGGCATTGTGAGAATGCAAGTGTTGCTAGTTCTAGAAGATTAATACTATGTATGTTGTATTTAAATGATGTTGAAGAAGGGGGTGAAACTGAATTCTTACATCAAAGCATAAGGATAAAACCAAGAGCTGGTACCATTGTACTTTGCCCTGCTCATTTTACACACCTACATAGAGGAAACCCTCCTCTCAAAGGAAACAAATACATGATAAATGGTTGGATAGAGTTTATAGCCTAATGCGTATCTTGGCACTTAATTTAAGCCACCATGCTTCAGCTGTTATTGTAGAGGATGGAAAAATTTCATTAGCAATAGAGAACGAAAGAATATCTACAATAAAACATGACTCTTCTATAAAAGAAATATTAACTATTTTAAAAAACGAAAGCTTTGATTGTATTGGATATACTTCCTACGATATAAATTTAAATAAAAAAAATTATTATGAAAATTTAATTAAAAAAGATTTAGATACATGTAACATAAAGTATAAAGAATTAATAGAGTTTCCTTTTCATCATGAAACTCATGCCTTTTCTTCTTTCTATAATTCAGGTTTTGATAAAGCTATTTGTTTAATAGTAGACAACGGGGGTTTAAGTTATCAAAAAGACACTCAGCAATTAGGCCAAGAAATTTTATCTATTATAAAAATAGATAACACTGAGTGTTCTCCAATTTTAAAAATTTGTAGTAATAAAGATAATAATACTTTTATAGATGAAAAAATTAAAAGCTACCCTACAATAAGTCCAGCTGGTATTTTTGAATTAACTAAAAGTATTTATTCATACAAAGAACCTGGTGCAGTTATGGGTAGGTCAAGTTATGGTAAAAAAAATTCAAGAATATGTGATCTATTTAAATTTAAAGATAATTGTTTTTATGTAAACCCATTTTTTCTTACTCAAATAATTTATTCTGTGCATGAAATTGATTTTAATGAAAATGATATGTGTTTTAAAATACAAAAAGATTGTACAGATATTATACTTAAATATTTAGAATTAATTAATAAAGACTTTCCAGGCTATAAGATTTGTTTGTCTGGTGGTTTTTTTCAAAATTGTATGACTAACTACGAAATAATAAAAAACAAATACGATGTCTTTGTAGATCCTGTATCTAATGATGGGGGGACAGCTATTGGTTTAGCTCAACATATCTATCAAGTAAAAACAAACAAAAGACCAGAGAAATATAACAATTTATATTTAGGTTTACATAATGATGAAATTACTCAAGAAAAAATAAATCTTATTGATAAAAATATATTTTGTAAAGAAACAAACCCTAATGAAGTAGCTAATTTATTAAAACAAAATAAGTCTGTAGCTTTATTTCAAGGTAGATCAGAGTTTGGTCCAAGAGCATTAGGTAATAGATCTTTATTGTATAACCCAAACGATTTTAATGCAAAGGAAAAAATAAATCTAATTAAAAAAAGAGAATGGTTTAGACCTTATGCGGGTACAGTGCTTTATGAAGATAAAGATGAATGGTTTAATTTTTATGGAAAAGATGAAACTAAATACATGTCCTATGCTGTGAAAATTAAAGAAGATAAATGTAATATAATACCAGGAGTGTGTCATATTGATAAAACTTGTAGAGTTCAAACTTTAAAAAAAGAAGATAATTTTGATTTCTATGAACTTATTGAAGAATTTAAAAAATTAACTGGTATACCTGTTCTCTTAAACACTTCATTAAATGTAGCAGGAAAACCATTGGTAGAAACTGTTCAACATGCTATAAATTTTCTTACAAAAACTGATACAGATTATTTATATTTACCTGAAACATATTTATTACTAAGTAAGAAGACATAATGATTGATGAAATATTTGACTTACCCGTTCCGGGTTTAATAAACAGAAAAATTATTAACTACCTAGGAGAGCAACAATGGTCTTACGCTAGTGATAATGATACAAAATATAAAAATTCTTTTTATGATATTGTTTCTAACCCTCTAGTAAAAGATTGTGGACAAACAATTGTTTCTTACTTAAAACATGGTCAATATAGAAATGACCTTACATTAAATTTTTTTGGAGAATATATTTTTTCTTTAATTCAAGAAAGATCAAAATTTAAAATAAAAGATCTCGGTAGATTATATTGGAATTTATATACACCCTCATCAGAAAGTAAATTACATTTTGACGATGGTAATGTAGGTAAGTTTATATCTGCAGTATATAACTTACATACTAATGATGGGGGCACACAAATAGAAGATCAATTTATAGCCTCTAAAGAAAGTCAAGTTATTATTTTTAAAAGCGAAAAAATACATAAAGCAATTGCTCCAAAAACTAATAACCTTAGATTAAGTTTAAACATAATTATGGAGCTTAATGTATAAAGTAATAGACAATTTTTTAGATGATGAATCTTATAAAAATTTGAACAACGTCATTAAAGGCGGATTCTTTAATTGGTTCATTGAAAAAGAGGATACTGATGATAATAATAAAAATTTAAATGGGTTTTTCAATCATAATTTTTTTAACAATCATGAACCAGCAAGTCCTTATTTTAAATCTTTAATTATTCCAATTCTTAAAAAACTTAATATTTGTTCTATTATAAATATTAGAGCGAACTTATCTTTAAGAGATGTAGATACAATTGAATCTGGTTTACATACTGATAATGAATCAAATTCAGCCTATACAGCCATATTTTTTTTAACAAAATGTAACGCTGTAACAGTCCTTGAATTGCCAGAAAAAAAAATAAATGTTAAAAGTATTGAAAATAGAATGTTAATATTCAAGTCAAAAATAAAGCACAAGGTTATTTATCATACAGATGTGCACAAACGTTTTGTTATAAATTTTAATTTTTTCAATGAAGAATAGCTCTAGTACGTACTTTTACAAAGACAAAATTATGGTATAATATCTCATGCCCTTAACAAAAGTAGATATAGCCCCTGGATTTAATAAACAAGTTACACAGACCGGAGCACAAGGTAAGTGGACTGATGGAGACTTTGTAAGGTTTAGATACGGCTTACCTGAAAAAATAGGGGGCTGGGAACAAATTTTAGAAAGCACTTTAATAGGAGCAGCAAGAGAACAATTTATTTGGGCAGACTTAGACGGAAGAAAATATGCTGCAATAGGAACTAATAAAGTTTTGGTAATATATTATGAAGGTGCTTTCTTTGATATAACTCCTTTAGGCACAGCTCTTACGGGATGCACATTTGATACAGTTAACACTTCAGCAACTGTTACTGTGAACAAAGCGGCACATGGTTTAGAGCCTGGAGATATATTTTTATTTTCATCTGTAACACCTCCAACAGGAGCAGGTTATGTTGCATCTGATTTTGAAACAAATCCTTTTCAAGTAATTACTGTTCCAGGGAGTGATGAATTTACTATTACAATGGCTAGTGCAGCAGGGACAACGGTCAACGGATCAGGCTCAGCCACAGTTACTCCATATATAAAACCTGGTGCTTTAGGTTCTACATTTGGATTTGGTTGGGGAACAGGATTATGGGGTGGTGGCCAACAAGTATTTAGTACATTGAATGGAGCATTATTAGATGACACTGCTGGAACTGGTGGGTCAGGAACATCAATTACTTTAGCATCTACTTCAGGATTTCCATCGACAGGAACTATAAAAGTCGGAGCTGAATTTATTTCTTATACAGGTATTTCATCAAACGACCTTACTGGTATTACAAGAGCTGCGGCAGGAACAAGATCAGCACACTCAAGTGGCGCAGGTGTTGAAGTATTTACAGGATGGGGAATAGAATCATTATCTCAAACCTTAACAACAGACCCTGCATCTTGGTCATTAGATAATTTTGGTGAACAACTTATTGCAACAATTAAAAATGGTCAATCTTTTTCTTGGAATCCTATTAACTCTGATTCTAATGCTTTAAACACAAGAGCAACAATAATTTCAAATGCACCGACTGCTTCTGTAATGTCTTTAGTTTCGGACAGAGATAGACATTTAGTTATGCTTGGAACCGAAACAACTATTGGAACTCCAGGAACACAAGACAAAATGTTTATAAGATTTTCAGATCAAGAGAATATTTCTGATTACACACCAACATCTGTTAACACTGCAGGTACATTTAGACTTGATTCAGGGACAAAAATTGTTGGTGCAGTTAAAGGTAAAGATTATACTTTTATTTTAACTGATAATGCAGCTTATGTAATGCAATTTGTAGGTCCACCTTTTACCTTTTCAATTAGACAAGTAGGTTCAAATTGTGGATGTATCGGGCAACATGCAATGAAATATGTTAATGGTATAGTTTATTGGATGGGAGAGTCTGGTGGTTTTTTTGTTTATGATGGTACCGTAAAATCTTTACCATGTGCTGTAGAAGATTTTGTTTTTACAACAAAAAATGGAAATAATTTAGGAGTAAATTTTTCTGCTGGTGAATCTGTTTATGTAGGATTAAATCATTTGTATGAAGAAATATGTTGGTATTATCCACAAGCAACATCTGATTTTAATGATAGATATGTTTGTTATAATTACCAGGATAACACTTGGGTGACAGGATCTTTATCAAGGACTACTTGGGTAGATGCTAATCTTTATGAAAATCCGTATGCTACAGAATTTAATTCTACAGGAACTGGGACTTTTCCTACTGTTCAAGGTGTAACAAATATAAATGGATCAACCAAATATTTTGAACATGAAAAAGGTGTTAATGAAGTCGACACAGCTGGTAACAAAACTGCGATACCTGCTTTTATTGAATCAGGAGATTTTAGCTTAAACCCTGATGGAACTAACGCTGAGTTTTTCATGAGCATGAGAAGATTTGTACCTGATTTTAAAACTATACAAGGCAATGCTCAGGTCACTATTTTGCTTAGAAATTTTCCTAGTGATACAGAAGCATCGTCTCCATTAGGACCATTCACGGTCACCGGATCAACACAAAAGGTCGATACAAGAGCTAGAGCTAGATTTGCTAGTTTAAAAATTGCTAACACATCTACTGATGAAAATTGGCGTTTTGGAACTTTTAGAGCTGATGTCCAATTAGATGGAATGAGGGGATAATGTTAACTGTAAATGATTTGATTGGTTTAAATTATTCTAGTTTAAGAAATCCAATTACACCTAGACAAGACATGAATCGTAATCAACCTTTTTTGAATAGTAGTTATCCTCAACCCGAATTTTTTCCTAATGATCAACAAGGTTTATTAAATGTAAACATGGGTGCTACAGGGACTATCCCAATGGCTGCGAATATCAATGCACAACCGTTGATGGGTGAAACATCTGGAATAGCTCCTTTACTTAAACAAGATATGGATTCTGGCACAAGCGTTGATAACTTTCAAGGATTTACAGATAAACAAGTTTTTTCAAAACCAACTACACCTAAAAAAGGAGAAGGTTTAAAAGGGTTATTATCTTTAGCTTTCAGTCTTGCTGTACCAGGAGCAAGTCTTTTGATGAGAGGACCAAAAGGATTAGCGGGATTAAATAGAAGAATACAACAATCTGATTTTGGACAAGCAACATCTTTAATTGATTATTTTAACACAGTAAAAAACAGAAGATTTACTGGACAAAACGACCCTCAAGGAGGACCTATCACTACTTTTAGAAATGTAAAACAACAAGCACAAGATAAAATAGACGATAGAAACAGAGGACAAATACCAACTAAAACACCAACACCATCAAGACCAAGCGCTTATTCAGAAGCAAAAAGTGCATTTACAGCAGGAAGATAATGGCAAGAGTAGATATAGTAATACCAGAACCAACACCTGTTTATACAGAGGAAAATCAAAGACAAGTAACTCAGTCTTTACGAACGATGCAAGATAAGTTAAACACTTCTTATCAACAAGAATTAAAAAATGAACAGGATGCTTTCAATTATTTTTTATCATGACAATTAGATATAAAAATCAAGGATTCAAACAATCTAGCACAGCGAAGACCACTGTATTTACATGTCCTAGTGATGCAACAGTAATTGTTAAAAGTGTTTATTGTGCAAATAACGATGGATCATCAGCCGTATTAGTAAATATGAATTTAGTTGATTCATCTGATTCAAGCACAGAGTATGAATTTTTTCGGGCTGATCTTGCTGCAAAAACACAGGTTAATGCTACACCTCAAGGTTTAAATTTAGAAGCTGGAGATGCAATAACAGTTCAAGCAGCCTCAGGAAGTAATACCATTCAAGGTGCAATAAGTTACGCACAAATAGATAGATCACAGGAGAATGGCTAAAATAACAATATTTCAAGATTCTATAATTGTTGGATCTTTAAAAAATAAAAAATTAAAAGATCTTATTAAATCTACCTTAGATCATGAAGAAAAAACAAATTCTGGAAATGTAATTTCTAATCATGGTGGATATCAAACTAAAAATATATGGAACGAAAATATCATAAAACCTATATTAGAAAAAACATCAGATCTAATTTCACAAAGTTATTGTTTCCCAAGATTACAATTTAAAATGTTAAATTTATGGATTAATAAAAATTATAAACATAATTTTAATAAAATACATAATCATGCTATGTCTGATTTTTCAGGTGTCTATTACATAGAAGTTTCGGAAAAAAATGGAGAGTTAGTATTTTATAGAGGAGACAAAACTAATCAAGTAATGAATATACAGAAAAATTTTAAGGGTAAAGATTTTGATGAAAATTTTTGCCTACAACCTTTGGAAAATCAATTAGTTATTTTTCCATCACATTTACAACATATGGTTTTTCCTCACTCTGAGGAAAAGGCTAGAATTTCAGTTTCATTTAATATAAAAGTATTGCATGGCTAGACAAAAATTTATACATTTTGTACCTAGACCAAAACCAAGAAAGAGACCTGGAAGGCATAAAAAAAGACTTAACAAAAATGAAAAAAGAGATTATAAAAGATACGCAAAACAAGGAAGGAAACAATGACCGACCCAATAAAAATACCTGCTGTAGCAAAAGAAATAATTAAACACAAAAGAACTGGGAAAGTTTATGATACTAAAGCTGATTTTGATGCTGATGTTGCTGATCCCAATACTGATACTACTGTGGATGATTTTAGACAGGACTTAGAAATTAAAGTTACAAGAGTTGGTAACATAGGTGCAAAAACAAAAGAATAATGCAACCTAGAGGAGCTACTGAACTTCAGCATGAGTTACTTGAAAAATATGTTGATAAAGAATTATTAAATAAATTTCAAATATGCACATCTATTCCAGGTAAAGTGCCACTGGATCCTAGTAAAATAAATATTCTTTGGCAAAAGAATTCTTGGGACCAACCTAATCTACAAAGTTTTTTTAAAAACAAAGACAGACATTATGAATACGATTGGTATGTTTTTAATTCACATTGGTGTTATGAAAAATTTAGATATTTTTTTCAAATACCTGAAGATAGATCTATTGTAATTAAAAATGGTGCACACCATTTCCCCAAAAGAAAAATATACAAAAAAGGTGATCCAATTAGAATAATGCACCACTGTACACCCTGGAGGGGTTTGAACGTATTATTATTGGCTATGCAATATGTACAAAATAAAAATATTACACTTGATGTATATAGTTCTAATGAAGTTTATGGAAAAGAGTTTGCCGATAGAGCAAACAAAGATACAGAAGGATTATTTGAACAAGCTAAAAAATTACCTAATGTAAATTATATAGGCTACAAACCAAATGAATATATATTAGAACACATTACAGATTATGATTTATTTGTATACCCATCTATATTTGAAGAAACATTTTGTGCTTCAGCTTTGGAAGCTTTAGCAGCAGGATTACATGTTATCACGACTAATTTTGGTGCTTTACCTGAAACTTGTGCTGAGTGGCCTGTCTATGTCAATTACACAAAAAATTTAGAATTGTTAGCGGTGAGTATAGCAGGAGCAATAGATATTAGTGCTCAATACTTGCACACAGATAGAATACAAAATCATCTTGATGAACAACAAAAATACTATAAAAATTTTTATAGCTGGGATAAAAAAGCTATGGAATGGACAAACTTTTTGAAAGGAGCTTTAAGTGTCAAGCAGTAAATACATAAATGAAGATACATATCAAACATTACAAGAAGTAAATATAGAAACACAATCAGACTATGAAAGGGCTACTGAACCATTATGGAAAGAAAATCCGAATGAATTTAAAGATATAGAATTGTTTGTAGCAACACCTGTACATAGTGAAGTATCTATACATTACACTCAAGCTTTGATAGAATTTCAACAAGAATGTTTTAAGAAAAAACTTAAAGTTTCTTTTCATTTAATTAAATCATCTTTAGTAACACAAGGAAGAAATTTATCTGTAGCTGGTTTGTTAGAGTCGAAAGCAACACATTTATTATTTATAGATTCAGATATATATTTTCAAGGTAAGTCTATATTTGCCATGTTAAAAGCAGACAAGCATATTATATCTGTACCATATCCTTTAAAAACTTTGATGTGGGAAAAAGCTTTTGCAAAAATGCAGGAGGGTAAAATAAAATCTCCCGATGATATAAGGAGAGCTTTGCATACTTACCCAATGAAAGTACCTAACCCTAATGATATAAAGGTACATAAAGGAGTTATGGAAGTTACTGATTCACCAACAGGATGTATGTTGATTAAAAGAGAAGTTATAGAGAAAATGATTGAGAAATATCCTGAAAAAGAAATAGTACAAAAGACAGTTATCAACGGCAAATATGTTAACAAACCTAATATGTGGAATTTTTTTGATACTCTCCATGATCCAAAAGAAAAGACTTACAACGGAGAGGATTTTGCATTCTGTAAACTTTGGAGAGATTTGGGTGGTAAATGCTATGCCTATATTAATGACGCAATAGTGCATGTAGGAGAGCATCAATACCAAGGCAAGTTTCATGATGAGTTGATATCAGCCAAGTAAAATGATAATATTAGAGACTTTAGATCTAAAAGGAGAATTTATATAATGCTACAATTTTTACCTTACGCACTTGCAGCATATGGTGGTTACAAAGGATATCAAGCAAATAAACAAGCAGGAGCATCTGGTATTAATAGAATATTAGGTGGTGTTACAGGAGCCACATTAGGATATTTTGGTGGTAAAGCGGGACTGGCAGGTGGAGCACAATTAGGTCTTCCAGGTTTTCCAGCTGCACAAGCAGCATTTACTCCAATAACTTCAGCCTCATTTATGCCAGCGTCAATTACAGATGCTTTTAAAGAAAGAGCCGCAAAAAAACTTTTAGAAGATGAAACAAAAAAAAGAAGCATTTTAGATTTCTTTACAAGACAAAGAGTCGAAGACGGGAAAATTATTGCGGGTGAAAGAGAAATAGACCCTATGAAAGCAGGTATCGGAGCAGGAGCATTAGCTTATCTGTCTGGAGCGTTTGAGCAGAAACCAGTAGATTTGTTTACGCCAACATATAATCTTAATTACGGAGAGTTTGCACGAAAAAGACCTGACATGAAATTTATTGATCCCGTTACAGGTGAGGAAAAAACATACGAAAAAATTTATATACCAGAACAAGATCGACCAGCAGACGCTGAAAGAATGGGTCCATACGAAATTTCAAGAAACAGATTTAATCAAGGTGGTTTAGCTGAAGTTAAAAAATTTAATGAAGGTGGTGTGAACTATCTTCCTTCAAAAATGTCTCACGATGAAAACGATGCTAACAATTATGTTAGAGCATCGGGATATGTTGAAGATGGTTCAGGTGTTGGAGACAAAGACGAAGATACAATGTTAGCACAACTAGCTGACGGAGAGTTTGTAACGAGAGCGGATGGTGTATTGGGAGCAGGTATTATAGCAGGAGCTAATCCTAATAGTATGAAAGATATGAGAGAAAAAGGTGCTCAATATTTTTATGAACAACAAAAAAGATATAAAAGAGTATTTGACTTAATCCAGGATGCTAATGAGACAAACAAGAAAAAAAATTAAACCTTTAGTACAGGTAATTTCTGTTGAACCTAAGGATATAGAAAAGTTCTGGCCTTTAGCTGAGTTTATGGTTAGTGAGGCACTGAAATATTCTGGTAAATACGCTGATGCAAAACACATATATGATTATTTAAAAAAAGATATGATGCAGTGTTTTCTTATGTTTGGTTCTGATGAATTAGAGGAAAACAAAGTTTTTGGTGTTGGGATAACTAGAATATCTGAGATGCCAAACTATCAACAATTAGAGATTGTTATCTGTACAGGAAAAAGAAGGGACTTATGGGAGGACCAATTTGTTGATACAATAACAAAGTTTGCAAAAAATAATGGGTGCAAACGTTTAAGTCTTTGGGCTAGACCTGGTTGGGAGAAAGTCTCGAAAAAATGGGGATGGCAAAAGAAACATGTGCAACTAGAGAAGTGGATAAATAAATGAGTTTTATAAGTAATATATTTGGTGGCGGAAGTAGTGCACCTCAATCGACTCCAGCGTCTCAAACACAATATGTAAGAGAAGCTCCTGGTATTGAAGAAAGAAAATTAGAATTAATGGATATAGCGCGTCAGGTAGCGCAACAGCCAGTAAACATACCCGATGTTAAAACAGCACCTTTATCAGTTTTAGAACAAAGAGGTATTCAAACTGCAGGGACAACGGGCATCGGAACACCGACAACGGCTGCAGGTATTGGACAAATATTGTCAGCGGCTCAAGCACCAAACATATCTCAGTTTTTTAACCCTTTCCAACAATATGTAACTGATGAAATTAACAGACAAGCACAAATGGGACAGAATCAATTATCTGCACAAGCTGTCAGATCAGGTGCTTTTGGTGGTGGAAGAGAGGGTGTGCAAAGAGCTGAACAAGATCTAAGAAGGTTAGAAGCAATTGGTAGATCACGAGCACAAGGTTTTCAAACTGCACTAGGAGCGGCACAGAATCAACAAAGAGTTGGTTTAGCGGCAGGGCAACAATTAGGTGCACTTGGACAACAACAAGCCGATATGGCAAGACAAGATATAAATCAATTGTTAGCGGCCGGTGGTTTAGAAAGACAGTTAGCACAACAAGCTTTAGATGCTCAAAGAGCAACACAGTTACAACAAGCTTACGAGCCATTCCAAAGAACAGAATTCTTAAAAAACATTTACGCTGCAGGGCCAACAAGTCAATCACAAATAACGATGGCTACCGCGCCAACAGCAGCACCTTTAGCACAATCTATAGGGACAGGGTTAGGAGCTTTCCAAGCGTTCTCAGGAATAGGAGGATAAATGAATAAGGTTTTGTTAAGACCTCTTTTCAAAGATGCCTATCTTAAAAAAGAAAAAAAGTTAGAAGTTAAAAAGTTTAACGTAGGTGGTTTTTCTAAAGTAGAAAGACGAAACCTTTTATTAACTCCAATTACATCTGCGTTATTACAAGCAACAAAAAGACCAGGTGAAGGAGAGTTAGGAGCTTTAGCTAGAGCTTTTGGTAAAGGTATTGAAGCATTACCACAAACTCAACTTGCAATTAAGAATTATGATTTACAAGCAAGAGAAGAACAGAGAAAAATAAATGAAGCCAAAAAAACAAAACTTGCAAGCACAAAAACAGTTTATGATGTTGATTTAGATAAAAATGTTTTAGCGACTGAGGAACAAATACAGACAGCAGAATCTAAAAAAATTCCTGGATCAATGAGATACTTGCCAGAAAAGAAAGAACCAAAAGCAGATTCATTTCAAAGTGTTTGGAACACAGAAACTCAATCAGAACAATTTGTACCAAAGAGTCAATTAACAAAGACGAATTCTAAAGGTGAACCTTTATTT
>TARA_A100001201_G_scaffold19379_1_pt1 | contig 12895 bp, 20 predicted proteins | sample TARA_A100001201 | Tara Oceans TARA_A100001201 (sample SAMEA2619872) | marine metagenome | biome: marine biome (ENVO:00000447); feature: surface water layer (ENVO:00002042); material: "saline water (ENVO:00002010), including plankton (ENVO:xxxxxxxx)" | depth 5 m | reverse complement strand
CTGCCAAGGTTGACCTCTAAAAGTTGCGGCGGTTCAGACATCAGCACGTTTAAAGCCGCAAGATGGCCTTCCGCAAGATCCATGACATGGATGTAATCACGGATCCCTGTGCCATCTGCTGTCGGCCAGTCATTGCCGAACACCTGCAGCTGCTCTCTTTCGGCTACGGCAACCTGGCAAATAAACGGAAACAGGTTGTTAGGTATGCCAAGCGGATCTTCACCAATAAGTCCTGACGGGTGTGCGCCCACTGGATTGAAGTAGCGCAGACTTGCGATTCGCCAGCTGTAAGGCCTGCTCTGGTCTAGATCACGCAGAAGCTGTTCAACTGCTGCCTTGCTGCAACCGTATGGATTGATTGGTTGAATCGTTGCTGATTCAGGAATCGGTAGCGTTTTTGGGTGGCCGTAAACGGTTGCACTACTGCTGAACACTATGGTTCGGCAGTTATTGCGATTCATCGCTGCGAGCAATGTCCGTGTACCGGAAAGGTTCACATCCCAGTAACGCAACGGATCGGCAACAGATTCAGCAACGGCTTTCAGCCCGGCGAAATGAATAACACCATCTACAGGGCTGGCAGCTTTGAAGGCTTTTTCAACAGCGTAAGGATCACGTATGTCACCCTTGACCACATGCAACATGGATGACCCGGCCAGCAGCTGAACCCGGCGCAACGATTCAAGACTGCTGTTGTCAAAATTATCGAGTACCACCAGCTCGTGGCCTTGCTCAAGCAGAACAAGACAGGTGTGGCTTCCGATGAAGCCAGCACCTCCTGTAACCAAGATTCGGCTCATTGTTTCTTGGCTTTATCAGCTTGCTGTTTCTTGAAGCGTTTTTCTGCCTCATCTCTCGCAGCACTGAGGCTTGTGCAGTGGTGTGATGCACTCTCCTTGGCCTTTTCGTAATTGTGTTTTGCTAAAACCACTTGATTGCACTGTTCGACAATTTGATCGCGAATCATGTCAAGCGTCATGTTTATGGTTCCGTACCAGCCATCAGAATCGTTGGCGGTCAAAAGCAAAAGGTCTTTATCTCGACTGTCACCTTCTTCAACACATTCGTGCTGACAGAGCTTTTCAATCATCAAATCAAAAGACATAAGCAGTCCGTTGATCTTGCGAGCCTCACGCATGATCTCGAAACTTAGGCTTCGGACCTCAGTGTGTACCTTTTGGTGTCGGGTCAATATCAACTGATAATTTGTATCAGTTTCCAGAAATCGGTTGAACTCCTGCATCAGTTAAAGGTGGCAAATGGAAATGGAGGCACCAGCGGTTCGATCCCATTGGCGCTTTGCAATGAGATAGACCACCTGTGCATCATCGTCGAACAGCACGCCTGTTAAAGCATCAAGCGTGCTGCGGCAGAGCTTGTCGATGTCGCCCTTGTTGCGGCCGATCGGATACTTGGTCCAGTTACTGCTGGGCTTGCCCTTAGAGGTGAAGTGGCTTTTGGGCTGTACAAACTTGAAAGTGATGTCAAGGGCAACAGCACCTTCAGTGTTCCAGTCAGGCCCAACAGCTTTGGCCGCAGCGTATTTAACGTCAACCCGCCACGGCTTAACGAATTGACTGGATTCGGCACCGAATTGATTTTTGCTGCCCTGCGGGGCTGGGCGCCCGATAACGTCAAACCTTACTTGCATCGGCTGTATCCGTGAATCTGAAGGATGTAGTCGTGGTCAGTTCGGCAAAGCCTAAAAGCTGTGCCTCCTCCTGCAATTTCTTGATTTGGTACTTCGTGTGCTTGCTGTATGACCATCGGCGGGTTTCCACTGGTTTTACGCGAATGGTCCCAAGCTGAAAAGCGCTGTCTTCTGTTTTGTAGTCGTCAACCTTGCCAGTGCAGATAAACCGATCAAAGTGCTCCAGCTTTTCGTCGAGCTGAGACTGCAGGCCGCGTATTTGAGCCTTTAGGGCCATGATTTCTTCAACCAAATCTTGAGCTGTTTGCATCAGGAGATCCAAGCGGGTTTGCGATGTGGCGCTTTGCGCCAGGTAAAAACGGATGGTTTGCTGTTGACCTTGAACTGCATGTATTTCCTGTAGGCAGCGACTGGATCACCTACGACCTTCAGCTCATCTGGCATTGCCTGGTATGGCTCTGTAAAGCCAGCTTCAGGCAGCCAAAACAGCTCGCGGTGGAACTCTCCGAGCTGCTTGTAAGCAGTATGAACACGCCCGTAGCGCCGGAAGTACTCATGACACAGGCTGTACCCGTGCCGCAAAAGCCAAGTGGCGTTTGAACGTGAATCACCTGCCCAAACAGTGCAGGGATGATGTCTGTAGCCACCTCTGTGCAATGCACCGGCCTTGGTGAGCACCTGATGTTGAATGCCATGTCGGTTCAGAGCTGAGACCAGCATCTGCACCGTTTCGACTGGCATTTTCACGATGTGCTTGTCGCACAGGGTGCGAGCTGAAACCCAAGGGCTTTCGTCGGTATAAAAGATGTTCACCGTGAAAGCTCAGCGGGTTGCATGTCGCGGTTCCAGAAGTAGAAGGTGGCCCAAGCCAGCAGCTCTTCGGTGGTGTCGAAGTACCACTCGTCAAAGTTGACACTCACGAAGTGGTAGGTGGTGCCGTCGTTTTCCTTAAGCTTGAGATAGCGGCCTTCGTAGTTAGCCAGAACCTGCTTGATGTACTTAATGGTGCGAACCTTGGGCAGCTTGTCGGGAATCATGAGTTGAACCGGGGTTGGTTGATATAACTATGGTATACCAAAATGCCGTAGCTGTATACCACCTGAAAGAATCAGGCCATGCCCATACGGACCTTGATGAGCTTGCCGATGCGGTTGCGGACCTTGGCAACCTTGCCTTTGGCGGTTGAACAGGCCACCCAATCACCAGAAGCAATGGTGTGAGCGTATTCAGTTTCGAGTTGATCGAGAAGAACCTTGAGGTCGGAGATCTGTTGGTCGATGGTCATTTGGAATGCCTTGGGGTTGGTTGATATAACTATGGTATACCAAAATACTGGATCTGTATACCATCTGAAAGATCAGATTGATTTTTTCATTCGTTGGTCGATCATTCCTGGCTCTGCGTAGATGGGCATGAACTCGATGATCTCGTTGTAGAAATCAACGTTGTTGTAACTGCGAAGCTCATTCAGCAGAAAGCCGTACTCTTCCATTTGGTCGAATTCCTCAAGTTGCTCCTTGTACTCCTCGATGAGGAACTCGCGTTGGGCCGTGGTGAGGAAGGTGGTCATCTGTGCACCGGGGTTGGTTGATATAACTATGGTATACCAAAAACCCTGACTTGTATACCACCTACCAGCGAGGCTTATCTCGTTTCACAATCCGCATACTTTCGACCCGCCATGTTCCGCATTTGTGCAGCCAAAAAGACCACGATTCGTCAGTCCACTTATAGCTGGGTGACGCGAAGCAACCGAACTGCTGCTTGAACTCCTGCTGACACCTATCGCAGTACTCCGGGTCATCGATTCGTAACTGCTTGATCAGCCCGATCACATAGTCAATGGAACTTTGCCGCAGCATCAGAACGGCTCCTTCACCTCAAGATTTACCGAGTATCTGCCCCAAGCATCCTCCCAAGCATTGATGCATTCTCCAGGGTCGGAGCTGATTACTTTTGCCACACCCGGCCCAGACACCAATGTCACGCATCGGTCAATCCAAAGACGTGGATGGTGGTAGTTCATCATGTTCAAATATCCACCAAGTTGCGCTGTTGCGGCTTTGCGTGATTCCACCGCAGCAGCCGTACTGACAGTTTTGAGATCACCCAGGATCGTTTTGCCTTTGTACTGGATCAAAAAGTCAAAGGATCCACCAAGCGAAATGCGCGGATCGCACAGGCGGTATTCAACAGCAATCGGGTTGGTGTTTTGCACCAGCCAGTTATCCAGCAGTGGCTCAATCCACTCCTGATATCGACCAGGGTTGACCTCTGCTTCACCCAGCAGGTGCTGCTCAAGCGCCGCATGGATGGTGGTGCCCCGCAGCGCCCACCCGTCTTCGCCATCACGGGTTTCGTTGATCCGTTTGCGCACGATTGGGCTCATATCGAAAGACAGAACCCCGGTAACGCTGTGCAGAAGCCAGTTGCCTTGATACGAGTACCGATGGATGTCTTCGAAGAACTCGAGGCCTTCGATCTCTTCAAGCATTTGCAAGGTGGTTTACCAAATGACAATACCATGGTAATTTTAGGAAGTAATTCAACACCATGACAAACTTTGCCAAACTTTGAAAAGGGTCAACCACTGGTGGTCAGGGTGGTTTTGCCGCCTTCCATAGGCGATTTACTAATTGAAACAAAGCCGGAAACCCTGGCTATGCCACACTTTGCGGCCTGTCTGATCGAAGCCGCAATCACCCAAGGGGTTTACATCGGCGCGCAAAGCCAAATAATGGGAGAACCAGCCGCCCGCCAGGGCTCTATAAATAGTGATACTAAGAAAACTAATACTAAAAACCATATAAATAAAGACTTAGAAAGGCATGCAGAACTGATTCGTGAGTTCTGGAAGCTGAAGAAAGGCAGCCGCGGTCCAACCGCCTGGACGCTGCTTATGAATGAGCTGCTGAAGCTCTTGAAGCGGCATGGACATGGTGTGGTCGAGCAACAGCTGCAGCTGGCCATCAATGGCAAATGGGCCAGCGTGTCCTGTACCCGCTACGAGCAGTTCAAACCAGGCGCCAAGGGTGATTCACCACAAGAGCAGGTCAAGCACCCTGCAGGGCGGGTTTTCACCGCTAAGGGTGGCTTCAGCGATGCGACGGCTGGAGGGCTCGTGCCATGAGCCAAACGGCCATCTGTCTGGAAACGAAAAACGTTTACCGACTTGAGGACCTACTGCGGCAACACCCAGAAGACGAGCTGATTAAAAAGTTCAGCGGTAAAAAATTCGGATGCGTTCAATGCATGAAAGAAAGAGATAAGGAAAAGCATGGTGTTTCGCGCCCGATCGAGCAAATACTGTCAGAAATCGACGTCAGCCAGATTCCGCCGGAAAAACATTTTCGGCGTTCTACGTCTTACACACGCAACGATCAATATATTGATTCGCAGTGCTGTTTTACGCATGTGCCGGGAGCGGCTGTTAATACAAAATGCGCTAGCACAGAATCACGTCATGACGAATACTGCACTGAACTTGCCAAAGGCAAGCGTAATCTTATCCCAACACTTGACATTAAAATTCCAAACCTCTTTTCAGTGGTTATGGCCCGATACATCAAGAATCCAAGCTTTCGTGAACCGGATATAGCTTTTTGCATTGCAGAATCACCAGAATTACATAAACAGCTCACAGGTGAGGTTGATAGAGGAGAGCTAAGAGTCCTTGACTTCGACGGATACAAAGGCCACCTTGCGGTTGAAGTGCAAATGTCACCAATAAAACTCGACGAATTCAAGCAACGAACAAGAGACCATTTGAAGCACTTCCAAAACGTTATTTGGATTTTTCACAAAAGTTTTCTCGGCAACGTGATGGCCGTTCGTGCCTATCTTGAAGAAAAAGAAATCGATGCTCACGTCATTGTTGATAAGGGCGGCGGCCTTTTCAAAATCGAGCTGCAAACGTACAAGAAACGCGGAAAGCAAAAACCCCAAAAAAGGCGCGATTTTTGTCCACAAGCTTTGAAGCGAAAATGCAAGCAGGTTAGACGCACCGAACCAGAGCAAGAAGCGGTTTATAAATGGGCATTAGCGCACCTAAAAAGAGGGTATAAAATGGATCAGTTATTCAACCCCCGCTATTGGAAAGATGCAGAAGGCTTTTGATGTCGGTTCGATACGAAAGATTTTGCACCACGGAGTCAGCAAAGGTTATTGGTCTGTGGATGACCTAGATGCCATGCCAGAAAGCTGGAAGCTGAATACACTGGTCGACCCTGATGTTTTTCCTAAGGGCTATATTGGTGTGCAGCATCAGAATCTGTTAAGGGATTACCACCCAGAAAAACCCGCAGCTGCACCCGATCCGCGCGATTTTGCCACCACGCCTGTTCAGTCCAAAGACATCACGGATGACCCTTTCTAAACCAGCCGCTAAAAAGCCTGTAAAGTGCTACTTTTCTGAATCAGAAAAAAGCAAGATTAACGAAATCGCAGCCGCTGAAAACAAAAGCATCAGCAGCTATATTCGCGAAACAGTTTTGTACTCGAGGCCGAAAAAAGGCAAAACTGTTTACAGTGATGCCGTCGAAGCCGCCTGTCGCTGCTACAGCGGCATTCCAAGAATCCACATGGAAGCCATTGTTTCTGCTGTAATCGTTTCAATTCATGACTCAACCCAACCAACCGACTGACGAATCATTTCTGTTTGAGCTGGTGGATCTGCTCGAATGTCGTGCAATTGCCAGATACGAATCTGAAATACAGTTCGATTACGACCAAGCTTGTGATCCAAAACCAGGCACAACCTTTGATATTGACTAGCCTGCTACCATTTCAAAAAACAGATAGCTGTGCTGGAAATCGAAACCCGCGAAATGGACATCAGCACCATTTCAACGTACGCGAAAAACTCCAGAACCCATCCAGAAAGCCAAATTAAAAGCCTTGCTGCAGCTATCGAGCGCTTTGGCTTTACCCAGCCAATCATCGTCAACGATAAAAATACGATCCTTGCCGGGCACGGTCGATTTGAGGCAGCACGCCGTTTGGGCCTGAAGTCTGTCCCTGTCCGCGTTGTATCTGGCCTTTCAGCAGCAGAACAGAAGGCATATGTTATCGCTGACAACAAAATTGCTGAGCAGTCCGACTGGCACTACGAAAACCTGGCAAACGAAATCAGCTCGATCAGCGACTTCGACTTCGGTGAAGACCTCAACTCACTGCTGAATTACAACACCTTCGTAACGACAAAAATCGAGCAGGTGCCGATCGACCAGTTAAAGCCGCACCCTGAAAACTACAAGACCCACCCAGAAGCCCAGCTTGAGCATCTGAAAAAGTCGATTCAGGAGCACGGCATCTATCGCAACATAATCATTGCCGCTGATGGCACGATCCTTGCTGGGCACGGGGTTGTTGAAGCAGCAACATCTCTTGGCCTAGCCTCCATTCCATGCCTCCGCACCAGCCTCAAAGCCAATGATGTCAAGGCATTGAAGTTGCTGACGGCTGATAACGAGATTTCGCACATTGGAGATGCCAACGCGCGTGAGCTAACAGACGTGCTGAAAAAGATACTGATCGATGATGACTTGCTAGGCACCGGATACGACCAACAAAAACTCGAGGCATTGTTAATGGTGTCTCGCTCGAAGGACGAACTGAAGCAGCTGGACGATGAAGATTGGGACAACAGTCTGGACTTCAGTCCGATGGATCAGCCGATCAAGTGCGTCGTCAGCTTTGAAAACGAAAAAGATCGTGCCGATTTTTTCAGAACACTAGGCGTCAGCCACACTGACAAAACCAAAAAACTCTGGTGGCCTGTAAAAGAAAGAACAAAGGTTGCAGACAAGCTTTATATTGAAGATTCAGATCAGCCGTTTTAATGTCGCAGTCATTTTTTGACATTCGAGGTAGAGATGCTTTATATGCCATTCCGCCTGACACAGATCCTGTAGCTTGGGATGACTACATTTCTGATCAGCACTCAGCTGAGCAGTTTGACAATACGCCGAGCGCGCCACTACAAATTGATTTTGAGCTAAACGGTTCCTGCAATATGGCTTGCCCATTTTGCATACATGGCAGCGGAGAGGGGCGTGTCGCAGAGCTTGACTTTGACACCTACGCAAGGCTGATCGATGAAGCGGCCAAGATCGGCACCAAGTCAATCAAGCTGAACTACATTAATGAGCCACTGCTTAGACGTGATCTTGAAAAAGCAGTTTCCTATGCCAAATCCAAAGGCATACTGAACATTTATTTTGTTACCAACGGAGCTCTGCTTTTTCCGGCACGACGTAAATCCTTGCTCGCATCTGGGGCAACCAAAATCTTCGTGTCGATTGATGCCGCTACGCCCGAGACCTACAACAAGCAACGACGCAATGGTGCGTTTGAAACCATTGTCGAAAATGTTAAAGCCCTGGTGGAAGAACGCAACGCGCTAGGTCAAAAGTTTCCCATCGTTCGAGTTTCGTTTCTGAAAAATCAGCTCAATATTCACGAGGCAGATCAGTTTTACGATTACTGGAAAGACATCGTGGACGTGGTTACGTTTCAAACCATGAACGAGGTTCCTGGTCACAAAACAGGGCTCACGCTTGAAGACACCAAAGAACCATTGCCGTGCAGTTTCCCCAATAAGCAGCTTGTAGTTGATTCCGAGGGCGACATTTTGCCCTGCTGTAAGCTCTACGGCAAAAGTCTGGCCTTGGGTAACATCAGTTCAATGTCGCTTGAAGAGGCTTGGAGTTCGGACAAAATGGTGGCCTTACGCCATGCCCATAGCTCCGGCACATGGCAAGACAATTCTGTCTGTCGTAAATGCTTGCTTAATCAGTAATGCGTACGCGCTACCCGATTTATATCCCGTCGCATGGCAGGTATGAGTCAATGCTTACGCCGCCACTTTTCAAAAAGTACGGCGTACCCTTTTACCTGGTTGTCGATGAAACGCAATGGGACAAGTATTGCCAAGCAGGCTACGAAGAGCACCTGCTGAAGCTTCCGTTCCTGAATAACGGCACCTCGTTTCCGCCGCGCGTTTTTATAACTGAACATTCCAGAGCAAACGGTGACAAGCGACATTGGCAGATCGACGACAACATCAGATCGTTCAAATACTTTAACGGTAAAGCCAGGGTCCCTACAGATCCTGGCCTAGCCCTGCGGATCGTAGAAAACTTCTGTGATCGTTGGTTAAACGTTGGTGTTTACGGTCCAAACTACAACTGCTTCAATATCCCAGGCACCGTCAAAAAGCCCTATCGAAAAAACACCCACATTTACTCCTGCATGTGCATGCTGAATTCGCTTCCGTTTACTTGGCGTGGTCCTTGGAATGAAGACGTAGATCTATGTCTGCAAACATTGGCGCACAAATATTGCACCATCGCCTGTAACTTTATGGGCGCAGAAAAAATGGCAACGATGACCGTCAAAGGCGGCAACAGTGACGCTTACCAAAACCTAGATTCAAGAGCTTATGGCTCAAGAACCCTGCAACAAAGGTGGCCTGGCATCGTTGAACTTAAAAACAAATACGGTCGTCCACACTTTCACATCAAAAACAACTGGCAAATGTTCAAGGACATCCCACTTGTAAAAGATCCAGATTACCAGCCAGAATCATTTAAGCTCAAGCAGGTAACGATCGGCTGAGAGATGGGTAAGCGGGTCACCTTAAAGGAAAAAGAATGGAGAATCGCTCGTATGGCGGCGCTGAAAGCGCGCAACGTGCCGAACTCGGAATGTGTGGCTTATGCCGCACGTGAGTGGGGGTTGGACCGACGACAGGCTTACAAGTACATAGAGTGGGCAAACGAAGTCACAGCCAAGGACTGGGACATCGATCGGCGTCAGTTCACAGCCGACCTGATGGCACAGCTTGCAACACTTGCTCAAGAGGCCAGAAAGGCGAGCCAATACAGTGCCGCGCTGGGCTGCATCAATACAATGGCCAAGATGGCAAAAATCGTGAAATGACACTGCAGCTGAGATCAACCGACGACGGTCAAGGCTATGAGGTGTGTCTTACGGAAGATGGAATTACAGAGTGCACCTTTGTATCGTCAATGCACCTGGTTGACGAAAAAGAAACACAATTACGCAATGCCATAAAGAGACAAGCCTTTAATTCTTTTATCGAAAGAAAAGCAGAAGACAGATGAATCCGTTACAGCTCAAAGGCAAAAGAGGGCTGAACTTTTTCTACCATTTGCTTTGCCAAGCAGGCTTTAACGAATCAGAAAAAATATGCCGCACTGCCCACCACACGATGCAGCTGCTGGGTACAAATGGAAAGTCAGGGCTGAAGGCTGATCCGGCTTTGCTGGAAATTGAAAAAAGGTGGTACAAAAGCTTGCCAGATAACCCGGACTATTCTGTGTACGCAGAGCCCATTTATTTAGCTGATACGTGGTGCTGCTGGGACTTTTATGCACGTCAGTATTTGTCCGACTTGTTTTTGACCGATAAATGCTGCGAATCTGGACTGCAAACGCTGATCGGTAGTGGTGCGATCATTGACGTAGGCAACGGGCTTGGATTTGCAACGGCAGCACTGAAGCATCTGTTTCCGATGCGTCGTGTTATCGGTACTAATTTGCCAGGCACTGCACAGTGGCAAATTAACCAGATCATGTCGGCCAGATACGACTATGAGCTTATGTCAAACGATCAGTTGCTCGAAGAGCGACCACGGACAGCAATGATTTTTGCATCAGAGTATTTTGAGCATTTTGAAGCCCCGATCAGTCATTTCAATGAGCTGCAATCGCTTGAACCCAACGTATGGGTAACAGCAAATTCATTTGGCGCAAAATCCCCAGGGCACTTTGACTTTTACCAATCTGATGGTGGTATTGTCGAGGCCAAAAAGATGGGCAGACTGTTCGGCAAAAACGCAAGAGAACTAGGTTACAGCGCTAAAGACACTAAATTGTGGAACAACCGCCCCTCGGTGTGGGTTAGATGAGCATACTTGCGGCCATACCCTCAGGATCAATCACGCTGGATGAAGAAGGTACTGATTGCTTCCGCCAAGAAGACTTTGCCGAGGTGGTCAACGTACTGGAAAACAATCTGACCGAACCGCAGCGTCAAGTTTATGAAGCTGAAGAACGATTCAAGTTGCTGTGCAGTGGTCGACGTTTTGGCAAAACCTACCTATGCATCACACGTTTGCTGAACTGGGCGCTTGAAAAGCCAGAAAGCCTGAACTGGTATGTCACGGCCAATTACCGGATGGCGAAACAAATTGCATGGCGGCAACTGAAAAACATGGCCCCACGGGATCTAGTGGTAAAGCAAAACGAATCCGACCTCAGCATTGAGTTCATAAATGGCGCACAGATCGCATTACGGGGTGCTGATAATGAAGACTCGCTTCGTGGTGTGAGCCTCAGTGCTCTTGTGGTTGACGAGGCTGCTTATGTCAAACAGTCCGCGTGGGAAATGGTCTTGCGGCCTGCCCTGTCTGACCAAGGCGGTCCTGCATGGTTTATCACCACACCAGCTGGCCTGAACTGGTTTCACGATTTATGGGAACAAGCGCAGGATCAAAACGATTGGCGAACGTTTTCGTTCACGACCGTTCAGGGTGGGAACGTACCTGCGGCAGAGGTTGAAGCAGCCAAGCGAACGCTGGATGAGCGAACGTTTCGTCAAGAGTACCTTGCCAGCTTTGAAACGTTATCCGGCAGGGTTTACCCAGGCTTTACCGATGAAAACATCAGCGATGAAGTCAAGGACACAGGCGATGCCATCTTTTGGGGCACTGACTTCAACGTCAGCATCATGGCTGGTGTTCTTGGCAGCCGAGTGGGTGACACGTTGCATATCTGGGATGAGCTGGCAGTACAGCAGTCCAATACGGATGAAGTGTGCGCCATGCTCAAGCAACGCTTCCCAGACCGAAAAATCATTGCTTACCCAGACCCAACAGGATCAGCCAGAAAAACTTCATCGGCTGGCCGAACGGATCACGACATCATCAGACGATTCGGGTTTGGCTGCGTCAGCCCTAGGGCTCCGTGGGCCGTTAAAGACAAGATCAATGCAACCAACTGGATGATCCGCACAGCGGAAGGTCAAATGCGTCTGTTTATTCACCCGCGTTGCAAGCACACCATCAAGGCCTTGAAGAACGTCACGTACAAACAAGGCGCTGAAGACTATGTAATCGACAAATCGGCCAACATCGAGCACTGGACTGACGGACTCGGGTATCTGATCCTCAGCGAGTTCAACCCACTGCACGAACGAGCTGGACGGGGCACTGGCATCAGGCTTTACTAAACTGATTGCGATGGGCGGGTTTTAGCTGTGTATTCAGGCTTTTCTGGTCGCCAACGTGTTGGCAATGTCACCACCGTTGAAAGCCCAAACACGGCTTACATCAACATGGAGCCGCACTGGCTTTTGATCGAAGCACTGTTACAAGGCACATACGGTGTAAGAAAAAAGCACAGAACATATTTGCCGCAGGAGCCAAGAGAACTCGATGAGTCATACGACAACAGACTGATGCGCTCAACGCTGGCGCCTTACTACGTCAGGCTGGAGCGAATGTTGGCGGGCATGCTGACTCGCAAACCAGTTCGTCTTGAAGATGTAAGCGATGTCGTCACTGAACAGCTGTTCGACGTTGACCTGCAAGGCAATGACCTGAACGTATGGACTTACGAAACAGCCCGTAAGTGCATTCGTTATGGGCACGTTGGCGTTCTTGTCGATGCACCGAAGGCTGGTGAAAATGGCCGCCCGTATTGGACCCAATACACACCACGCGACATTCTGGGTTGGCGAAGCGAAGTCAAGGATGGGAAGCAACAGCTAACTCAGTTGCGACTGATGGAACAAATAACTGTTCCTGATGGTTTATACGGTGAAAAGCAAGTGCAACAGGTGCGGGTGCTCACCCCAGGTGCATTTGAGATTCATCAAAAAGACAAAAAAGGCGACTTTGTTCTGATCGATGAAGGAAGCACAAGCCTTTCGGACATTCCGTTTGCTGTTGCTTACTCCAACCGCGTCGGTGTGCTGGAATCGCGACCACCTTTGGCAGACATTGCGGAGCTGAATCTAAAGGCGTATCAGGTGCAATCTGATCTGGACAATCAGCTGCACATCAGCGCCGTGCCGATGCTGGCCATCTACGGGTTCCCGCAGTCAGCAGAAGAGATCAGCGCAGGCCCAGGCGAAGCGATGGCGCTTCCTTCAGAAAGTCGAGCCGAGTACATCGAGCCGGGCGGCAACAGCTACAACGCACAGTTTCAGCGCCTTGAT
>TARA_A100001201_G_scaffold27443_4_pt1 | contig 12910 bp, 16 predicted proteins | sample TARA_A100001201 | Tara Oceans TARA_A100001201 (sample SAMEA2619872) | marine metagenome | biome: marine biome (ENVO:00000447); feature: surface water layer (ENVO:00002042); material: "saline water (ENVO:00002010), including plankton (ENVO:xxxxxxxx)" | depth 5 m | reverse complement strand
TTTGTTGTGAAATTGTTCCAAAGAGGTATCATAGCTGTAGCTATAAATGATATAGCTGGGTTAATTACATCTATATTTTTTAGACCTAATGCTTTCATAACTAAATCTTGACCGTGAGATGCACTGGTAACTGCGACTGCATATTTGTGACCAACCATTTCAGCAAACTTTTCTTCGAACTCTGCTACTTTAGGACCTTTACCCCACCAACCACTTTCAATAACTTCTCTGATTGCTTGTACTTCTTCTTCGCCACCTTGTGGGCCTAATACCGGTAACATTTTTTCTCTAATTTTCATTATTATCCTCCGAAAATACTTCTACCATTAAAACGTTCTCATCATTAATCATAATATATCTACCATCCTTACATTTGAATTTTGTAAATTGACCTTGTTCGATTGACAACGTATCAATACCGTGTATAGTCTTTCGATAACCCTCTTTAAAATGTATAATTTGTGTAACATATCTACCTTCGTGAGCTACTGAAGATAGTAGATTCTTTTCACTCATTTCCTACCTCATCTTTGTTTCTATAATCAAGACCTCTCTGACATTCATATATGTAATCTGAATCAACGTACGTATCACTTAACCAAGTTATTCGTTCAGTGCCTAATATCTTATTCATTTTGTAACATACTAAAGCTGGAAATAAGTTTCCGAATGAACCTAAACCTTTTGTACCTCTATAATGTGGACCACCTTTTGGACACCACTCATCTGGTTCTGTTATTGGTGGTTCATAAGCTTCTTGTCTTGGTTCAAACCCACCAATTTTTTTGACATCACGATATCTCATACAAATAAATGAAGGTCTAACTTTTACCATTGGTAATATTCTATCGAACATCCATTGATTTTCTTCTTTAACGTAATCTTTAAACTCAGCTCCATCAAATTCTTCTTTAATGCCTATTTCTGTTTTTTTGAATGGGTCAAAGTTGTCTGAGTAGTCACGACCATTACCTACAACAAGATATCCTTCATCTAATTTATCTAAACATAGTTGTATAAAACCCATATCTTTTATTATTAAATCATCGTGTAAAAAGAAACAAACTGTATTTTCATCTAAATTCAAATAATCGATAGCTTGGTCAAAAGCACCACACTCTTCACCACCGTTAAAGAAAACTTTATATTCAAAATTATCTGATATTTCTTTTGGAGGTTCTCTATGACAAGACCAAAATACATCTATAAAGTCATTCATATCTTTAAGTTCTTTTAGAGCATTGTTAGTTTCAGTTCTATTAAAATGCCAACCAGTCACAATGAATTGAATTTTCACTTTATCTCCTTTTTAAAATCTTGATAATTAAAAAATCTATCTTGATTATAATGAAGTTTATTTAAGTTACCTTTCGAAACATCATTAAATTTTTTATACCAATTTGTTTGACGTTTGAAATGTGATTCTTTTTTATCATCTTCATTCTTTACATATAATCTTTTTTTAGGATGATTTCTATTATGAACTTTTAACACATTCTTTATAACAAATTGTCTATAATTTTGACCCATATGTAATAAACAACTTTGTAGAAAAGCACTGTCGTCACCATTCATATAAACAGCTGGTGGTAAATTAGCACCTGTCATTAGTAAATCTCTTGATATTATAAGACCACTACCGTCAAACTTTGGATGTGATATTAATCTCACATCTAATTGGTCAACTTCATTATTAATATTGTCCATTTCTTCTTGACTCATTGTATATCTTATGCTACTTTGTTCAGTTAATGCTTTAGGGTCTGCCATTTCATAAAAAGGTGCATCAGTAAATTTATTGTGTTCTAATACTTTCCAACTATCGTCCCACATTTTTCTAACACCAAAAGTTGTAATGTATCTATTGATATTGTTTGACTTAGCATGTTCTGATATTTGTTCAAGTGTTACAAATAATTCTCTTGGAAGTAAACAATCTGATTCACCCCATATCGTAAAATCATAATCGACACCTTTGTTGTTTAATTCTCTACGATAGTTTGCCATAGTATATGGTTTATTATTTTTAGAGTATATGTCATATCTAAAATTACCATACCATGCAAAATAAGATACTACTAATCGTTCAAATTTTTCTTTAATTTCTTTTAATTTTATTTCTGATTCACACTCTTCAAAATATTCTGAAATATTTAATAATAAATCAACTCGAACTTTTTGAGGATTTTCTACTTCTTCTAATGCGAGTCTTACAGATTTAAAATATTCTTCAATCATTTCTATCTCATAAAACATTACGTGACAACCAATAATATATGTATTTTTTAAAATCATAGAAATAATAACTTTGATATTGCTATACCTAATTCACCTTTAATTGAATATAATAAATAAAATTTATCATCATCTTTAAAAACATATGGGTCTCTAATCTCATTTACTGGTCCACCGTATCTTAATGTTGATGAACCTGGTTGTGACTTCATAACTTGTAGATTAGCACCTTCATATTCTTCTGTAGGTTCGTGTACAACTTCAATATTTTTAACAACCCATTTATCATAAGTATCATTAAGAACTACCTCAATACAATATATTTTTTCGGGTGCATCACCAATTAGAGTATAAAACAAAAACAATGAATCATTATGAACGAATGTAGCTGAGTGTCTAACATTATCTATGAAGTTAAATATTTTTTTAAACTCTGTTTTACCATCATCACTTTCATAAAAAACACCATCAATATTTTTGTTTTTAGCAAATGAATAAAATTTATCTTTGTATTTAAATACTCTGAAATAAAAACTACCCAAAACTTTATTATCAGATTTAAAATTTATACCATCATCTGAACTAGCTAAGTATGAAGATTGTTCATAACTACCATTACCTTCATCACCGTGATAGTACATTAGTATCTTTTTGTTTTCATTATCAATATGAACATCAGGACTTGCTATGTGGTCATCTGATATCGTATCTTCAAGTTTCAATGTGCCTGGTTCATAGATAGTATAAGGTCCTGTAACGTAATCAGAATAAGCTAATCTTATATACTTACCTTGATGATGTGCAAAGTACAGATAATATTTACCAAGAGGTTTGTTAACCCAGTCAGGTACTTTTATTAACGATGGTCCGTTTATATTGTCACCACCAGTTTTCATCATTTCAGGTTTTATTATCGGTGTTAATTTTCTTGTTATTATTTTTTGATTAAATTTATAATTAAATAAATCTAAATCTTTTTTATAAAACTCGTGAACTATTTGTTGACTTTCATCATCATAAAAATCAATATATCTTTTAGAGTCTCTAAAACCAACTTTCATTTTTGATAACTGTTGTTTTTTTAAATCCAAATGTTCACAAACTAGGTCATAGTCATCTTGTAAATTTTCGTATAGACCAATAAAATCAACATCTATTTTACCATTATAGCAAAGATAATTATGTAATTCATCAAATTGTTCAAGACCACCAGTCTTAACCCAATTTCTAAAACCATCTATTGAAGTTGTTTGATTTGATTTACCTTTCATATTCCAATGATATCTTGATACAGCAATATCAAATGGATTTCTTACGAAACCAAATTTAAAATAACTTTTCCAAATATCTTCACCTAAAAATTGTTTAGTTTCTAATAAAGTAGGATGTGGGTGTATAGTCCAGAACTTATCCATATTTAAACCAGTAGTGTGAGAATTATCATCAATACCTTCTCTATACTGTCCTGTTATAATATCATTTTCACCACATTGTTTTGCTAATGATACTTGTATACTTGAACCAGCAGTCTTTCTAGTTTTAAAAAATATAAACTTATGTTTGTGAGAGATAATCATATGTTTTTTCCATAAAGTAATTAGTTATCTTGGCATCATGGTTGTTTGGTATTGCATTAAAGTGATATACGTAACCCCACTTTGTAAATAATAAATCGTTACCTAATATTTCAAATCTATTTAAGTCTTGCATATTATATTCATATGGGAAATATTTTATATCAATCTTATCTTTTTGTATAAAAAAGTTAAGCACTGGTTGGTCTGTACCTACTGCTAATTTAGTTTGAATCTCAACTATTAAATCTCTATTCATATCATAAAATTGTTTTATATCACTAAATAATTTTTTGTGATTTTCATTGAATATCATAAAACCTGAATTGAAATATTTCCAATAAGGAAATGTGAAACCATCAAATAGATACTTAGAATAGTTTTCTAAACTTCTACAAATCCAATCAAAAGAACCAATAGCAGGGACAGCACAAAATTTGTTCTCTGACATTTGAAACACATCAGGCATGTCTGGATGAACGATTGTATCAGAATCGGCATATAGTATTTGGTCATAGTCTATACCGGTTGAATCTAATAAATCAAAAGCATATAACTTATACCAGTTTGGTCTCATATAATCTAAATCTGCTATCTGTTCAGTCAACACTAATGTTTCGTGATTATTTTTATCTGCCCAATCTTTCCAACTTTTAACAGCTAAATCATATCTTTGATTTTTACTACGTTCATTTGATACTATGTTGATTAAAAAAACTACATTCTTTTTCATTTGTAGTTCTCCTTTATTAAATCCCAAGTTTGAGACATTAACTGAAATCTTTGACCTCTTTGTGGAAAACCACTATATTGATGAATATAACCATATTTTATAAAAAAAGGTGTTTTGTCTTCATTTAATTGCCAATTATGACTGAACCAATCAAATCGTTGATGATGTGTTTGTAAAAAAGCTGGTGGTAAACTAATATCAACTTCTATATTTGACATTTGTAATAGATAATTATAAACTGGTTGGTCTGTGCCACGTTTTACTTTATTGTTTTGTAAATCAAGTATCTCATCATTATTTTTATCATAGAAATCTTCTAACTCTATTAAAAACTTTTTATGATTTTTATCAAATATTTGAAAACCACAATTAATATATTTTTTTAAATCGAAATTAAAATTGTCAAATAAATTATTGTATCCGTCAACACCTTCTGAAACCCATCTTAAATTTTCTAAAGCTCTCCAAGCTGTTACTGTATTGTTTTTAGCTAAGTCAAAAAAGTTAGGGCAATCCCAACGTATAATTGTACTTCCATCTATTGAAGCTATTTTATCATAATCTATATTAGCTTCTTCTATTTTATTAAATACGTCAAACCATCTCTGCCAAGTCGCTTTGTGTTTACCAGTATCATCTCTTGAAGGTTCTTCATATGGTAGAAATATAACATCATTTTTTTCACACCAGTATTCCCAAGATAATCTTGATATTTCAAAGTATTTAAAATCACCATGTTTCTCTCTAAGTAACTTATTTTTACTTTTTACACCAATCCAAAATAAAACATTTTTTTTCATATTACCTCATACTAATAAAGATAGTTTATCTTTAATTGTTTTTTTAATTTTATTATCTATATTTGGTTTTATGTTTAAAAACTTATCATCTGAAAAAACATAATGACCACATATTTTAATTAATTCTTTTTTATTATTCTCAGGTATAAAGTTCTCATCAACCCATTTTACCCATCGTTTTGAATCATAACATATTTGATAGTAATCTTCAATATCATCTTTCATCTCTTCAAGATAACAAAGAGTTTCAATTTGACCAAACTCTGGTGCTATGTTAATTGAATCTAAACCTAAGTCAAATCTATCTTTATAATCTTGTTCATCTAAGTAATCACCATTATGTTCTTTTGATTTTACATTGTATTTTTTACAAACTTCAATCATTCTCTCAAGTCTTTTTGGATTGTACGACCCTGTATTAATTTGATTACCTAAATCTAAACCGACACCAGATTGAACTACAGCATACTCAATATTATCGAAAAATGGTAATTCTGATAATTTGTTTAATAATAAATTTAACTCGTCGACTGAGAATCTTCTTATAGCTTCTTCTGTACCTACTTCAAATTTAATTTTTGGATTTATATTATGTATAAAAATCATATTAGATATTGTTTCTTCAACACCTTCTATAAAATTCGAATATTTTTTCCAAGGGTCAACGTGAATTAAATCGAAAAATATAGCATCGTTTTTAAACGACTCTTTACCATCGTCATCAATATATCCTTGACCAGCACCACCGTGGTCTCTTTGTATTACTGCTCGACCATTAACATAATTAGAAAATTCTTTTGTTGTCCAATTATTGACATAACCACCATTGTATTCAACTTGCCTTCTTGATGGTATAAAACCTATACCTCCAAAGTCTATTATTGCATCAACGACATTTTTACTCATAGGGCCTATAAAGTATTTCATTTCAACTCCTCACTCAACATTGATTTACCTAAATAGTATAGTAAGTGACAATACGGATAATGATGTAGACCTGCTATATTTAAAAAAATCAACGCTGTCATTATTTTTACTTTTTTCCAATCGTAGCCATTCTTGATAACATAACTCTGTAATATTCTTTCACAATCCATATTAGTATTTTTTCTATGAAAGTCAAAGTACACATAATTCATTTCTCGTGTATAATTATAAAAATTTTGATTAATAAAATCGTGTGATATAATTAAACCGTGATATAGTTTAGCAAAGTCATAATATACATCACCGTATTCATATTCACCATTAAAATTTTGTCTCCAATCTAAAAGTGAAAATGGTAACCCATCTATTGTCTCATTCATCAATATGTTTTCAAAATGTAAATCACCGTGAAATCTAACAGGTATACCATCTGAAATATTGTCCCAATTTACTTTCGATAACAAACTATTTAATGTTGGTAATCTCTTATCATTTACTATTTCATCAGAATCTTTATTGTAGAATTTTTCAAAATAAAGATTTACTCTTTGAATTGTTTTGTCTTTATAAAACTTTTTACAATTGCTTATAAATTTGTTTTTCTCTGTTTTATTTAATTTCTTTTCAACCCAAAACCTATCTAACCAAGATAATAAGTATTCAAACTTTTTAGCTGTTACGACTTCTGAAAAAACTTTACCTTCAATGAATTTATATGAGTAAAAATTCTCACTATGGCCTAAAATTTTAGGTACAAAATAATCAAGAGTTTTTTTACGTTTGACTCTATCACTTATAAATTTTTTATCTATTGAAAACTTTATTGTCTTATCATTAGCAAACCATATAGCCTCATCATCTTTTTCTAAAATATTTGGTTGATAATTTGATTTTAATTTATCTTTAGCTAAACATAAAGCTTCTTCATTACCAGTATCATACCAAGTAAACTTAAATGAATTAAAATTATAATTTTCTAATAGTTTTAATATACCAAAACTTTCACCCATTGTCAAGGCATTTTTTTCTGCCATATATTTCCAGAACTCTTGATAATCTTTAATACCACATATACCTATGTAAGAAAAATCATTTGAGTTTTTGATTTTATCATTTAAACGTATGACATTACCGTCATCATCTATCGTTATTGACCTGTAGTCACTACCAGCTTTTATAGTAGAATAACCTAACCAGTTGTAATTAAGTTCATCAAAATAAAGTTCTTCTTCAATTATAGTGTCATTTGAAACAAAGACAAACGGACATTGTAATTCTTCTTTACAAGTGTTCATCGTAAGACCTAAACCAGAACCTTTACCTTGAAAGTTATTTATCTTTACGAAAGTAAAGTTTCTTTCTGGATATGTTATTTTTAAATACTGTTTAACATAATCACCACCGTAACCTAATGCAACCACGAATGGTACTTTTGGATGAAATTTCTCAACAATATGAGATATAACTGGTTTGTTATCTATACTAATTAAACATTTATTTAAACTATTACTTTGATTTTTGACTCGTGAACCAATACCTGCTGTTGGTAAAAATACTTTGTAATTATACATTCGTTCCTTCTCTACCATAGTCATCTTCTAAACGGACTATGTCATCTTCACCAAAATATGTACCAACTTGAACTTCGATAAATTTTAAATCTTCATCTTCTCTATTTTCAACTCTATGTTTTGTACCAACAGGCACGTTAACAACTTCACCTATCTTGTATATATATTCTTTATCATCAAGTGTAACAACAGCTTCACCTTGAACGACTACCCAAACTTCACTACGTTTATGATGATATTGATAACTAGGTCTACCACCTTTTTTAATTACTATTTCTTTAACTTTACAATAATCAGTATCTAATAGATTTTCAAATGTACCCCACGGTCTTTCTTCTTTATAGTTCGACATTTTTAACTCCTGTGTTTCTAGTCAAATTTATTGCATATGCTGTATCTTCTTTTTTGTTACTTTTTCTATCATTAATAAGTATTCTGTCACCACCACCAAAACCCATAATTAGATGGTCATAAAGTATACCAGCATTCTGGAGTTGTTTGATTGTAGAATGTCTGGCACTTTCTTTTCGACCTGTTGTAATGATAATAGTATAACCTTTATTATCCCATTCTCTTAATTTATCGTGGGTTCCCTCTAATACTTCAAGTATCAAGTTAGGGTCTTGTATTTCAACTGGATTACAATGTTTTATTAATGTGCCATCTAAATCACAAAATATAGTTTTTGGTTTATTATTCATGCAAATCTCTATACATTAAATGTTTATCACGATAAGGTAGTGTATGTTTTATTTTATATTTCAATTTATTATTTAAATAATCAGCTACCATAAAATGACTTGATATACCTGCATATTGAGGTATACCGATTGATGATTCTGGATTACAGTAATCTGTAATTAAATCATATAATTTTGAAAATTCGTTCATCTTGTTGGAACTTGAGATAAACCATCTATCTGGATATTCAAGAAATTGTGATAATACTGGTGTCGAGGTATAAAAATAATCTGGATTAAATTCGTTTGAAAATGATAATATTTCTGTCCAACATAAATCTAATCTTGATTGCATTACTAAGTCGTATTGAAAATTATTTTCTTTTTCATACTTTTCTTTTAATTTATTCACTTCTTTAAAACTGTACCATCTACTATAGTGTGCTTGACCTCTTTGTTCACTATAACCACCACCACCTACGTTGTAAGAACCTACGAAATTTGGTATATGAAACTTTTTTTGTGCTTCTACTTTATAATCAACAGGTTGATATAATTCGACCATTTTATTTTCTAATTGGACATCCCAAGTATGAAAAAAAATATCAACATCATTTTGTTGTAATATATTTTTTTCTAAGTAATTGTTTACAGTTATTAAAACGTCTTCTGAACTATCATTAAAACCTTTATCGAAATCAGTAACTTGATAATTTTTACCAGAGTTTGTACTACCATGAATGCCGTGAAAACAAATAGCTATTTTATCTTGATTTTTCATAAATGTGACCTTCTAATCCAAAATTCAAGAAAGGGTTCAACGAATGTATGTTACAATCATACTTCTGTTTTAAAAATGCTCTTACTGCTTGAGTTTGAACTTCTAACTCACCCATAAATTTATCAGCATCTACCCAATTACCTGCTGAAATCCAATCTTGTTCTGTATATCCATCATAATACAAATCACCGTCTAATCTACCACAATCGTGACCTACTAAAATTATATTTTTAGCACCCATATAAGCAGCCACGTGAATTAAACTAGTTACACTTGACCTACTAACTATAATTTCTTCGTCAGATAACTCAGATAATTCTTCTTCAAAAGTTTTTACTCGTTTATTATGTTTGAAAACATAAGCATTATCGTGTTGTGGTGTGTTTTTTGGTTTACTATAATGACCTTGAAAATATTCACAAAAAATAAGTGGTATATTAATTGAATTTAATTTTTGTATAGCTCTAGGGAATCTCGGTTCTTCCATACAATCTTTCATCAACACATAATCACAAGGATAATGTTTAAAAACATCATTTTGACCTATGACTAATTTATTTTCAAAGAAATCTGAAGAAATATAATTCATTGAAGAACCTGCACATATACCCCAAATATCCTCACCTTTATGTTTATCTTTTAACTCTTCTAATTTTTTATAGACCATGTGTCATCCTATATACAAATTCAGCTATGATAAAATCAAACTCAGTATCAATATCAATACTTTCTATTTCGTTTGTGATATGAAATGTTGGTTCAACCACAACATTTTTATGTTTATATAAATCATCTTTAGATAAAATACAACACCCATAATTTATTGAATATATGTCAGGTAAATCTTGTGAGTTTGGGGCATTACTAGGGTCATAATTCAAAGGTTTACCATTCAACCACATATGGTGTTTTTGTATCGTTACTGTAACTATATTTCTTAATTTATTGTTTTTATACTTACTAACAATCTCTGTTATAGTTTCACTACTTAATAATGGTGATGTACAAGGTGAATACATTATATGACCTTCATCAACAATCGTTGAAAGATTTTGCATGAAATCACTATTGTTTACTTCATTACTTGCAAAGTATTCATCACGAATGTGTACATTGACATCGTGCTCTTTAGCTATTTTTAACATTTCTTGTGAATCACTTGAGACAATTATGTCATCTATACCTTGTACTTTTTTAAGAGTTTCTATCTTAATATCAAGTAACGTTGTGTTAGCAAAAGGTTTAATGTTTTTATTTTTAACTCGTTGAGAACCAGCTCTGACTGGTATGATAGCAGTTAGTTTCATAGTACCTCTCTCAATATTTCATTCCAATTATAATCGAACTTAATACCTTTATCATCTATGTAATACTCAGCTCTTGGTTTTTCCCAAGTTATATCATCAACATATTGTGATACATCATATTTTTCTAACCACTCTTCAACTAATTCTATACCAGTTTTACCATTTACTAAAGGTCTATCTGGTCTTGCTTTAGCTGTAAAGATAATTATATTCCATTTTTCTGATATTTTCTTTATTGCTTCTAAACTACCTTCTATCGGTTCACCATAACAAGTACCATCATACCAACCCTTATCAAAGTTATGAATAACACCATCGAAATCAATAGCTATATTTTTAAGTTCATTTTCAAAACCTGGTGGTACATTCAAGTTTGAAACATCAGTATTTATTTCTGACTCTATACCAAGTTCTTCAAACCTTCTTTGATTTGCTTTACCTGCAATAGATGGACACTTAAACCCTGCACTATGTATTAATTCATAAACTAAAGCCAAAGACATCAATTCGGATGTATGATAATAAATTACATCAAAACTAATAGGTATTATTTTTTTATTAAGATTTTCTTTTGGTTGAGCACTCCAAAGACAACTATCTATACCATTTTCAACAGCCCAATTTAAACCATCGACTAATGAATTAGAAGATTGACCCGTTGTCGAACAACTCATGCCTATAGCCAAACACTCTGATTTATTAAGACCTCTTGTTCTTAATTCTAACCATTTGGATAACCACGTTTCAAATGACTCATCTGATATAATTGAGGTAACTAAAGTACCACTACCTGGAGCAATTACATTCTTGTCTGTCAACCTAGACATATCTATAGCACCATGGTCTGCTACACCAAGATTACCACCGTGACCGAATAAAAAAATATGTTTAGCTTTATTGAATTTTTCTTGTAGTTTTTTCCAATCAGAACTTTTGACTAATTTTTTTAATTTACTTTCTAAGTTTTCAATACTAACCATTATCTGACCTCACATTTAATTCTCGACTAAAATTTTGATGATAAAATAAATTTTGTTTTTCTTGTTTTTCTATTGTTTTGTGATGATACAAGCTTAACTCTTCATAAGGTGGTAGATGAGCATAAGTTTTAGAACCTGAAATGTATTCGTGTAACGGTCTTACCCATTTGATTTTATCGGTGTTTTTAAACACTCTTGCTTGGTAATCTGGATAGTTTACCCAACCTTTTGAAGATAATCTCCAACCCCATTTTTTAATATGTTCATCTGTAATACCTTCAACAGTATTGACTCTTGGTAACCAAACTAAATCAACTTCATTCATTTCTAAGATTTGTGGTAGTTGTTCAATTAATGTTTCGTGAGGTATTTCATCTGCATCTAAATGACAAATATAATTACCAAGACAATTATCTTTAGTATGATTTTTTAAATCAGAAAAGTTACCGTTAAACTCAAATGGATGCCATTTAAATTCACCGTTTACTGACTTAGCTCTAAGATATTCTTCAACATCTTTCGAACCATTTTTTGAATCAAAGGTGATTACTATTTCGTCTTGTTCTCTTTTATTATCTAATAGAAATGTAACTAAGTTTTGTATCTCTACGTGTTCATTACAAACAGTTATTGCGTAACTAATTACCAATTAATACCTCTCTTATGTTTTTAGGTAATACTATTGGTTCTAAAAAGACTTGTGATTTTCTAGCTTTCATATAATCATAAGTTCTGTATAAATCATACTTTTCTAATTGTCTTTTTAGTTTTATATAAGTATCTTGTTTAACACCACGAGTATTTACGTTTTTTATTAAAACTCTGTAGATTTCGTTTTCACCATCGACAACTTCAATAACACCTATTCTTTCTAATAATTTAACAAGAACTTGTTTATCCCTGATAATCGGTCTAATGCCTTGTGTTTCTAACTTTAGACCTACCAAATGAAAAGTCTGAGTTTCATCAACTCTTGAGTAAGGTAGTTTAGGATTTAAAACTAATATTGTCGTTAACCTATTCGCAGTTTTACTTTTATATCTGAAAGATATAATATCACCGGCTTGTACTTTACCCCAACTATAAATTTGTTTAGACACTATTTAATATCCTTAGTTATACCCATAGCTTTACATGCTTCAAGAAAACCATTTTGACCATAAGATTCTGCGTTTTCTACATCGAGTCTTCTATCATAATTATTATACTTCTCACGTTCTTCTTCTGGAACATCAACAACTTGAGCATATTTCCAAACATAATTATCAGGTTGACCTTCAGGGAAGATTAGACCTTTTTCACCCATATTAATAACAGCAGGG
>TARA_A100001201_G_C4096541_1_pt1 | contig 12982 bp, 5 predicted proteins | sample TARA_A100001201 | Tara Oceans TARA_A100001201 (sample SAMEA2619872) | marine metagenome | biome: marine biome (ENVO:00000447); feature: surface water layer (ENVO:00002042); material: "saline water (ENVO:00002010), including plankton (ENVO:xxxxxxxx)" | depth 5 m | reverse complement strand
TCGTTTTATATTTCTATGGGTAAAGTTAAAGGTAAGGTAGATTATGTCCCGAACAAACACTTCACAACGGATGACAACGTTGTATCTTATAGCCAAGCTGGGGCTGACATTAACAATCTTGTTATTGCTGGTGGTCAAAGGGTTCAAATGGGAACAATGTCTAAAGAATCGTTTATGAAGATAGACCCTCTTGTTGAGGATGTTGAAGCTGAACGTGATGCTGTTACTGCTGAAATGTTAGAGCAAAGTTTGTTGTCTGGTTTACAGCAGCAAGCAGCGTCAGGGGCTATACCTCCTAGTGACATTGCTCGTATTATTGATCTTGTTAAAACTAATAAGGAAGAGCTTGCTGGCGCTGTTGAGAAAGTACAGCGTGAAGCGCAAGAAAGGCAAGCTACTATGGTGTCGCCTACATCCCCTGAAGCACAAGCTGGAATAGCTCAACCTGATGCTGGAGCTGAGGGCATGGTTGTTCCTCCTCCAGCAGAGGGTGGTCCGGCTGGTTTGCGTGAACTTCTTGGAGCTATGTAATGCCTAGGAAAAGAAAAAACGAACAGTCAAGTAAAGCTACTACTGGGCAACCTTATGGGCAAGCAGGTATGCAAAAGAAATCGCAAGATCAAATTCCGTTGCCTAAAATGGAAGATGTGCCTGCGCCTACGTTGCGTGCTGGACAAATGAATTTTAAAGGTCCGAGTATGAAACCGCAGGAAGATATTATGACTCCTGCTGCTCCTATTCCGCAGAGTAATAAAATTAGTAAAGAGCGGTTGTTTCAGATACAGGCTGTTTTGCCTGCGTTAGAAGAACGTGCTTCTAAAAGGGATGCTCCGTTTCAGTTACGGAAACTTGTTAGAGAAATGAATATTGTTGTTAGCAGAAATAAAGAAAATCGGACAGATACATAAATGAGCTGGAGAGATAAGCTTGACGCAGTTGTAGATAGCATTCCTTTGCTTGATTTAGGCGTACAAGCTGGTAAAGAATTAATAGAAACTGGTAAAGAACTAGAAAAATTGCCTGCTGGTGGTTTAACTCAACCAATTTTAGGAAAACATTTTTTAAACGCTGGATACAATTTTGTTCAAGGCGCTGCTGGCACAGTAGCTTTAGGCGTTAAAGAAATTTTGTACGATGGTCTTATTTTAAGAAACATGGGTCGTAACGGCACACCTATGTGGCAATTTAATAATGGCGGCAAAGCTTTTTTTGAACTTGTACAAGAAGACATATTAAAAGATTTTGTAGGCGTAAATTTTGTTGACGATGAACAACCATCTGAATACACATTGTTTGGTCCTAAAGGTTTAGGTGGTGCAACTATAGGCGCTGTGCCTGAAGAAGTACGAGTAGTTCTTAGAGACCCTGTACAGCAAACTGGTGAAACATGGGGCATGGTAATTAATCAGTTAGTAGACAATCCTTTGTCGGTAGCGTTTACGTTAATGTCTGCTGCTGGTGTTGGTTTTACGCCAGAACAACAAGCTAAATTGATTGTAGAAGGTAACGCAAATCCGCTTAGATTATTTGATATTGATGAATGGAAACAAGCTATAGACATTGTGTACCGTGGCGATAGAAGCATGGGGCAATCATTAGCTGCGAATCTTGCTGGCATAGACCCGTTTGATGAAGACGCATACAACTCTATTGAAGCTGAGTGGTGGTTTGATCTTATATCAGGTACTGCTGATTTTGCTAAAGAAATATTTTTAGACCCTGTTGAACGAGGCGTTTTAGGAACAATGAAAGTTGCTAAAGGCGCTACAACAATAGCAAGAGTTAATGAAACTGGTAAACCAATTCATATTTATAGGTTTGGCATTCCTGAAAGAGCTATACAACAAGCTGTACCTACTAAGTCAATATTAATTGGTCCTAGTGAAGGTAAACTTGGATTGCAAGTTGTAAGGGAAGCTGATTTCTATGTGCCTAAAAGCATAGACGAAAACACTGGTTTAGTAAAAGATGATTTTGTAGGTACTTCTGAACAAGCTGCAAAAATAGAAGAAAGGTATCGTCTGTGGGGTATTGCAGACTCTATTACTAAACTTACCGCTGAAAATATTGCAGAAAGCAAATGGTTTAACGATACTTTAGATACAGTATTTGATGCAGTTCCTGACAGTGATTTTAGCACTAAACGTAGATTATCTGGAACGCAAGACAATATTCTTAATAACGACGCAAATTTAATTAATCGTAGAGTAACTCTTGGTCGTCAAGCTATTGGAAGAGGAAATCTTCAAGCTATGCCCGAAACGGTAATACAACAGATTTTCCAATCTCCTTCAAAAGGAGCTGCAAAACTTGAATTGCGTAGATATTTAGGTGACATGTCTGTTAAAGCAGAAATAGATGATTTTGCTAGACAAGCCACTGACTTAATTGATAATCAAGATTTTAAACTTGGTTTTGAAAATATAGAAAATTTAGAAACTAAAGTAGTTAAGCGAACTGAAACTCTTAAGAAACAACAAACTAAAGCTGATAAGTTAAGAGAGTTACTTGCTGAAAAAGTTGGTTCTAAATCTAAATTAGTTATGTTAAAAGCTCGTAGAGATGAATTACTTAAAGAGTTTGAAGCTCTAGCTAAACAACCTTTTAGTGTTAACGTTGACGATAGATTAATTAGAGATGGTGTACAAGAAACCGCTGAGCAAGCTGAAAAGCGAGTTCGTAAAAATGCTCGTCAACGTGTGCAGTATAGGTTAAAGCAGGTAGAAGCTGATATTGAAGACATTGTTACGTCTTCTGAAGAAGAACTTATAGCGTTAAATCGTAAAATACAGAAAAACGAAAGTTTTATTAGAACTAACAAACGTAAAATAGATGAAGAGTATGAGCGTTTGTTTGTTGAAGGTGAACCTTTTAGAGCTGTTAATTGGGAATCAAATTTTGATTTTAATGAAATGTTTAGAAAATCGCAACAAAAAAAATATGAAGCTGATGGTTATTCTGGTGTTGTTACAGAAATTGACCCGCTTGATGTTTTAGCTCCTACAGATCAATTTGGTTTAAATATTTTAATAGATGGGCTTGCAGAGGATTTAATTAATAGCACTACGCAACTTTCACGTATTGGTACTGGAAAAATTAATCAACCATTAGAGTTTATTCATAGACAAAATTTGCAAAAGTTACGTGCAGACAAATCTAAAGATATTGCTATGCAGAAAGCAACTATTCCTAGCACGTTTGAACCTGCTGGGTTTAGACCTTTGCGGTTTATTACACAACGTGTAGCTCAAGGTTTAATTAACTTTGATGATTTAGGTGGGCAAGCCTTTATACAATATGAGCGTATGTTAACAGATGCTTTTAATCAAAACTTTGTTGTTGCAGGGAAAGCTAATAAAATTCTTACAAAGAATGAATTAGAAGAGCTTCTTGGACAATGGCAAAGGTTAAGTAATGCTGGCGCTGATTTTGTTAAAATGCGCAATGTTTATACTGATACCGTTAAGATGTTAAGTAAACGTGCAGAAAAAATCTTTATAGAAGCTGATATTAGAGTGTACGATTCTAATAATGCTCTTGTTAAAATTGAAGAAGGCACATTAAATGATTGGTTAGGTCAAGCACAAGCAGGTTTTCTTAATAGAGTTAATAAAAAAACAGGTATTGTGCAATCTTTAAAAAGAAAAAAAGCTAAGACTGTAACTGCTGATGAAAATTATTTAAGTACTACTGATAGGCGTTTGCGTGGTAAATTAACTGAAAAAGATTTGCAAGGCATTTATGATGAGTTTGGTGAAGATGCTGTTTCTATTACTATGGTTAATGAAAACGGTGTTGATGTTCTTTATTATGATTTAAGTCCTAGCCAATTAGCTACATCTCTTGTTGTGCCTCGTTGGGATTTGTTAGGTACTGAATTTTCTAGAATAACTGGGCAAAGTTTTGTTGGCGCAAGAAAACCTAGTTTTGGGGTTACTAGAACTCTTGGTAGTACTGCTTATGGTGGTATGCGTAATGTGTGGACTGCTGGCAAATTGTTAACTCCTCGTTGGACTGCACGTGTTTTAACTGATGAGAAACTTCGTATGGCGGCTACGTTTGGAATGATGAAAACGTTAGCTACGTTAGAAAACGGTTTAAGTAATTACAAGCAACGTTTAGCTGCTAATAGTTTAAATTGGAGTGAAGCTGGTTTTGAGCAAGCTATTCGTGCAGAGTTTAAAGCAAGATATGGTGACGAGTTTCAATATGGCGATAGGTATATAGGTGGCGTTATTGATGAGTATGCTCAAGCACCAAAAATGGTTGGTTGGGATTTTGAAACTGGCGAACCAATTATGCAAAATGTAACAAAAACTAAAGTTGAACAAAGGTATGCAAAAGACAATATACCTAAAATTCAACAAAGGGGCGGTGTAAACGATATTACGGATATGAGTGGGCAACTTATTGCTGATGGTGGTGAAACGTTGCTTGTAGATGAAGCTCCTTTGTGGATTTTGTTAAAAGAAGCAGAACGTTTAGGTAAAGCGTTTGATGCTCCTATAAAACGAAATTATCAATTTCAAATAAAAAGCCCTGACCCTGAAGGTCAAAGAGGATATAGGGATATGGCTCCAGATGAGGGGGCTTCTTTAAATGATTTATCTAGAGTTTTTAATCATAATAATTTGAGCACACAATTAGGTGACGCTGTTAAATATCCAGATGCTGATTATATTGTTTTGCATTTTGGAATAGAGCCTGCAAGAAGATTTGCAACAAAGGTACCTGAGCAAGGACCATTGTTAGAAAAAGCTTGTGATGAAATGCGTGAAATTATAGCTAAAGCTAAAGATAATCCTGATGCTGAAATAACAATATATCGTGCTGTACCAACAAATGTTAAAGATAAAACAATTAATGAATTTGATTGGGTGACTCCTTCTGAAAGTTATGCTGAACTTTTTAAAACATTTCATCCAGCAGATCATGTTGTTGTACAAAGAAAAGTTAAAGTTAAAGAACTTGTTATTAATAGAAATAGAAAAAATCCTAGAGGAGAAATATTTGAATTTGGCTATGTGCCTGAAAAATCTCCTCAATTTAAAAACTTTATAGATGCTGCTATTCAAAGAAACATTGAAGATCAGAAAAAGCTTTTACCTAAATCCAACTTAACAGGAACAAATAAATATCAAAATCTTCAAGCTGCTTCTGTAGTAGGTCGTTTAATAGCTGGCAGTACGGTTAATCCTTTAGCTGGTTTAGCTTGGGCTGGTAGGCATTGGCAGTCTAGAACAAAAGTTGTTCAACAGTTAGCTGAGCGCAATGCTTCGCAGACTTTAGCTACTGCATATGAAGATGCAGCTAAAAAATTAATTGACGACAACATGGAATTACAAAAGCAATATAAAACTGAAATAAAAGAAGCAATTATGTCACAAAGTACTGGCAAGGCTGTAGATGCTTTAAAAGGACAACTTGCTGCATTAGATATTCAAATAGAAGAATATAGAAAGTTAGCTAAATTAGTTAAAGGTAGAACGCAAAGAGTTAGGGATGCTTTTAATGAGTTAGAAAATAGATTTGGATTTGCTTTAGCTGACAAAGATACGATTGTTAGTTTGTTTGATAAAGCTGCTGTTGAATGGGATGCTGCTGGCTACGGTAGATTAGAAATAGGAAACAAAACATTTAACAATGCTTATGGTTCTGATATGCGTTGGCATAGATTAACTAAAGAACAAATAAGTTCAAGGCGTTCAACTGATGGAGCTGTTAGAGGTTTTTTCCATGCTGAACGTGAATTAATACAAGAAAAAGCGCCTCAATATTGGAATGTTTATGATTTAGCTGATGCTGGTGCTTCTAAAATATCTATAAGTGATGCTACTAAAGGAGCTGATGCTTGGGATAATCATTACAAACAATTTAGCCCTACTGGACCTATTAGCCAAGATATGTACACTATAATTTATGGGGATAGTGCTAACAAAATTGATGAACTTGCAGATGTAATTGACAAAAATCCTCGTATTAGAGAACGTTTAGGTATTCAAAAATATGAAGGTCTTGAAGGCGATAAACAAATTTTAAAACTTATAGCTCAAGATATTTTAGATGAAGTTAATGATTTGTTACCTGAAAAGTTTTTTCAAGCTGAAAGGCAAATTGCTAGAGCTGGCGGCAACGTTACATGGAATGGAATTAAACAAAAAATTTTAAATCAAGATTGGCAAGTAAAAAATGGTTTTGAAAAAACTGACAGCCTTGCAAATATAATTAGGCAAATTAGAAGCAAAGGTTACTATAATTTTGGTAAAGGTACAGGTCCAGCGTGGATGGGTACAGATCAAGGTATTTTTTCAAGGCTTTTTAGATCAGCTATAGATAAAGGTTTTGAAAATTTAGGAACAATGGCTTCTGATACTATTTCTAGGCAACCGTTTTTTGAAGCAGCGTATACACGAAATATTTTAGAATCAGTGCAACCATATAATAAAGGCGATGGCACGTATGATTTAAGCCTTAAAGATATAGAGCGTATAGAAACAGAAGCACGTAAGCAAGCTATAAAAGAAACAAGAGGCGTGTTGTATGAGCTAGCTGAGCGTACACAATTTGCTGAAGCTGTTGGTTTTGGTATGCCTTTCTTTAATGCGTACCAAGAAATTATTGGGCGTTGGGCTAGTTTAGCTAAACAAAATCCTCACATGGTTGGTAAAGGAATATATTTTATTTCTAAAGATAATTATGAGTTGCCGTTAATAGGTTTGCACCAAGAACAAAACGAGTATGGTACAGAAACGTTAGTATTTAGACCTGCTGATAGTCAATTAGCTGATTTATTTGTAGGTGATCTTTTTAGAATAGCCTCTGGTATTAATGTTTTGCCGCTTTCAAATACTGTAGGTGACGCTTTAAAAACTGGGATTACGTTAGATAGAGATGGTTTGTTTTCTATGATTTCGCAAACTACGCCTAGCTTTGGTCCGTTTATTACTTTACCTGTTCGTGAAGTAATGATGGGGACTGGTCCTTTAAGTTCTAAACCAGAGTTAGAAGAAATCTTTGGATGGATGTACCCGTTTGGGCATCCTGATGGAAACTTTGGAGAACGGTTTTTGCAAGAGCTTGCTCCTACGTGGGCTAAACATGCGTGGTATAGCACTGCTTCAAGGGCAGGGAATACGCAAAGTTGGGATAGAACTGTGTTAGAACAAGTAGCTATTTTAGATGCGCAAATGAGAGAGAACGGTATTACACCTAATTATTCTGATCCGTCAGTTGTTCAAGATATTGTGCATGAAGCACAGACAAGAGCTAGAAACATTGGGATATTAAGAGTATTTGGTAGTACATTAGTTCCTGTAGCTGTTGATGATGCTTCACCATTTGCTGAAATGATAACCGTATATAGAGAATTGCAAGACGTAGGTAGACGTTTAAATGATTCTAATTTTGCTGAACAAATATTTTTAAAAATGTATGGTGAAGAGTTCTTTATGTTAACAGGTAGGTACACTAATAATAATTTAGGTGTTAATCAAACTGTTTCGTCTTGGCAATTACGACAAGAGTTTGGTGACTTTATTGAGAAGCATCCTGTTCTTGCTCCTGCGTTAACTAATTCTTTGAAAGGTTCTGCGTTTGATCAAGCGGAGTTTTCTCCGATAGTTCGGCAAATGATGTTAAACAATGAAGACATTGAGTATAAAAGCCCTGAAAAATTTATTGAAGATACTGAAATTAGTCGGGGTTGGGCTGAGTGGAATGCTTGGTTAGATACTCCTAATGAAGATTTAGGCGAAGGGTCTGATGGCGTGTATCCTACTCCTAACGATGTTCGTTATGGAAGGTCTGGTGTTACACCGTATCTTAATGCTGACATTAATTCTGATTTAAAGTTTTTGTTTGATTTGAAAGAAGAAGAGTTAGGTTTAAAGTATCCGTTGTGGGCTGAATCTAAAGAAGAATATCAAACCCCTACATTTATGCGTGACTTAATGAAAGGTTTACAAGATTTACTAAATGAACCGTCTTTTGGTAAAAAGTTTAATTGGTGGTCTGATTTAGTAGGAGAAGATGGTTATTTAATGGAACGTTACGCTATTCAAAGTGCGTTGCAAGCCCGTGTTATTGCAGGTGGTTCTGGTGATTTAACTGCTGAGTCTAATACTGATTTGCTTTTGCGTTGGGCTAAAGAGCAGGAAGAGTTTGCGACTAGACCAAGTTTTGCTCCGTTTTTTTCTAGGTATTTAGCTAACGACCTTGTTCAACAAGATAGTTGGATGGACTAAGGTGTAGCTATGGATAATTTGTCAACTGAAGCTGAGAACAATTATATAAAACATGCGGTTAGTTTTGATGGCAAAACTGAAGAACAAGCTAAGGAAGATATTAAAGAGTTTAATAAGTTAAACGATTCGCAAGTTAAGTTACTTAACGATCTTCTTATTAGCGGTCCTATGGGTGCAGATTTTAATAGTTTAGATGCACAAGGTGTAGAAAGGCAACGAAGTTCGTGGGCTTCGTACCAGACACAAATAAATATTATTACAGGTTTTGAAGCTAGTAGCGATGATAATTTTGAGCAAGAATTTGCAGCAGAAGCAGTTATTGTTGATGAAAACCTTGCGTCTATAGAGGAGCTTTATAGAAACACTGGCAATCCTGTTATTGGTTCGTTTGACCCTGAAGATTCTAGATTTGGAGAACTTGGTAACCGAGTTGTTACTGCACGTGGTCCAGCAGGTCAAAAATTTATTACTAAAGATGAAGAACAAATAGTTGCTGACGTAACGTTTATGATTCAGAACTTGCCTGAAGACGAACAAAAATTGTTAGCTATGGAGTTAGCTGTTGCAGGATATTACACACGTTACGGTGGGCATGAGGCAGTATTTAATGACGATGATAGTTTAAACTTGAGAGCTTACGGTAAGGCTTTAGGTGAAGCGATAATAGATGCGCAACAGTTTCAACCTACTGGGGACATACAAACTGGTAACGTAGGCGGAATGCAAATTAAAGTACCTAGTCAAGTAGGTTTGGGTATTAGCTACACGTACAATATTTTGACTGGTCAATCTGGTTTGACTGGAGAAGAAATTGTGCAAAAGTTTGAGGAGTTTCAGGCAGAAGAGGCAATGGAAACAGTGCAACAATTTGACCCTGCAACTTTGATGAGAACTGTTAATGAAGTTAGTAAGAGTTTGCTTGGGCAAAATGCTACAGAAACTCAAAAGAATAAGTTTGTTGAAGCTATGGTTGGTTTAGTTAAAAGTAATGCTGTTAATAATATGGACCGACCTGACCCTGTTATACAGGCAGAGATGTTTTTAGATACTGCTGATGGTGCGCCTGAACAAATGGATGCTGCTAGGAAAGGTCGTGCTGTTAATGCTTTACGAAGGGCGGTTTTAGGGGGATGATGGTAAACTTTTTGGATGATTTTAAATTGGTTGGTAGTGACTTTAATGGCAGGAGGCTACATGGCTGTTCCTGATATTAATTGGAATGAACTTGAGCAGATAGCTGAAACTGATTCTGAGTTGCGTTCAGCTTTAGATATTGTTACTGCTCGTATGCCTGAGCGCCCTGCACGTACTACGTTTGGTCAAGCAGATGATGATGCAAAGGCTTTGTTGCTTGCTCACGAAGGCGATAAATTTGATACAGCTACGCAACGTCATTATGTGTATGAAGATTCACAAGGTAATCCAACTATAGGGTATGGGCATCTTGTTACTGCTGGGGAAGATTATTCTGGTGGTATTACTGACGATGAAGCCTTAGCTTTATTTGATAAAGATTTTCAAATTCATAAAGATATTTTATTTGCAGAGCTAGCGTTAAATGAAGCTGTGATGTTTGCTGATTCACAGTTTTCTGAAGTAGATAATGATTGGGCGTATGCGTGGTCGCAGGATTCTATTGAGTATATGGGCGGTTCTGAAAAACGTATTGAAGTTGCGAAAAATGGTGATACTAAAATATTTGGTTTTAATAACAGGGAAGAAGTGTTAGCTGCTGGTCAAGCACGTTATGAAGAAATGCCTACTAACGTTCAAGCTGCTGTGCTTTCAGTTACTTACAATTATGGGACTACTGGTCCAGAAACTATCCGTAAAGTTAATGAGGCTATAGATACTGAAAATTTTGCTGCGTTGGCACAACACTATGACACTAAGTTAGCTAGTGAAGCTAACCGTAATAGACGGCGTGATGAAGCTAATCTTATTCGTACTGGTCAAAGTGTGCAAGTTAGGCAAAGTGCTGAAATGCAAGGCAGTACTCTTAATAGGCTTGGTGTTCCTGATGTTTTTGCTGGGCAAAACATGTCAGGGTTCGCTATGGGTGGTTCTGGTATGAGTACTAGAAGCCCTAGTGGGTTTAATGTTGGTCAACGTATGATGCGTGCAAGTACTGCTGAAAGGGACCCTATATTTGGTTTTAATACTCCGCAAGCTGATACTCCAACCGTTGACCCTTTTGCAAAAGAAGAAAGCCGTAAGTTTTTGGAAGAGCAGTATGGTGCTTACGGATTTTTCTTGTATGAAAACAATAAAGATTTGCAAGTTGGTGTAGATAAATTTGGAGTTTTTGTTCCTGTTGATGACCCGTCTGCTTTGCCGGAAAATGGTGGCACTACAATGAACATTTTAGATGCTATAGAACAAGAAGATGCAGCACTAACAGGTGATACAGAAGTTGGTTTAACTAGAATACAAGAAATATTAGGTTTTACAAAGTGGGGAATGGAAAACAATAAACATCAGAGACAATTTGATGTTGAGTTTGCTGACCTTAATGAAGTAGAACAGCAAGAATATTTAGATTCTGAAATGGAAGATATTAAAAAAGTTTTGCAGTTTATGGGTTTAACTAGCATTGACCCGTCAACAGGTGCGTTGGGGTACGAGTTTAGCGATGAAGAGGTTTTTCAATTAGCGTATCAAATTAAACGTTTAAATAAATCTGATGATGAGTTTTTTATTCAAAGCATGGTGTCTGCTCAGGTTGAACAGAAATCTGTTGTTAATGAGTACAACATGTATCAGTCGTTAATTAACCAGAATAAAGCTGCTGCTAGTAACTACTATGTAGATGTTAAAGATGAGCAGGTGCAAAAATTTACTGAAGAAATTTTTACTGGTAAACGTGCTGCTGGTGAGTGGGAGAATTATTTGCAGCAACAGGCTTTTGCGAAGTACCCTCATTTGAAAGAAATTTTGTCTGAGTTAGGTATGACTCCGAAAGAGTATTTTGCTAGTACTGAGGCTTCTATTGAGCAGTTGCTTGGTAAGCAAATTAATTTAGGTGATGAAAAGTATAGTCCTATTTTGAATCATATTGATGAGAAGACTGGGCAGGTTCGTGCGTTGACTGGTTGGGAGGCTGCTGAGTATATACGTGGTACGGATGAGTATTTAACTAGTACTAGTGGTCAGAATAAGATTCTTCAGATGGTTGAGGGTATTGCTTCTGCGTTTGGAAAGGCAGCGTATTAATTATGATTTTTGATATTGGCGGCGCAGATTCGGGTACTGCGTTTACTCCTGACATTTACGAACCGGCTCCTGAAACAACTCCTGAGCCTGCTGTCCCTGTAGAAGACACAGACGGATACGGTTTAATAAAAGATGCGTTAGAAAGATACGGTTTAGAATCGTTATTGCCTGAAGTTTTAGAATACGTTAAAAAAGATTTTAGTGTTCCTGAAATGATTGCACGTTTAAAAGGAACTCCTGAATTTGAAGAACGTTTCCCTGCGCTAGCAGAACGTAGAAAGAACGGGTTAAACGCTATATCTATAGATGAGTATTTAACTTTAGAAGACGGCTATAGGCAAACCATGAAAGCATACGGTATACCCGAAGAGTTCTATGACAACAATGATTTAGCTGAATTTATAGCAAACGATGTGTCAGTTAATGAAGTTACTGAACGAGTTTCTATGGCATCAGAAGCTGTAGCAGGCGTAGACCCTAACTTAAAAGGAGAATTAGCTCGTCTTTATGGGGTTGGTGGCGACACTGACGGAGACATAATAGCGTATTTCTTAGACCCTGATAGAGCTGTTACTGCGTTTGAAGCTAGAACACAGTTGTCTGCTGCTACTATTTCGTCAGCGGCTGTAGCAGCTACAGGCGGTGGGTTAACATCTAATGTGGCTGAGCAGTTAGCAAATCAGAATGTTCAGAAGCGTGAAGTAACAGAGCGGTTAACTTCACAAGCTGGTTTAACGCAAGCAACGTTAGGAACTCAAGGTGTTAGTACGTCTGAGTTGGCTGCTTCGTCGTTTGGTTTAGACCCTGATTCTGTTGCTGAGGTGCGTAGGTTGCGTCAAAGAAGGCAAGAAACTAAACAATCTGGTATGGGTGGCTTGGTCCAACAGCAAGGCGCTACTGGCTTAGGCGCTGTATAAAAACGTAGGTTGTTTACAAAACCTTGCATTTTGCTTATATTTAGTTATGTGATCTGCCCCATTATGTGGGTGAGCCGTTCACACTAAATTAAACTCCGCTAACATTCCACCGTTGTTAGCGTGTACGTAAAGGTGAGTGACATAATGGAAACAGAGTCTACAGAAACGGAAGAAGTTTCTAGTACCGAATCCAAACCAAATTGGCGTAGAGAACTTGAGGCGAAAGCCAAGAGAGCTGATGAGCTTGAAGCGCAAGTTCAACAGATGCAACGCAAAGAGGTTTTTCGTGATGCTGGCTTAGACCCATCTAATAGGATGACTGAGTACTTTATGAAAGGCTACGAAGGCGAGCTAACTGTTGAAGCGATAAAAGCTGAGGCTGCTAACACAGGTTTAACAAATCTGGTAGAGCAAACAAATACGTCTATGGTAGATCAACAGGCGCAGTTTGCAGCACAAGTAGAGGCGGAACAAAGAATCGCTCAAGCTGGTGATGATGCTGGTCCTGTCACTGACCCACAATTTGAGAGTTTAATTAGACAAACTAAAAACGAAGATGAACTACGACAGTTGTGGGAAGCTAATGGCGGTACTTTTAACGCTATGACG
>TARA_A100001201_G_scaffold69934_1_pt1 | contig 13063 bp, 17 predicted proteins | sample TARA_A100001201 | Tara Oceans TARA_A100001201 (sample SAMEA2619872) | marine metagenome | biome: marine biome (ENVO:00000447); feature: surface water layer (ENVO:00002042); material: "saline water (ENVO:00002010), including plankton (ENVO:xxxxxxxx)" | depth 5 m | reverse complement strand
AATTCATTCACCACAACAAACACAATGAGAATTGGAGCAAATAGATTAACAGGAACTGCACCAGTGAATGGTTATTTGGATGAAATAAGAATTTCAGACACAGCAAGATTTACAAGCAATTTTACACCAGACAGTTCTGCATACGGATCAGACAGCAACACTCTATTGTTGCTACACGGTGATGGTCCTTACGGATCAAACGGTAACAGACACATTGTGGATGACATAGGCGATCTAAGACCGCTGGACATCTACATTGAACAAAATGTGACAGTGAACAGTGGATCCGCGGCGTCAATATCCACAGCACAATCTAAATTTGGTAGTTCAAGTTTAAGATTGAACGACAACAATTCACACTGTCAATTTGCATCACCAGAGTGGGGTGATGCTTTCACAATAGAATTTTGGTTCAGAGCAGATGCATTATCAGGCGATCAATTCATGGCAGGTGTGTGGGGTGGATCACCGCATGGTGGATTCAACTGGACTGTGTATTTGAATGGATCCACAGTGAAAGCATATGTGTGGAACGGCAGTTTTCTTTTAAACAATGTCACAGTGGGCACAGCATCCTCAAACACATGGCATCATTTTGCACTCACATGGGATGGTAGCACCTACAGAACATTCCTAGACGGAACTATGGGTGCCACAGCGTCCAATTCAACTGCTCCTGCTTTTGATCAATGGCAGGTCACATGGGTGGGCACAGTGGGAGGCACAACCAGCACATTTGCAGGTTACATAGACGAATACAGACAGAGCGACACAGCAAGATACACATCAAACTTCACACCATCAGGATCAGCATTCACAGATGATGACAACACCAAAGTGTTGCTACACTTTGACGGCACAAATGGTGACACCACAACCATTGATGGTGATCCACCAGCAAGAGCAGGTGCGGCAACTAGATCTGTGGATCTTGGTGGTACATCAGTGTCCAGCACAGGTGGTAAATTTGATGGAGCGGCATCAGGATCAAGCGATGCGTCAGACTACATAACAACTAATCCAGGTGGCAGTTGGACTTTGGATTCAGATCAGGTTTGGACTGTGGAATTTTTCTTCAAAACATCCTCTTCATTCTCGCCTACCAGCAATATTGCATTGGCAGGATTAAATTATGGAAATATCAGTGGTATAAGATTGGAAGCAAACACCAATGGACAACTCAAAGCATTTGTGGCAGGTTCCAGCAACACTTACAGTTTTAACCACAGCACATCCTACCAACACCTAGCATGGGTGAGTGATGGAGCAGGCACTGTTAAATTCTATCTAGATGGTGTAGAGCGAATTTCATATGGATTCTACGGTTATAATATGTCATCACCAACAGACAAAAGATTCTATTATGGATCAGCATCAGGTCAATCAGGACAACCAACATATTCATTTGATGAATTAAGAATTAGTCGTGTGCAGAGATACACCAGTGGATTCACACCAACCACAACTGCTTTCACAAATGATGAAGACACTGTGGCACTGTTCCATTTTGACAACAATTATGACGACGACAACAGTTAATAAATAACACAAAGGAGATTAATTTATGGCATGGCCATCAGGATCAAAAGCAAGTACCAGCAACTGCGATGCAGGCACAGATCAAATTTCTAATGCACGGGCAGACATAAAACAGAACATTGACAATGTGAACAGCATTATTGATGAATTCAATATTTCATCTCCTTCAGATGGTGATCTTTTACAGTATTCAACATCCTCAGGCAAATGGGAACAGGTTGCAACCACATCAGTGGGCAGTCAATCCAAACTTGCTTTGTTGGATTTTAGAGCAGAAAATTTAAGTCAAGGCACATACGGTGTTACTTCCGCAACTGCCCTTACAGCAGGACAGGTCACAGAGTTGGCAGATCCAGACGGTATTGTAAGCATATCAGGCGACAGTGCCAGCACATACACAATCACTCTTTCAGCAGGCAAATACCTTATAGATATCATGTATGATGGTTCAACACCCAACACATTTGATTTTAGAATAGAAGTGGCAGATCATGATTCAGGTGGAGATGATTGGGAACACACAGTGAGTCAAACAGACAGTCAGAATGTTTTCAAAAGCAAATATTTCGATACCAGCATATATGCCACCACATTGAACACACGATTAGGTTGGTACAACAATGTGGTCTCAGACAAACAATTTGATGGCACCATCAAGATTACTAAAGTGGGTTAAACTAAATAAAATGAGTTATAACTTACAAACAAACTTATAAGGAGAAAAGATATGTCGGCATCAAATGCGATTGAGTTAAAATTATTAGATCACGTGCTTCGATATGGCACAAGTCCATATGTTGCACCAACAGATTTGTATCTAGCGTTGTTTACAAGCGACGATTCAACGGGCGGAACATTAGAAAATTTAGAGCAAGGTATTATCACAAACGAAGTGAGTGGTAATGGTTATGCACGTCAGGCAATAACTTTTGGGGCCGCTTCAGGTGGTTCATCCCAAGGTCCTGCCGCAGGAGCGATCACGTTCACTGCTTCAGGAGGTTCATTTGGGACAGTAACACATATTGCAATATGTGGGAATGCCAATGGTGCTGAAGATTCAGCAGGCATTGACCAAGTCCTTTTTGCAGGCGCTTTGTCCGTTGCTAAGGAAGTGCAGGACGGAGATTCCCTACAATTTGCTACAAATTCTATCACGATAACAATGTCGTAATCAAGGAGGGACCATGGCAGATATTCGCTATGTCCAGTCCGGGTATGTTGACGACAGTTATGTGGCAGTTACACATGACGCGGGCAACATAACCATCAATACGGCCATTGCCAATGATCGTTCTTGGGACGACATGGGCACATGGGAAGATCCTATTCAAGGCAATTGGGATCAGTTCATTGTAGAACAACCAATCATTGCGATAGGTGGCAGTGCAACCAGCACAACCACAACCACAACTTCTAGCACAGCAACAAAAACAGCAAACATCACAGCACTTACAATCAGTGCAGATGCCACTTTCTCTGTCACAGCAGAAGCAGTCAGAGAAGGAGAAATTATTACCACATTTGCTACCACTGTGTCAGCAGATGCAGAGTTGAATGCCACAGGCACATCCAGCAGTGCAACAACCACAACAACCAGTTCATCTGCTACAAAAACTGCACAAGGTGTCAGCACAATTGCCAACACAACCAGCGTCACAGCAGATGATGATTTATTAACTTTACCAACTGCCACAATAAATGTAACCACAAGCACTACAGGTACAGGAGACAGACAAAGCAATGCATCCGTGGACATTGTGGAGACAATCACAACCACAGCGGCAACTGGTGAAGCAGGCAGTATAGCAGAAAATGAGATCAATGTCACTACAAGTGTCACCGCAAGTGCAGATATATTCAAACTTGCTGAAGCAACAAGTGACACAACAACCAGTTTGCAGGCAAGTGCAATATCACCAAAACAGGCATCTGCAAACATATCAGCATTCACTACCACAGTGTCAGTTGGATCAAGTTTTGCAATAGATCCATTTAGAACATTCAGCGTACCATCGGAGACACGTATAAATATCTTACAACAAGAAACACGAAGCAGATTAATACCAAGTGAAACAAGAACATTTAAAGTTACACCTGGTGCCAACACAACAGTTGTTGATCTAGCAGGATTAATAGACAGGAGAGAAGGATAATGGCAACACTCACAGGATTCAAAACAGACAGAGTAGGCGCATACATAGAAAAAGATCCATTTGCTGTTTTAGATTACAGTTTAGATTTTACAGATTGGATGCCTGCAGGAGACACCATCAACACAATTTCAGTTTCTGCAGATTCAGGTATCACAGTGGATTCAACATCAAAAACAGATTATGTGGCAACAGCAACACTCTCAGGCGGCACAGCAGGCACAATTTACAACATAGAATACAGAATTACAACCACAAATGCACTGCAAGATTCTAGAAATATCAGAATCAAAGTGCTGGAGAGACAAGCATAATGGCAAAGAAGAACATTGATAAAGAATTGGTGTATAGATTAGCAACCATTCAATGTACTCATGAAGAGATTGCTGAGGTTGTGGGTTGTTCTGTAACACACGTTCAAAAACATTTTAAAAACATAATTGCAAAAGGTAAAGAGACTGGTAGAAAAAGTCTGCGTAGAGCACAGTGGGACAAAGCACTGAATGGTGATACGAGAATGCAAATTTTCCTAGGTAAACAATATCTAGGACAGAGAGACCTTCCAGAAGACAAATCCAACAGCACACCTTTACCATGGAGTGATGAATAATGGCATTGAGCGACGCACAAAAAACAATTTGTACCAATGAATCAAGATTTCGTGTGGCAGTGACAGGAAGACGTTTTGGCAAAACGCACTGTGCATTGAGAGAATTGGCAAGACACGCGGCAAAAGAAAATCAAAAAGTTCTATATTGTGCTCCGTCCTACAGAATGGCAAAAAGTATAGCGTGGGAAAATTTAAAAGCAAAATTAAAAGAACTGCGTTGGGTATCACAAACCAACGAAGCAGAATTAACAATAACATTGAAATCAGGATCAAAAATATTTCTTAAAGGTGCAGAAAACAAAGATGCATTAAGAGGTGCTGGTTATGATTTTATTGTGTTGGATGAATTTCAAGATTTAGATTCAGAACTGTGGACAGCAGTTTTACGTCCAACATTGTCAGACAAAAAAGGTAAAGCAATGTTCATAGGCACACCAAGAGGTGTTGGTTCATTCAGTCATGATATGTACACCATGGCAAAAGAAACAAAAGATTGGTCAGCATTTACTTTTACTACAATTGAAGGCGGACAAGTAGATCAATTAGAAATTGAAGAAGCAAAAAGAGATCTTGATGAAAGAACATTTCAACAAGAGTATAATGCTACGTTTAACACATATTCAGGCACTGTCCATTTTGCTTTTGACAGAGACAAACACATTCAACCAATCACAAACTTCAGCACAAAAGAATTACACTGTGGCATGGATTTCAACTATGATCCGATGTCGGTTGCAATCAGTGTGATAGAAAAAGGTGTGGTGTATTTTATAGATGAGATTAATATGTCTGGTTCAAACACAGACGATGTGGTAACAGAACTTAAACAAAGATATCCTGATTCACGAATTACAATATATCCAGATGCCGCAGGTAGACAGAGAAAAACATCTGCAGGTGGTAGAACAGATATTTCAATACTACAAAACGCAGGATTCAGAGTGAATTACAAACTGTCCAATCCACCAATCAGAGACAGAGTAAATGCAGTAAATAGTAAGTTAAAAAACACAAATGGTGTGATATCAATGTTTATAGATCCTAAATGCAAACAAATTATCAGAAGTATAGAAAGATTAATGTACAAACCAAACACAACTGTGATTGAACAAAATGGTGACGTACACATGGCAGACGCAGTTGGTTACTTGATAGACTATTTGTATCCGGTAAGAAAAGAAAACAAATCAAAACAACCTCTACGTTGGGGTTTTTCAGGGAGTGTTAAATAATGGCCGTTATACGAGATAGATTGATAAAAGGTGATGCCAAAAACTATGCCACATACATTGTGGAGGCACACGAAGCATACAAATTGTACATGAACAGATGGCAATTTTTACAAGATTCATACAATGGTGGATTTGAATATTTTCACGGCAAATACCTAGAACCTTACTACTACGAATCAAGAGACGATTACGAAAAAAGATTGAGAATGGTTGGATTAGACAACCATGTAAAAAGTGTTGCAAACATTTACAATTCATTTTTATTCAAAAAAGATCCTGTAAGAAATTTAGGCAATCTTGAAACAGATCCAACAGTTGGTGCATTCATGGATGATGCTGACCTAGATGGCAGATCATACAAGCAATTTTTAATGGACGTTGCAACTTGGATGCAAGTGTACGGCAATGTTTGGGTAATTGTTGACAAGGTCAACACAAATGCAATGACACGTGCAGAGGAACTACAACAAAATGTAAGACCATATGTGCAGTTGTTTCATCCACTTGATGTATTAGATTGGGAATACACAAGAGGACCAAACGGATTTTATGAATTAACTTATCTAAAAGTTAAAGAAGAAATAATACAAAACACACAATTTGTAAGAGAATACACACCTACAGAAATTAACATCTACAAAATAAGTGGACAAGATAGAAAAGGTGAATATGTGATGACATTGCCAAATGAATTAGGCAAAGTGCCAGCGGCGTGCGTGTATGCACAACGTTCACAAGTGAGAGGAATTGGAATTTCGCCCCTTGGCGACACGGCGGATGTCACCAAGGAAATTTACGAGTTAAATTCAGAGATTGAACAAATTATAAGATTGACTAATCACCCGTCACTTGTGAAAACAGCAGATACGGAGGCATCAGCGGGTGCAGGTGCAATAATTCAAATGCCACAAAACTTAGACGGCAATTTGAAACCATATCTGCTTCAACCAAATGGTTCATCAATTGACTCTGTGCTAAAAGCAATTGAGAAGAAAGTTGAATCCATTGACAGAACAAATCACTTAGGCGGAATACGTTCACCTGAATCAAGAAGATTATCAGGTGTTGCAATATCATCTGAGTTTTCACAACTGTCCAGCAGATTGGCAACTTTTGCAAGTCAATTGGAACACGCAGAAGAAATGATATGGAGATTGTATGCACTTTACGAAGGCACAGTGTTTAATGGCACTGTAGAATATCCAAGATCATTTTCAATCCAAGACAAGGCAAATGATGTCAGTTTATTAAAAATGGCCAAAGAATCCAACATTGGTAATCAATTTATCAATGATGAAATAGATAAAAAATTATACAGAACCATAATGGAAGATGATGCTGTTGATTTACCAACGCAACCAACTCAACCTGAATTACCTCACACACCAATTCAATCAGTTGATCAATTGGTAACACACATGAGAGAAATGGTAGAACAAGGTTACACCAACGAACAAATTGTTCAACTGCATCCAGAAATGGCACAGTTTTTCACAAACACAGATCAAGAAGATAACACAGTCTAAATACCAGCATGGGAATAGGCGATGACATGATGTGGCGTGCAGAAGCATACCACGAATACAAACGCACAGGAAAAAAACAAAGACCTTTTAGAAAAGAAAAAGGCATAGCACAAGGATTTGCTAAACCTGTATGGCACAACACACCCTGGTTAGACTTTGAAAACGGTGAACCATTTGAAACACATCCTAACAACAACAAACGTTGGTATCATAACAAAACACCCTACAAACCTAAAACAGCACCAATACAATTCAAAGATTCTGAAGAGATGTGGTTCAAGTTAAACTACAAAAAACTACAACCTTATATTCTTATAAATCCAGATGCAAAAGATAGTATATTTGCAGACAATAAAAAATATTTCAGATGGCAACAAGTGATAGATGGTTTACAAGATTACACACTGATAAGAGCACTGCCCAATCCACTTTTTGTAAAAAAAGCAAAAGGGCAAACAGAATATCCAGGACTGCAAAATGTTCAATGTTTAGGCATACGTGAAACTATGATCCTGATAAAGTACGCACAATTGGTTGTGACCACAGAAGGAGGTGTACATCACATTGCAGGCAATCTTGATGTGCCTTGTGTTGTTTTATATGGCAGTCATCAAAGTCCCCAGAGAACAGGTTATGCAGGACAAATAAATATTACACGTAAGACACATTGCAATCCAGATGGTTTAGGTTGTGGTGTGCCAAAAGGTCCATGCACATATTGTGAACAAGCAATGGATTCTATTGAACCTGAAGAGGTTATTGAACTAGTAAAGAAAAATTACAATGGCAAAGTACAGAGGTAGGACAGTTAAGTTAAATACGCCTTCCAGAGGCGATGTAAAAAAGTTTAAAGTGTTTGTGCGAGACAGAAGCACAGGCAATGTTAAGAAAATAAACTTTGGTCAAAAAGGTATGACCATCAAGAAAAACAATCCCGTAAGACAGAGATCATTTCTTGCACGAATGGGTGCAGTACTGAAAAAAGTACGAGGACAAAAGAATTTATCGCCTGCATATTGGTCAATCAAAGCATGGCGTTAAACAAAGGAGGAACCATCATGGCAACTAGAGGAAAAAAGAAAAACAAAATGAATAAAGGCAGAAAAGGCGCTACAAGAGGCAAAAAAAGAAGATAGTATAAATAACATCAGTACTGCCACAGAGGGCAGGGAGTACACTCAACTCATTAATGGAGGAAAATATAATGAACGCAGAAAATGAAGCGGTAAAATCTCAGGACACTGCACCTGAAACTAAAGAGCAGGCAACCACAACGGTTCAAGAAGAAACTGTTACTCAAAGTTTTACACAGGGCGATCTGGACAAGATTGTTGCTGATAGAGTGGCGAGGGAACGTGCCAAGTACGAGAAAAAGTACAAAGGCATAGACGTTGATCACTACAACAAGTTGGTCGAAGCAGAGGAGAAGGCAAGACAGACTGAGTTGGAGAAGAGAGGCGAGTTTGATAAACTTGTGAAAGAACAAGCGGACAAATTTAATGCTAAGATCCAACAATATCAGTCAGAATTGACTTCTATTAAGATAGACGGACAATTATTGACGGAGGCATCTAATGCCAAAGCAATTAATCCTAATCAAGTAAGTCAATTGCTCAAAGGGCAGTTGAAACTGAACGAAGCGGGTACTGTGGATGTGATCGATGCAAAAACGGGTCAACCACGTTATAATGACAAGGGCGATCCATTACAAGTCGCAGACTTGGTAAAAGAGTTTCTTGCAAGTAACCCACATTTTGTTAGTGCAGGACCACAAGGTTCAGGCACTGGTAAAGGTGACGCTACTAAAGAATCGTTGGCCAATGACGACATAAACAAACTAAACATGAACGTACCTGAGCATCGTGCTAGGTATCGCGAGATTATGAAATCACGCGGAGTGAATGTTTAATAACAACAGGAGACATCTACAATGGCAAACGAAGTAGATACAGGTATAGGAACAGCGTTTTTTAGTAACGTGGTTCAAAGCGGATTGTATACATTGAACGAGACGTCAATTATGCGACCCCTCATTAGAAACTATGATATGACTGGTACTCCGGGTTTAACTGCTCAAGTTCCAATCTATCCAACAGTTGCGGTATCAACACCAGGTGATGGTGCAGACCTTTCAAACGCGGCATTCGATTTGACAACATCAAAAACGATTACAGCGTCAGAAAAAGGTGTGATGGTTACTTTAACTGATCTTATGAAAGAAACAGCATCAGAAGATGTTGCTTCAGCAATAGGAAGACAAATCGGTTCTGCATTAGCAGAAAAGGTTGACACAGATATTGCCGCTTTATTCTCAGGGTTTTCAAACACTGTGGGTACAGGCGCAGACGAGATCTCAATTGAAGATCTATTTAAGGCAAGTGCCACCTTGCGTACCAATAAGGTACCAAGTGGTCCAATATACTGTGTGTTACACCCTAAACAAGCGTTCCAAATCAAGAAATTGTTAACAAACGCTGGTTCAACAATCAATCATAACCTATCAGACTTAGGTAATGAAGCATTGAGAAACGGTTTTGTAGGAACACTTGCAGGAATGCAAATCTTTGAATCAACAGTTATTACTGGTGACTCAGCAGGTGCATTCGTAGGTGCGGCATTCCACGGTGACGCTTTAGGTTACATGGTAAAACGTAACTTAAGAGTTGAGAACCAAAGAGACGCTTCTTTAAGAGCAGACGAGATCGTAGGTTCTTTAGCATATGGCGTGAGCGAGATATTCGACGAATATGGAGTTGGTATCATCGGAGATGCAAACCTATAATCCAAAATAAATACGAGTGCATTTTTTTATGTGCTCATATACAGAGGAAGGGCGGACTTGTTTCGCCCTTTCTTTTTGACTAAGGTATAAATAACAACATCAAGCAGAACTTGATAACACACAAATTAACAGGAGGTAGTACCCCTACATGGCAACATTATTAACTATTGCAGACATCCAAGATTACGAACCAGACATCTTAAACTATGGTATACCTGATTTCGATGATGAGATTACCAAAGCACAGAATGATGTTTTTCGTGACTTAAGAATAAGATGGTGGCCTACACAACAGATTGGTCTATATGACCTTAAGTATCTTGCATCAGGACAAGTTGAACCAGATGAAGATATGTACAATGCCAGTCAATTGACCAGAGCGGCGTGTTATAATTGTTTAGGTTTTCACATATATCCAAAATTAGCAAAATTTGACGCAGATCAAGATATCTTTGAAAGAAAGATGGAATTCTATCGTAAAGAATACGAAAGAGAAATGGATCTTGTGTTGAGAGACGGTGTGGAGTATGACCATGATTCTTCAGGCAATATCACAGATGCTGAAAAGGAACCTACTCATTACCTCCGCTTGAAAAGGTAAGGAATGAGTAAGAGAGAAGACATAGCAAAAAATATCGAAACAGTTTTACAGGACATGACACCTCCCAGACCTGTCCTAGTCACACGCGAACCATTTGACGTAGAAAAATTAGCAATTACACAATTTCCTGCTGTGCTTATCACAACTGGTAACGAGACCAGAGAAGACAATGTGATGGGTGGAGGCAGGAGAGGTGTTATAGAAATACAGATTAGAGGTTTTGTGAGAGCAGATGGTAGATCAGCACAGATCATCACTGTGGATCAAAAAAGAAATGAATTGATTGAACGTATTGAAGAAACGTTGAATTCAGATAGAACACGTGAACTGTCAGCGGCCCAGGCGGCAACCACACGTGTAAAAACAATAGAAGTGATTGATCGTACACCACCACTGGGAGAATTTTTATTAACTGTGGATGTACAATATTCATTCACTAAAGGAGCGGTATAATGGCACGATACACTACAATATGGAGAGGATCTGAAAGACACGTGATTGAATCAGATCGATTAGACAGATTTCTTGAGGCGGGTTGGACAACTAAAAAAGCAACAGTGAAAAAACCCAAGTCTAAGAAAAAACTTCTGCCCAAGGTTGAAATCAAAGCACAAGCAGAAGTGATCAACCACAATGAACCACTTGAAGATGATTTATCAGACATCGAGTGGGAAATTAACAACCTAAAAGAGGAGAGCAACGATGGCAACACTAACAGGTGAAAACGGAAAAGTGATGTTCGGAGACGATTCAGGTGGTGCTTCTACTCAAGTAGCAGAAGTAAGATCTTGGACGGTCGAGCATACTAAAGACGTAATTGAAGACACAGCAATGGGTGATGGCGCTAGAACATATCTAAGCGGTTTACACCAATTCACAGGTACTATGGAGTGTATGTTTGATACAGCACAAACAAGTATTGCTGTGTTTGATCCAGCAAACGACGCCGCTTTGTCAGTGGAATTTTTTCCAGCGGCAACAGGCGTAAAGTATGTTGGTAATGTGATTGTTACTTCAGTTTCTAGAACTGCATCATTTGACGATTTAGTCAGTTTAACGGTCAGTTTTCAGGGAAACGGGGTACTGCACGAAGAAACAATCTAATCTATGTTAAAGATCACTTTAACAGGATCAGCAAATGTCATGAGGCATCTTGGAAAACAAAAGGATGCCTTCATGACGCGAGTGGCCGAAGATGTCAAAAAGGTGGCACAATCATTTACACCTATTGACAAAGGTAGAGCAAGACGGGGATGGAAAATGCGTAACCAAGTAAGTGTTACGCAGTCAAGTAGCAGTACAAGATCCATCACTAACCGTGTGCCTTATATTGATCTACTAGAACGAGGTCGTTCAAAACAAGCACCTAAGGGTATCATAGGGCCTACCGTTAGGGAAATAAAAAGAAGGAGATATAGATGAGCAATGTACTAAAAAATGCACAAGAGCATTTTAAAAACAAACTATCAGGTGGTTTGAACAAAATGACTGTCCAAGAATGGAAGACAGACGTTTATTACAAACCTGCTTACTCTTTTGCTGTAGAGTCTAAAATTATAGAACTACAACAACAGGGTAAAACTGTTGAAGCATTGGTTGAATCTGTGATCAACAAAGCATTGAATCCAGAAGGCAAACCCATGTTCAACAGAATGGACAAACTTACATTAATGAATGAAGTTGATCCACAGGTCTTGTTAAGAATTGCAACTGTTTTAAACAGTGCAACTGCTGATTACGAGACCGTAGTAAAAAACTAAATGAGGACGTTGAATTACAACTACTCTGCAAGATTGCTGAAACACTAGGCAAATCTTTAGAAGAAGTTGCACAATTGAGCGTCCTGGAAATACAAGTTTGGAGTGCTTACTTTAAAAAGCAGTCTGAAGAACAAAAGAGGGCAATGAACAGAAATGGCAACGCAAAACATAGAAATCCGCGTTCTAGATAAAACTAGTCAGGCACTAGGAAATATCAGTGGTAGGTTGAAAAAACTTAACACAGGACTTCTAGGCGTCAGCAGAGTAGCAGGATTGGCCGGTGCGGCGATTGCTGGTATATTTGGTGGCAGTGTCATTCGTTCAATAGTCAATACGTCTGCACGTTTTGAAGACTTGCGAACTTCTTTAAGTTCAGTTACTGGGTCCGCAAAACAAGGTGCAGACGCATTCGACTTTATAGCAAAATTTTCTACGAAAACACAGTTCGGTATTGAAGAACTGTCAGAAACTTTTATTAAATTAAAAGCGGCAGGTATTGAACCAACAGAAGAATTATTAACCACATTCACAGACACAGCGGCGGTCACAACAGACCAATTGGGATCATTACAAGCAATTACAGATCTATTTTCCAGAACAGTATCGGGTGGTTTGGGTCTTGAAGAATTAAACAGATTAGCAGACAGAGGTGTACCTGTTTTCCGTATCCTGGAAGAACAGTTAGGCATCACTAGATTAGAAATATCCAAGTTTGGTCAAACGGCAGAAGGTGCAGAAAAAATAAGAACAGCATTACAAAAAGGTGTTAATGAATTGTTTGGTGGTGCAACGGCGGCAAGGGCACAAAACTTATCTACTCAGATTTCAAACTTACAAATTGCATTCAAGAATGCACAAGATGC
>TARA_A100001201_G_scaffold24188_2_pt1 | contig 13128 bp, 12 predicted proteins | sample TARA_A100001201 | Tara Oceans TARA_A100001201 (sample SAMEA2619872) | marine metagenome | biome: marine biome (ENVO:00000447); feature: surface water layer (ENVO:00002042); material: "saline water (ENVO:00002010), including plankton (ENVO:xxxxxxxx)" | depth 5 m | reverse complement strand
GGGTTTGGTTTTACCAAAGTCCACCGTTCAATATACGAACAAATGGAATATCCATATTACCCCTTGAATCAAATAGAAATTGAAGGTTGTAGAGACCCAAAGAATGAGGGTGAAAAGATCACAATCAAAGACCTAAGTTTTGAGGATGTTAGTTTTTGCAGAAACTGCTACAAAACAACTGGAATTAAACCTGTAGTTATTCCTGAATTAAGAGTGGCTCACTTAAAGTCTTATTTCGTCTAGACTCTTAAGATATTCCCGAGGATATTTTAATCTTTGTTCGTCCGACATTCCAGCCAAGTGGAAAACATATGGGAGTTCATTGGTCTCCTGTTGTCTTAGGTAATTTATCTCCTTTTTCCAGTAGTGCTGTAGCTTTAAATAGGGAATGATAGAACAGATTTCTCTGAAGTTATCAATATTCTCCTTGTAGCATCCTCTTATAACCGCTTGATCTTCTATCCAATTTCTAATTGGGGGGTTTAAAAATTTGTTTTTAAGCTCGTCTGAGTAAGCCCATTTTTCAACCATAGCTTTAACTTGGCTAGTATTCTTAAGAATGAGAACCCCAGAGTTCAAGGCTGGGGGGCTTAGGTTACTGTAGTCTGCACTTAATATGATTTCGTTATCGTATTTTTGTATCAGATCCTCTAGCGACGGCGATTCTAGATAAAAGAAAGCGTCAGCATCTATCCATACAACATAATCATACTTTTCTATGTGTTTTAGTATTAATGGAAACCTCTCCCAATGCGGTTTTCTGTCCGTGTAGCGGCGTTTGGAGCATTTTATTAATTTATAATTATATTTATTACAATATAATTCATTTATCTGGTGGTAATATTTAGCAAAGAATTCGATTTGCTTATCATACCACATTAAGACCGCTATATTCATCCCTTAAATTCTAAGTCTCCCCGTCAGGAGACGATGGTAAGGCATATGCGTGAAAGTGAGGGGTGTTTCCTTCTTGGTAATCGTTCTTAAAGATAAGACATGGAACCTTTTGGCCGTTTACTTCTATAGTTCCCGATAGGTAACTGCGTCCATCTCCCTTATTTTTGATCCAAAACGCTCCCACCTTGTTCTGAGTCCAAGTCGAAGGTTGTTTCTCTAAGGAGGTTGATAAAGTCTTTTTTTGCATAATGCGGTAGTGATTTATATTGTGATTTCAAGCGTTGATAAACCCTTCTGGACACAGGATCAACTGGATTGCAGATTTTTCTTAATTGTTTGGAAACTCTTTTGTTCATAAGCGAGCGATGTAAACTTCTGAGTCTTTTAAAAAACCCATTCTTTCATAAAAGCGAATAACTTTTTTATGTTTAGGGTGAGCCATTGCTGCTCCCATTTTAATATATTTAAAATCTTTTTTCTTGGCTTCATCTACTGCAACTTTAAACAAGCTGCATCCCACCCTTGGGTTCTTTGACAGCCAAAGGTATTCACTAAAGATACGCTCTCCAAACTTTTCGCTTTTTTCATTTAAAAAAGCTATCAGCGCATCATAGTTTCCATCTGAGTTTTCGTTAGCCCATACCATTAGATCCCAATTTAAAATTTGCGTATGAGCAAAACATTTAATGATTCCATCTTCATCATGCTTAAGAAAAAAATGACCTTCATTATTGTTTTCATAATCAAAGAGACGAGAAATATCCTTGATTGCTCTTTCGAATTCTTTTGGATCTCTTAAGCGCTTGATCACTTTAAAACAGAGAGTAATTTTCTGGCTTCTGAGCTTTCGATGTCTTGAAAAGAATTCCAAGAAGCAGCCTCCTCGTTTCTATATTTATCCTGCTTCCATAAATCCCTTAGGACGGCCTTGAAGCCCTCAAAGGAATCCGTATCGTATTTATCTCTAAGGACTTTTTCAAGGATGCCTAAGGGTGTTATAGGGGGGGCTACAGACTCAATAGGTGCGGGTTGACCTTGAGACTTGTCGATCTCATCTGCACCTACAATATGAATGTTTAGATAATTCCTAACACATCTAACAAAAGCCCGATTACATGCAATCGTTTCTAAAAACTTCGCACAAAATGAGTCAGTATTTGCCAAAGTTGCATTGCCTGTGTCTTCGTAATCTATCTTGCAAAGACTTTCATAGTTGGGAAGCCAACCGATGCGACATTTAGCAGTGACATACCCCTCTGAAACATTGTCCACCTGAAACTCTACGGAGTGATACCCACGCAGCTTTGCCAGTTCTTTAATACCGCCAAGCATGATAAGAAGCTGTTTGTCATCTAAGCCCTCTGAGGAATTTGGTGTGGGCTTATTTCTGGCATCAAACCATCCCTTGTTTGGGTAAAGAAATTCGGGTTTAATCATTGCCCTCCAGTTAACCGAACCGTCTTCATTAAAAACATAATCAATATTTTCAAGCAAGCCATGGCCATTGCGTTGATAAATATCAGGTCCGTAAACCTTTTTTGCAGACTTTTTAGCTGTTTTAGTTTTGCTCATAAATATAAAAATGGTCTAATTCTTCCCAATACTCAGGAGTATCTATCACTATGTTGCTATTGTCAAGATTTTTTTTCCAATGTGCGTAACTTAAATATTCCTTGCCTCCTTCGACTAGGTATTTACCAGAAAAGAACTTTGAATTTTTTGTAACGTTTTCTAATTTCTTATTTTTATTTTGATTGTAGGGTTTAACTACTTGATCGAAATAAACGTTTTGAGCGCGACCTAAAAACTCGGAGTTTTTAAGCAACAAAACGCACTCTATACCTTGGTTTTTTAAGAATTTAAAATATTCATTTGGGATACGAGCACTAGGGTCTCCATCGCCCTCCCACTCTTTGTCTATGAATATGCACAATCGGTTTATATTTTTAGATACAGGCGCAAGCCCATGAGGTTGAATAACTTTATCGGTTATGATACCTAGTTTATAAGACTGGCAATATCGTATAACAGAGTCTTGATCGTAACCGTAGTCAAGACGGAGAAATATGTCAAACTTGTCTCTTGTATCAAGGGGTAGAAAGGATGTTGGAACAACTTCTACAATTTTTTGCTCAAAACCCGCACCTATATGAAGGGTAGAAAAATTAATGTCTTGATCGTTTATTTTAAGTAGTTTTAAAATTGACTGTGCGACAACTTCAGGCTTGATGTTGTTTATTTGTTTTTTGGGATCTTCAGGAGAAAAGCATGGCTTGCTGTCCCACTTGGGAGATAAGTTGATATTAAGAGCAGAAGCAGAAAATAGGGGCCGATTATTGTTTGGAAACGAATTCCCAAATAAATTAATTGTGGGAGTATTTTTTGAACTGGCCACATGACTCAAGACTCCATCACTTCCCAAGTGTAACAATGATTCATTTAAGATAAAAGATTGTTGTCTAAACGATAGGTTTAACAATTGATCTACGCCTTCAATTGGATTTCTACCTGCTATCTGCACAACTTTAATTCCACGTTGTTTTAGAACAGGTCTAACTAATTCTAAAACAAGGTTATAGTGAGAATAGCGTTTTGATGGTGTCGCCTCGTCATTGGAAATGGTTATATACTTAGTAGTGGTCAATGGAAAAAAGTGATCCTGAACCACAGGTTTGGAAGCTTTAACTCCCAAGTTCTTTGCGTATTCTTCTAGAAAATGAGACATGCTAGAGTAGTGAAAATTGATGTTTGTTTACTCCATTATGAGTGAAGCATATGTTTTTTTGAGTTGTTGTGTGGGGATAAAAAGCCATTTCGAAAAACCCCTTGTGGTCACCGATGCCTTCCAAAGCTAAAGAGTTTTCAACTATTGAGGAATAAGGCAAGCACTTAAAAACAGCGGGATTGTCTTCAATATAGTCAAAAAATTGAGGGTGAGTGAAGACATAAATAGAATGCTCTTTATACTCTTTTTTTAAATTCTCCATTAAGGAATTTACCAAAAAAACGTCACATTCGCTTTGGGGCATAATTACAGCAATCCTCTTTTCCACTTCATCTTCAGCAAGTAAATCCTCAAGTGTTGGAAGAGAAGACTCTTGATTATGTTTTGCTGCTAATTGCCTGAAGTGATTGACGACATCTTCTTGTGGCATCCCCTTCTTGATTTGAGAGACCCAGTGTTTTAGTCCTAATGAGTTTTCATCAACCTTATCAATTAGAATGTTTTTATAAAGATCTTTCACAAAATCTTCCAAGCTTATGTGGTCCCTTGGAACAGCATAGTCAGGATTACATTTTAGTTTGTCGTCATTAAACTCATAGCTAATAGATGGCATGGCATCAATAATCTCCTCAAGTTTTTTGCCAATAACCTCAGTAGAGAAATTGTCTATGACCCACTGACGAGATTTTTCACCCCTTTCTTTGATCTCATCTTTATCCATTTCGTAAACCATCATTAGTTTATTGTAAATGTCCTCTGAATCGGTAGAGGCTTTAATAAACTGAGTCCCAGGTTCTCTATACTCATGCCACTCTAGGGGAATGCCCCCGCTTTCCTCGCTACAACTATCCTCGCCACAAGAGTAGTTCGTTACTAATGTGATAAGTTCTGTTAGCTTTGCCTCTTGAATGGGAATTTCCTGACCTCCACTGGTGAATGGATGACAGTAAACATCCATCATATTATATATCTCATTTAATTGTTCTTCTGTTACACCGTTTGATGTGTTAGTTGTATGAACTGATTTTTCAGCTTTACAGTAAGGGCAGTTTTGATCCTGCCCCTTGAAAGCGCTAATGAAATAATTACCGCATTTTTTGCAGACATAAGTGGTCAAAATGTCTGATGGATTAAGACCTTTTTCTTCAATCAATTGTGGAATATTCCAGCCTTCTGACCAGTGCGTGTGCAAAAGTAATTTTGCATTAGGAATTTTTTCCTTGAATAACTTAAAACCTTCAAGCAAATTTGGAACACTTTTTCTTAATTGGTTTCTAAAAACAAAACCAACAATATAATCATCCCCCAAACCAAGCCTTCTCCTTACTTTGGACCGTTCTTCATCACTCAGTTTATAAAAGTTAGAGGTATCTAGGGAGCCTCTCAATGTTTTAACGTGATCATAACCTAGATCTTTCATTGCTCTTTCCGCAAAGGAGGCCCAAACATAATAATTCTTAAGCTTGGGGACAAAATCAACTGCCTGAGGAAGAAGTGGTAAGCTATCTAACGTAGTCCACACCAAGGTGTTTATTTTGTCCCACCAAGGTTTTCTGTGAAAGTTATCGAAAGCCCATATGTCCTCCATGCCTATGTATACATCAGGCTTAAACTCTTTTACTGCTCGGTCAACGAGGGTGCGCCCATAGCCTTCTGCTCTTTGCTCTTCTGGTGTTAACTTGTCTAGTTGCGCCTTGGGAGGGAGAGAACCTCTACACTCCCAAGGAACGGACTGGGTTTGTGGGTCATCCCAGAATAAACCATTAGCAAGCTCAACCAAATTATATTTACCTGTGTTATACAGGTATCGCATAATATTTTTTTTATTTTTACCAAAGCCTGTAAATGCTCGACAAAAATTAGAATGGAATAAAACTGTTTTTTTATCCATTTGACTTGTAAGCTTTAGCTGATGCAAGGCGATTTAAGTAAAGTTCCTGTAAGAAGAACTTCAAGAATTCTCTAAGGCCATAAGCCTCAGAAATCTCTACGCCAATGCCAAACTTGTTTGAAGAATTTCGCGTAATGCCGAATGAAAAGGCATCTGTCCCATCTTTTTTTTGGTAAGGTTTAAAGCTAATAGAAGTCTTGTTGTCCTCGTAAGAGTGAAAGGCTGAAAAGTCTTTATACTTTTCAATGGCATGAATTAAACCTCCTACTTCAATCTCGTTGAGCTTAATTGATAGAGATTTTTCTGGGTCTTTAGCATTCTCTGAAAAAGATCCCGTGCGCTTCGCTTGGTTCCATGAATGCTGCTTTACAGCCCTAACATAAACACAAGGTTCTTGGTTTTTGTTATTAGGGCCGATGTCGAAGCTGACCGCACACCCTGTATTTTTTGAATTAGGCTTATAATACTGAACAATCATACTGATTGTATGTATTAAAGTCTTAAATTCAACCCTTGTTTTTCTTTTCTTTTAGAACCTCTTTATGCCTCTTCATAAAGGTCTTATGATCGGGTCCAGCCATGTAAAGGGTTTTGCCGTCGTCGCTTTTGTGTGAATGAAAACCTTGAAGACCCAGCTTTTTGGCATCTTTAATCGCCTCTTCTTTGGTTTCAAAGTAATGCTCCATAACGTCAGGAGATCCTTGTGCTTTTTTGAGAGCTTCTTGTGTGGGCCTATCTTTATCTCCAGGTTTTGCGGGTTTATAGTTTTTGCCCATCCTTTGTTTTTTCTTCCTAATGTTCTCCCATAGCGAGGACATTGCTTCTGCTGCCCAGTTTTTCTCTGAGGCAGAGGCGATATCTTGGTCAGCCTTTCTGTAAGAATCCTTAACCTTACCGCCTCTTCTCATTTTAAGAAACATATTTACGCGAGCCATTGCCCAACCATGTCTGGACATATTTGGTCTATGAGAGGTGCTGAATGCTCCCGAACCGCGACGATAGACTTTCTTTAACTGAGAGAGAGTTACCTTCTTTGAGTGTTTCGAATTATGTTCTTTGACTTTTTCTTTTAGCGCGTTAGTGGTTTTTTCGCTAAATGTAATTTTGCTACCCTTTTCTCCTGCGCTCCCCTTAGGATTCTTCTTTGAACCCTTCTTTCTTTCGCTTGGTTCAGCAGGGGTTTGAGCACCACTTTTGCGTCCACTGCGTTTAGCTGCCTCAGAAACTTCTGCATCTGGCGCATTAACTAGATCAGGATTCATTGCTAACAGTTCATCATGATCGAAAAGTGTTTCACCATCCCACTCGTAATCATCCTCTACTGAACCCTCTACTTTTTTACCAGCCCTCCACTGTTTACAGGACCAATACCTAGCTTTCCACTTTGGACCTGGGTTATCGCAATTATGTCTAGCTCTGAAGCTTTTGCGACGAGCGGGATCGTCCCTTTTAATTTCCATGTTGGGATCTCCAAAATTAACCTTTACGATATTACCTTTCTCGTTTTTGACATAAACAGAGAATTTCTTTGGTCCTTTTGGGGTGCGGAAGGGTTTATTTAATGGTTTGTTTTTCTCCTCTGCGGTTGAAAAGTAACAGCGAGTCTCTCCCTCTTCTCCTATAATAGCGGAAGCTTTGCTCTCTGCTTTTGAAAATTGCGAAGAACAGACGGCGGCTCTTTGCTTGTTATCTTTGAATTCTCCCCTTGTGGTGGGATCGCTCATACAGCGATCCATAAATTTAGAACGCTTCTCTCCATTGTTGGGGGTTGGTAGTGGCATTACTTAAGCTTTTACACCTAAAATCGGCTCAGTTATTGTTTTTAGTAAAAAACTATTATTATCCAGAAACACAGGAATGCATCTAAATCTATCCAAAGACTGGGCAAATAAATTAGCTAAATCAACCAAATTGGTAATACGCTGAGAACGTAAAACATATACCTCTAATAAATATTGGCTCACCATGTCTAGGAGCTTTTGTCTTAATTGTAGCTGGTATATCTCATTGTAAAGATGTCGATCTTTATCTAGATTTCCAACTTTACAGAACTCATCTAAAAACAAAGTTTCCGTCTTATTATCTGCACCAAAATCTAAAATAAAGTCAACTAAATCAATAAAAGGGTGACACAGTGAGGTTCTGTGAAGGTAATCAAAAAAATACAACCCATTAGAATAAAAAATATTTTTCATGGGCATTCCCCCAAGACAGGTCTTAGAAGCGTCAATTTTGCTTACCCTGTCTTGAATCTCTGTAGATAATTTAGTTAAAAATTTATTTAAAATATCGTAATCAGAATAATCTTTAATTGCATCTACAGAATCTTTTGGAAAATTTTTAAGGCTTAAGTTTTTTGTATGCTCTTTTATAATTGATTTATATTTACGCTTGGGGTTTGGCGATATTGCCCCGTTGAGAGTGAAATATGCGCGGAACAAATTATTCCGATCTTCAATCAACTCTGATTTAGGTAATTCTAAAACGTTAATTGACTGTGGAAACTGAAAGACCAAATAAGTATTTTTTGATTCTTTGAAAGAGAACGGTTTTCCCGTAGCTATACCCTGAGTTTTATGTAAAACGTCTAACTCTCTTTTTAGATCATAATTTTTACTATCGAAAGATATCTTTACTCGAAAAACTCTCTGTTCAACAGTCTCTATTTCATAAGAGTCATAGTTGTTTTCTTCAGAAAGCACGGAGATAGTTTTAATTGTGTCAGAAATATTTGATTCCTTTAGACATTTCTGTAGAAATTCTTGGCCCAACATGGAGTTTTGGCTAAATGAAGAGTCTACTGAAAATATTCTGTTGTTTAGTATTGACGATAGATTCACCTAATATAATAAAGAATTAACCCCCTTTTTCAAGGGGGTTAATTGGGGTTTGGTGGGGAGATTGATTAGCAACCATGCTCCTCCCCGTTTTTGAGAAAGTTTTCCAGTCCGACCTAGAAAACTTTACCAAAATTCTGTTGAGCCAAACGAACACCACAAATACTTGTTTTGGCAAGTTTGCGGTTTTCTCCAGCGTTACGGTCATAGACCTGAACATACTTATCAGTTTCACCCATAAGTTGAGCGTTCATAGCTTCGCCCTGCGTGGTATAAAGACCAAAAAAGCGTCCCCGCGTATTGCGGATAGCTCTCATCACTCTAGTATTTACTCTCTTCATGGCTATATATTAATCAAAAGTAAGGGTTTTGTCTACAATTTTTGAAGAAATATTTTCTATATTTCTGTTTTTAACAATGAACTGAGAGAGGGGGACTTGAACTAGAACTTTAACCATGTTTTTTATCTCTCTTGCATGATTATTCTTTTCTTTAATATGATTAAAAATATATTTTTGCAAGCTCAGGCTATAGCTCCACTTTACCCCTTTATTAAGCAAACGCTCTTTAATTTGAAGCAGTTCCCTGTTGATGATTTTCATTAAATGAGAATCTTCCAAGTTATTGAAAAAGATTATTTCGTCAATACGAGCTAAAAGTTCAGGACGCAAATGTTTTTTTAAGGACTTTTTATAACTATCAGAGGCAGGTTCTTCTTGAGAGAGGAAACCCATGCTCCGCTTACCCTTCTTGTCCTGTCCGATATTAGAGGTCATGATGATAACGGTGCCTGTAAAGTCTATTTTACGGTTAAGATTATCTGTTGCATAGCCTTCATCTAGTATGTGTAATAATACATCTAAAATTTTAGCATCACACTTCTCTATCTCATCAAAAAGAACCACACAGTTGGGGTTCTCTCTGACAAACTCAGTAAGCAAGCCGCCCTCCTCATATCCGACATACCCAGCGTTAGCCCCCAACAATTTTGAAATACCAGTTTTGTCCTGATATTCACTCATGTTTAGCTGGATAAAAGCTTTTTCATTGCCATAGAAATACTTTGATATTTTTTTCGCCGTGAAAGTTTTTCCGACACTTGTGTCTCCTATAAACAAAAAATTAGAAAGCGGTTTTTGAGAGTCATTGAGGCCAGCTTTTGCACAAGATAGAGCATTATGTATGATTTGAATATTCTTTTCTTGCCCAAAGATTTCACTGTTCATTTTTTTGTGAAACGAGGTGAAGGAGGAATTTTTTGACAATGTTTTAGCCGATAAGCCAGTTTTATCGGTCATAACCTCAATAATATCTTTTTGCCGAATTTTTTCTTTTTTACCTTTTGCTTCTCCGTGTTTAGCCATTGTTTCTAAGTAGTCTTTTAGAAACTTGGTGAACTGCTCCTCGTCTAGATTGGGGTCATTGGAAGTATCAACCAAGAACTCACAGAACCTAGTGCGAGCTTTCGCTACTTTTGACGGTATATGGTCATATTTGATCTTTGTTTTTGCTCCAACTTGGTCAATTACATCAAAAGCTTTATCTGGAAATCTCTTATGGTTAAGAAATTTTTCACAAAAATCCAAGATAGTGTCAATGTCTTTCTCTTGATACTTGACCCTATGGAAATCCTCATAAAAAGGAAGGGCGTTCATGATAATCTCTTTGGTCGCAGTGCGACTAGGTTCATCTACCATGATCTTATCAAACCTGCGCTTCATGGCGCTGTCCTTTTCAAAGAATTTCTTATACTCCTGTGTAGTCGTAGCGCCTATGCATTTAATGCTACCCCTTGCTAGAGCGGGTTTTAACATATTTGATGCATCCACTGCACCCTCAGAGTTGCCAGCGCCAATAATTGTATGAATCTCATCAAAAAACAGTATGATGTTTGACTCTCTCTCGGCCTCTGCAATGAGAGACTTGAACCTCTCTTCAAATTCTCCCCTGTATTTCGTTCCTGCCACCATTGCGCTAATGTCCACCGTGCAAATTTGCATTAAGGACATGTGTGCTGGGCATTCTTGATTAACTATTCTTTGAGCTAACCCTTCAACAATGGCGGTCTTGCCAACGCCAGCCTCTCCCACAAGAATTGCATTACTTTTATTTTTCTTGGAAAGTATTTCTATAAGCTCATCAGTCTCCTTGTCTCTTCCTGAAATTTTAGAAGAACGTTTAACTAAAAAGTGGTGATTTAGATTTACGCAATATTTACTGAGATGCTCTAAAGCTTGTCGAGGAGCCTCTGTGGGGGTTTGGTTTAGTTTTTTGCCTTCGATCTGAAGAATGTTTTTGATTTGATCGGTTGGTGGGATGCTGGTTTCTAAAACATGAGTTTCGATAATATCCTTTGCATACTCCACATCAATACCAGCTTCGGCAAGATGCTCCACAAAGGGGCCACCCATGTCTAGTATAACATACAAAATATGTTCAACACCGATGAAATAACTATCAAAATTATCTGAAAATTCTTTAGCAAAGAATATAACCTCATTCACCTCGTCATGCCAAAATCCCTGCCCCTTTTTAGCTTTAAAAGAATTTTTATTCTCTGAAGCGTAGGTTTTAAAAGTCTTGATAAATAGCTTCGGATCAAAGGTTATTCCATAATTTTTAAGCTTTAAGGCGCAGCTATCTGAGATATTAACCAAGCACCCATAGACTAAATGGGCGTTAGTAACCAAAGAGTGGCCATTTGCCTCTGCAAATTTTTTAGCATCCTTAAGTCCCTTTTTCGCTTTCGGGGTTAGGTTGAAGTCTGTTAAACCCATCATAATTAATTACACTACTTTACGTCAGATAGCTTCATGTAGATTTTATCCTTTAGCGGGAACACTTTATCTATGAAAACAACGTCATCGCCAACACTCCCATGAACAATCACAATATCTCCTTTTTGCGGTAGTTTTTTGCCACTATCTAGGTAGTTAGTTAACCTCGCATCCCTTGCGCTGTCAAGGAACAATCCCTCCACTACGCCGCCTTCATCCTGAAGGGAGAAACGAGCATATTTGTTTCCGTTTCTGCTGGTTCTGCGTATGATATCTGTCAATATCCCTACAAACTTAATATGGCTGCGTTGCTCCATGTCTTTTATCTGCATGGCAGAATTAAAATCCTCACCGTGATTGAAGACCTCTCTTACATTGTGTGAATAACTATACCCCAATAGCTTCTCCTCAAAGAACCAGTTGGCATATTTAATATGCTCTATGTTCATAGAGTAAATGTCCTTATATGGTTGAAACTTTTTCTTAAAGGTCTCAAACCTTTTATCTGTGAACATTTTACGATTATCGTCTCCCACACAGTCGGATTTTTTAACGTCATGGATTGACTCCAAGATGTCAAAATTATATTTATCTCCCAAGGCAATGAAGTTTCTTTTTTCTCTGTCTGTTAGAATATTGAAAGTTTGTGCCTCTAAGACCAATCTTGAGCGACTCTTTTTTACAAAAGAATCCAAAAGGCCAGCTTGAATAAGAGCAGAAAGAGTTCCTATATTGAGGCCAGCTTGTTTTGCTGAAATGAAAACTTCATATTTATTAGCAAATGAATCTTCACGAAACTCTAAAAGCGCTTCCAATACTTTTTCTGACACCCCTTTAATAGAGTTCAATCCGTATCTAATGTTTTTACCCTCAATTTTGAAGTCTATATCAGACTTGTTTAAGTCGGGAGGAAGTAGGGTTATGTCAAACTGAGGAAGCTCTTGAGAGATTTTTGCTATCTCTTCATGGGGACTTGGCTCATATTTTGCATATTTTAAAAGACTTAAAAAGAACTCTTGAGGATATTTAAATTTCAGGTAAACTGTAAGGGCTGCAAGGTGTGCGTAGCTAATGGAATGCGACTTGTTGAAAGAGTAATTTGCTGAATCCTCTGCGACTCTCCACAAAACATCACCTATGGCGGGGTCAAGGTTGCCGTCACTGATCTTTTGCTCAATCTTTGCTTTCCATGCTGGCATCTGATCAACCTTCTTCTTGCCCACGATACGGCGCAACTGCTCCGATTCATCAAGGCTGAAACCCACTTTAACAGCCATCTTCATTAACTGTTCTTGATACAAAGGAATGCCGCCTGTATAACTAAGTATGTCATCAAAAAATTCATGCACAGACTGGAATTCTCCTGTTCTAGCATAGTCAGCGTATCTGTCCTTAAAGTCTAAAGCCCCAGGTCTAGCAATAGCCACAACCGCAGAAAGTTGTTCAAGGTTTCTTGGTGCGATTTGTTGGCATACTTTAAAGTTGGTGTCTGCCTCAATTTGAAATAGTCCTTGGGGGCATCTCAGTGATGCTAGTGCTGTATATATTAAGGGGTCATGAGGATCTATTTGAGATGCTTCTATGCCTAGTTGTTTGCAAACATCGTGAACCACAGATAACGTTCTCAGTCCAAGGATATCAAATTTGACACTAAGGCTGGAAACATCGTTCATGTCATAACCAGAAACTAATGCTCCATCATTAGTAGTCTGTAGGGGCATTATATCCTCCAAATCAAAATATGATATACAGATACCAGAGGGATGGACACCTGTGTTTTTGTTTAGTCCCTCTAATTTTTTTGCTATCTTGAAAACCTTGGGGTGTTTATCAGCGTGACTTTTAAAGGTCTCACTCTCGTCATAGGCTATATTCAGCTTAGATACGATGCCAAAATGCTTAGGAATGGTATCGCTAATTTGATTTACTTCAGTCTCGCTCAGTTCTCCCACTATCTTTCCACACTCTTTCATGCAAAGCTTGCTGCTTAGAGTGTTTAGT
>TARA_A100001201_G_scaffold60471_1_pt1 | contig 13190 bp, 31 predicted proteins | sample TARA_A100001201 | Tara Oceans TARA_A100001201 (sample SAMEA2619872) | marine metagenome | biome: marine biome (ENVO:00000447); feature: surface water layer (ENVO:00002042); material: "saline water (ENVO:00002010), including plankton (ENVO:xxxxxxxx)" | depth 5 m | reverse complement strand
ATGCTGACTCTCAGGGTCGTTAAACGTATCGTGACACCAAAGAATCGGTATTCTGTTTTTATCTATGTCTCGAACTCTTGAGCAAATAATCTGAAACTTATCATATAGGTCTTTATCAATAACAGATGCAAGTTTTCTTTGCATCATCTCAGTTCCACCATTTGCTTTGGCGTTTAATTCATTCTTTTCTATATCGTCATTCAGTCCACGAATTACAAGATTTGTCATACTCACTCCATAAGTTTTGAGAGGACTCTTTCGGTTAGATGCGTTTGAGCTTATCAGGATTCACACACCACCTAGACATCCTCTCTCCACTTTTATTTATTAGGACACTTGTACTGCAATATACAAGCAAAGAACGATTATAACAATCTTTCCATAGTCAAGGTCAAAAGCTGTTCCCTCTCCTATTGAGGCATTGTAAATATCAATAATTTTATCAATGCCATTTGATGGTTGTTTTTCTTTGTTTTCTTCTGACATATCTACTCCTCTAAGCTGCCATTGCATAGTCTTTGGCTTTTGCAAGAGCAGAGACTTTCTTTTGTCTCCCTTTTCCAAACCATGCAGATTGTAAGCGTGTATCCTGCGACACACCTAATTCGTGGTCTATGAGGTAAGTAACAGAGTTAAAGGCAGACCACCATGTACCTTCACTCAAATTTGCACCAGGCTGTGTGTTGACAGTCTCAAGAGCAGCCTCTGCATTACGAGATAAGTCTTTTAACCTTTTGTTGTCACCAGCAATCGGAAAGACTTCATTATAGTATTCTTTGATTGAATCTTTAGAATACTTTTTTGATGCAAGAAGTTTAGAAACATCTGCATAATTTTGCATAAAGTTACTTGCAAGTCCAAGTGTTTCTTTTACACTTTCTGCGTCAAATACTTGTCTGTGATTTAATCGTGCAGACTGTTGCGTATATTGATTAAGAGCATATGTAAGTGTGTTATTACAAACAACACGAACAGGAGTAAATCTTACTTCAATAGAGCAAGCATACTTGTGAGGATTAGAGAATAAAAGATATCCTTCTACATCATCACCTTTTGTTACTGTAAATCCATCTTTCAGTTTTGCAAGGCCCCAAACCATACGACCATCATCAAGTGAACCAGCCGTATCCATTTTCATATCTCCTGCAATAACAAACTCATTGAAGAAATCAAATGCTTCAGAATTTTGAAGTGGTTTCCATCCGTCACCAACTGTTGAAAGTATTGTTTCGTCACTATCTCTTACAAGAACTCTACGTTTTGGAATTTCAGTATATTCTGGTTTATTAGGATTCTTGAAATACATTGGTCGAGTTGAGACAGTCCAATCAAGTCCTGCTTTCTTGAGCATTTGATCTGGTGTTAAATCATCAATCACTTTTACACCTAATCCATGCCATGGCACCTCTCCTGCATATGCCATTGTTTCTACCTGATGAGCCATTTGACCCTCCTTTTTAGTTTACGATAATATTAATCTAACACACACTTTCTATAAAAGTCAATACTTTTTTGAAGAAAGTTTACTCTTTTTTAATCTTTCATCTCTTTTTAAATGAGTTGGCGAGACTTTGTGTAAAAGCATCTCACCTTTTTCGTCAAATGAAAATTTGACGTATCCCTTGACACAAAGATAATTCAGAGTATTATCTGTAATCTCAGATGCAAGCTCTGTCATCTTATCCCATAGAGATGCCCTTCCATCAATGTATCCCCAATAATATGTTCCTGCCATGCAGAGCATAGCAAGTAACGTATGACTTACAATACTTATTTCCATTATCTTCTTTTTCCTGTTTGTGGGTCATTTGCTTCTTTTTTGGATAATACCTGTAGTCCACCTTTATTATAAGCTTGACCAATTACGGCATCTCCTGTATATGTGAGAGTTTGTTTTTTAAGTGCAACTCCTTCAACACCATTAGAAAGACTTGGATACTTTGGAGTTTGTCGAGTAAAAGTTACAGTCTTACTTTTACTTGAAGATGAAGAACTTTTGTATCCCATCTTTTTAATAAATTTTTCATGTGCATCAAGGGCCGACTGCATTTTTTTAGTCACCCTTTTTGCTTTACGTTTCTTATGATTTGTTGTTGTATAGTATACAGGAAGTATATGCATATTAATTAATTTTAGTGTATTCGAATTGTTCTAAATCAAAATTCAGATTCATAATTGCAGTAACTCCTGTAACAATCTGCTCAAATGGTTTATCTTTGACCAGACTAAAAAGGTCGAAATATTTTTGTTTGTAATATTCACGAACCTCCTCAATTGTAGCTCCATTATTTTCTACAAAATAATCTCTAAACTTAGGTTGATAAACTGATTGAACCGTTAAGTAGTACTCAGTTAATGCTTTGTCGTTTCTAATTTCAAAACTACAATTTTCTAATCCATCACCAATAGCCATGTCTATGCTCTCCTCACACGAAATCTTTTGTCTCGATATTCATTACAAGCAGTTTGATACTTTTTCCAATTTTTAAGAACAAACTTTCCAGATTCTAGTAATTGTGTATCATATTTTGTTGCAAGCCATTGACTTACCATAGACGATTGAGCTTTGACCATATTCCGTATTTCAAACTTTGTTCGATTAACTCCTAAGATTTGCATTGCATAATCTAAAGTCATAGTTTCATCAAAGCACCATTTATCTCCACTCATAATCTATCCTTCCACTTCTAATGATTTTAATTCTTCTACTCTGAGGTAAAGATCAGGAGGAAACATGCCAGGCAATCTTTCTCTCATTCTGTCAATAACTTCAAGAGCTTGGTCGAAAGAAGTAATTGGTTCAAACAATCCAGCAACTATCCTGCCAGTCTTTCCTGTTTCTCTATCACATTTTTTTATCACAAAATATTTTTGTTCCATTTTCATTTTCATTTCCTTTTTAAGTAAATAGTACAAATAAACCAAATATAACACACGCAAACCAAGCTGCACCAGCAACATCTAGTAAAAAATTATTGAAGTCCATAACATTTCCTTTTTCTAAAAAGGGTTGAAAATAACTACCGAGGCCTTCACCAATTAATAATTCCAAAAAGAATAATACGTTATTTTCAACCAAGTTTCTTATCATCATTTAAGTATAATGACATATCTCAAGGGTAATGTCAAGAACTTTCTTGAAAAAAGAATCGTTTAAAATCAATAAGTTATGAAAAAAGTGAAAAAAAAATTAGTCAATAAAAACAAAGACTTACGAGGAGAAAGGAAAAAACCTCGTAAGTCTCTGAAAGCAGGGGCTGCTTTTTTACCTAGAGTCGTTTTGCTTATGAGTAAGCATAGTTCCCATCTGAAGATAGGGCTCTCTGTCCTGCAGCAATAACTGCTTTTGACGGAGTTCCGACACGATACGAAGTACCAGCTCTTGATTTATTAGTATAAATCATTACACCCTCATTACGAAGTGTGTCGATCATCGCTCTAGGAGAACTAAGGTCAAACCTTGTTCTTAGTGTTTTCCAAGTAACAGGATTGCCTTTGGATAATAAATTGAAGACTTTTGCCTTCTTAGTTAGTTTTCTAGCCATAAACTAAATCTCACCTTTGTTAATCATAGTTATGTAATCTCTCGATTACAATACCCAATATATCAAAACATATGGGTAAAGTCAACCCTTTTTTCTAGGAATTTGCGTTTTTTTCACATATCTCCTTAAAAGAGTGGTTTTTATCTCCATCCAATAAGAATGTGCCCATTCCCCTTTTTTTGTTGTGGAAATAGCATATTCTACATTGGTGAGTAATTCATCAATATTTTCTGCCGGTTTTAGGTCGAATTTAATTGTAAGCTCCTCGTCTACGAGTTCTACATCCCAAAGAGCATCAGTCATAATTTTTCCTATAATATTACATTAGTATAATTTTGATGTTTATGAATACTATCATATTGGTTTTTCATTGTCAATAACTTTTCTTTCCAATCTATCGTTTTTTCAATAAATGTCTGTGGATAAGCATCATCTGGATTTGCAATAATAACCACGATTTGAGGAACATGATGATTATACATCTCATGGGCCATCATGGCATATGCAGTTGCTTGAAGAAAGTAATTCTCAATCCATTCTTTTTTCTTTTTCTTTCTTGAAGTCTTAAAATCAACAATAGTCGAAACTCCATCCCATTTACAGAATAAGTCAGCTGTTCCTGCAAGTCCAAGTTCTCGACTATGCAAAGGTATTTCTATTCCATAAACATCTGTGACAGATTCTTCCATACGATTTCGTAAAGAATAAAACATATTCATCTCTGTTGGATTCTCACGAAGTGTATTTTTTAGCTTAGTCTCCAGAGGAAGATTGTATTGACTTGAAATACTGTCTTGAAGAAACTTTTCACAATAAGCATGAATACGAGTTCCAAGTCGAGCTGCCCTTCCTGATATTCTATTTGCAGCTTCCTCTCCAATAGATCGTTTCCAACTCTCAATAGACTCACGACTAAAACTACTTAGAAAAGTAGTGACCGAAATGTATTCACGCCCTCTGTGATCGGTATATACTCGACCATCTTCATATGTTGTTTGTACAAGTTTTCTTTCTTCAAGTAAACAATTAGATATACCCATGTTTCATTTTTCCTATAATATAGTTTTTCACAAGCTCACTTCTTACAATATCAGATGTATCAAACTCTATAAGTTCGAAATCATTTAGAGATGATACTATATTAATGAATGAAAGTAAACCCTTTTTTTCATAATCTTTTTGTAAATCTGTCTGTCGAAAATCTCCTGCAAGAAGAAGTGTGCTGTTTTCTCCAAGCCGTGTCATAATACTATCAAGTTCGTGAAAGGATAAATTTTGTGCCTCATCAATGATAACAATACTGTTACTCATTGTTGTTCCCCGAACATAAGAGGTTGTCATAAACTCAATAAGACCTTTTGCCTTCAGAGAAGAATATGCATCATTACGATTGAACAGCTCAGAGCAAATATCAATGTAAGGATATTCATACGATACTGACTTTGCAGAAAGAGTGCCTGGCAAAAATCCCATATCTCTTGTTGGAACAGCAGATCGAACAATCATAATTTTTTCTGCACCATTTTCATTTTCAAGTACATCAGAGAGTGCCAGATAAAGTGCAATAAATGTTTTACCTGTTCCTGCAACTCCATGAAGAATAACATTCTTGTTATCGTAGAAACTGTCAAATGCTTGTTGCTGTTTTAAATTTTTAGGAATGACCTCACTCAAACAAAGTGAATTTTTGGATTGTCGCATCTTTCGAAGTTGCCGTCTTTCTCTTTTCGAAAGATTTTTTAATGTGGGAACATAATCTACATTTGAATAAATGGTTGACGACTTCATATATTGTCCTTGTTAAGTTTTGAAAAAAAGACATAATATACTATCTAATATTGGTATGTGGAATCGATGGCAAACTTTCTGTAGCTGATGTATGATCTCCTTTCGCTTCTCGTTTTCTTCTCCATTTTTCAATGGCATTTCTGGTTTTGGTATCTTTAATTGATTTAGAGCCGTACTTATGTGCGTGTGCAGATGTGGGATGTGCCTCTGCAATCTTTGACATAGTGTCTTTAAATCCACCATCTAATTTTGCATTGAGATTGTGTCCAGAAATAAATCCAGCTGCCGTTGGAACAGGTTTAATATATGGATTTACCTGTAAATATTGCTTTCTCTCTGCTCGACTCATAAATTTATCGAACTCTTCTTCTGTTCTGGTGTCTCTAAATGAATAGGTGGGCATCTTCTTCTTCACTCCTCTCTTTAATTTCAATCTGTATGTGTTTACAGGCATCTGTTGTTGAGGTCTTAAATAAGGCTGGTATCAATGCATGAATGATTGCTTTACATGATGCAATGGCCAGTAAGTATGATAGGTAGAAAGAGAAACGACAATGTTCTTTCCAAGTCGTTCTCTGCTCGTATAGGTGTTGTGAACTTTCAGACATTAGTTTAATATCCATTTCATTATTTATAAAACCACATAGTCGGAGTAGATAACATTTGGTAAATCTACTTGTATTATATCATATCCATTTGGAAAATAAAATTTAAATTCGATCTTTGGATTATTCTCAAAAACCCATGCAAGATATCTTGCACGAAAAATAGAGTCGTCATAGTTTGCTCTTGTTTCTGGGCCATAGTTTTCAGTTGCATCATAGATGTTACCTGTTGCAATGCTACGATCTCGTATCATTGAATCAAATCCAATAATGTAAATTTTATCATGTTTGTGTCGAATTGCTTCTATGATTGCATTTGTTCCAGCATTACTTCTTGGTGGTTTGATAACTCCGAGATCACTCCAAAGTTCTTTAGGCTCCCACCTTTCCATTTCGGGAGGAACAATTAATCGGTATGAGGGAAAATCACTTTTCTTTATTTCATCAATGACACCATCATCAATTGCAACAAGCCAATCTGGATAGAGATAGTCTGGCCCATAGTCACGATATAGTGCATTGCACCCATAGATAGTCATCTGGTCATTTGTACGGGCAACTTGCTCGAGGCTTATGTCCTTACGAGACAATCCGTTACCGACAATCAATGCTTTCATTTACTCAATGCCTAGTGTAGGAAATGCCTGTTGTACAACTTTTTTTGTAATGTTTTTATAAGGAAGTTTTTTATCTTTAATTGAGATAATTAATTTTGCATCTTCTCGATCTATCATCTCAAGAAGTTGTATAAAAATCTGCTCTCTTTTTAATGTGGTCAGATTTTTTGACTGCGGAGACTCAATCAGATAATCAAGCCGTCTATCTTCACGAAACAATGCACCTTGAATATCAGCTGCTTCATGTGCATACTTAACAAGGTCGTCAGGAGGTGGGCCTTCTGGAAGTTTCCATACCACTCTTGGGTCAAAACAATATCCAAGCACCTTCTTGAGTGTTTTACTACTGTTGTTTTGTAGATATTTCACTCTATCTTCTATTTTTTTGAAACTGTTTGCTTTTTTCAATATTTCAGAAATACTAATCACCATCTTTTTTATTCCCATTTAGTTTATCCACAATCATGTCCAATAACTCATCCAAAGGATGTTTCTCACCAATACATCTGTATGTAACACATTGTATAATTGACAGCATAACATTTATGTTACGTTCAAGTATCTTTTCATCTATTCCATCAAGACATTCATCTAAGTCATAATGTTGCATATTATGTATAAACTTTCTACTCATACTTTCAACAATGGCATTTGCAGCCATAATCTTACGACTCTTTTCTCTCTTTGCAATATTCTTTTGAGAGTTTTTATTTATCTTTGATTTTGGAAATTGAATAACATTATCGTTCATAGTCTCACTATTTATATTCATTTTTGAAATCCCTCAGAGTCATATGCAGGAACAACTTTTTTCCATTTCATCTTTCTATCTCCATTCATACCATAAACATCTGATATCCAATCTCCATGCTGTAAGTAGTGATTCATTTCTCTTATGTAAGCTTGAAGATTTGCATATCGTATAGGGTCGTCTTTACGACACCCTTTCATTTCATTTTTTGTATACCTTATCCATTCATTTACTTTTTTTGGAGAAAGAAAATGGTCGTCAGGTAATTTTTCAACTTTTTCGTGCATGATCTATATTCCAATAATATAAAAAAAGTTCATCAATAACAAGATGAAGACTTTCAAGCGTTCCTGTGTTTGATATAATAAAGTGTTTATTATACGTTTTAATTGTTGATTTAAAAAATCTATGCTGTGTCCATGACCATTCGGAACTATGAATTTTCTCTGGTAGTGTATTGTTTGAAATTAAATTCTTGAACCACTCTGGCTCTCTATCCTCTCTTCTTACCCAAAGAAGCATACCATGATTTTTTAATATCCAATCCATTTCATTTTGAAATCTGACATCTGGAATAACAATATTCTTTGATGTATTCACACGACTTTCAAGTGCATCAATCCAGAAGTCAGGATTAAATGCATCTCTAAAACATTCCGTTCCTATTTTTTGCAGAACATCTCTAGGAATATACTTTCCCTGTTTTTTTTCTCTAAACTCACGACTCTCTTTTGTATCACCTTCAAGAAGAGCTCTATTCCAACCAAACAAAGTACTTGTGATATCTTTGATTGGAGAGGCAAAGGATTGTTTCTCATATCCAAACTCATTCACTATATGATCAGCAACAGTTCCTTTGCCCGAACCAGCAAGTCCTAAAAGTCCAACAATCATACAATAAACCAAAGTTTATTTAAAACAGGATACGTTAATAGTACGAACATTGTCAACATTAAAAACCACCATAAATATTCTTTTATTTCCATCACAATTCTCCTTTATCATAAATACAATTACGATTTAACTATTATGGTGTAAATTATGAGCAAAGTCAAGGTTTTTTTACTATGTTTTTTTCTTTCTTCCTGTGGATTGATACCAGATAAGTTCGATAATATAGAATATATGTATTTGGTTAATCTCAATCTACTTGCGACCGATTCTAAAGGTTGCTCACATATGGATGCGACATCAATGCTATATTATTCACGTTTTCTTCAAAGATACAGCCAAGGCACTCTCAACAACAATACCGAAGACATATATAATCAAATTCATTCTCTAACAAAAGAATATTATTCAAGAAAGAATCCAAGTGAAGGATATTGTATCTTGAAGAAAGAAACGATTGCAGAGATTACAGATGAAGCAATACAAACATTTGGCAAAAGGTTAAAATAAATGTCCGACCAAAAAGATGAAGATGAGCTTGATAAAATTAAGATAAAATATCTTCATAAAATTAATACATACAAAGAATTTTTAAAAGATGAAAGAATTGACAATGATGAGTATAACGAACTTATTAATGATCTGCTACAGGTTGAAAATATTCGTGACTCAATCAAGAAAGAAGATTTAAAAATTAAAGCAGAGTTAATTGTAAAGTCTCTATCGTCAATTGCATCTGTTATCTAGGAAGTCTATCCCAAACCCATTTACGAGTATCTATGTGACTTTGAACATACTTTTCAAAGAAGCGTGGATACTTATCTTGAATAAGGTCAGGAGTTGTTTTCCAATTGTATCTTAGTGAATTATAATTGGGCTCTACTTTGTAGGAGACTTCATCATAGTCTGTTCGACCAAATCGAAACACCTTCTTACCATGCAGTAATGCTTCCATACCGACTCCACTATTGACAGTATAAACTGCATAACACTTTTTAACGCATTGGTGAATACTGACATTCTCTACCCACTTTATCATATCAGGTTTTTCTTTTTGTTTCTCAAGAACGATTTCCTTGAGTGGGGCCATTGATGCAGGATTTACAGGATGCCCTTTTACAATAAGAGGTATTCCCCAATGCATTGTAAAGTTCATCAGTTCAGATAAACACTCTATCACCGAATAATCACTATGATATTGAATTGTTTCATCATGCGGAAGTTGACATGGAAAGAATACATAGTAAGGAAATAGTTTTATGTTCTCATCTATTTTTGGCTGATCGAACTTACTAATATTTTTATTTGCATATTCTTCTTTATATTCTTCATAAATGTTTGTCTGCTTTTCTTCATCATCTAATTTAACTTGAAACATTTTTCCACCGCCCCAACCATTTTCATCAACAGAAAATAGCCATGGAAAAACAGTTTGCATATAATACCGAACATTCATTGAAGAAGGCGCCATAAAATTTTGTCTCTCTTTATGTGGAATGTAGGTAAGGTCTGCTTTAAAATCCTCTACAAGTTTTGGAGTCATTTGCCAAAGAGGAAGTTCGACAACTTTTACATTGTCTTTCTGAAACTTGTGATATGCAACTCTTTCTTCAACAAAGTTTTTCCAATGTTGCCGTATTGGAGGTATATCACCTCTCTGTGTTGGAACAGGCCCTTTCTTGAACATAATGTCAAGTCGAGGTTTTAATATGAGAACATTCATTTAAAGATACTCGCTCTATCAAAGGTCTTGTTTAATTTTTCTTTCATTTCAAGGTATGTAGGATTCTCATATTTCCGAGGCCCTTTTCCTGTCCATATTGTAGAACCCTCAACAAACTCCCAATCCATAAACATATTATCCCCCAAATCCATAATTTTCAAATCTCTTTTAACATCTTTAAAATGATTATAAAGTTTCCAAAGTGCTATCTGGTCAACAAACCAATCAAGTTTATTTCCAAGAAGTGTAGAAGAAAGTGCTTGTGCAAACTCCATACCTTTTTCTGATGCATAGAAAGCTCCAGCTGCAACACTTGTTTGCTCACCCATATTTGGTAAAGGTTCTCGAAGAAAGATACCAATGTCTGCACCTTCAAAATCATCAAAGTTAATGTGTTTCATTAAAAAACAGTCAATGTCAATGACAAGCATTTTTTTAAACTGTTGCAGGAATGTTGGTAACATAATAAAACGATTACAAGCATAATACGTTCTTGGCTCGTTTCGTAAAACATCACTTTTATTCACCTCTCCAGAAATTGTAAGAGAGATATCTTTATTTAAAACTTTTGCTTTTTCTTTAAAGAGAACTGTATCTGACCAGATTGTATCAGGAGGATTTACAATGTGAATATGCAAAGAATTATTTGCATTACAGCAACTTGTAATTAATGCTGGTGCATGGTCATAAAAGTAATTAGAATCGCATGATGCAAAAATAACATTTCTAGGAGATGAGGGAACATCTCCAACAAAATCTACTTCCATATTTTACTCACCCTGTGTAACATCAAATCCATTGTTTGCTCGATAGTCTTTTTGACTTAGCTTGTGGTAATCAATCCATTCAGAAGGAATATAATCCTCTACTTTCATACCACTCTTTAGTGCTTCATCATAATATTTATCGAAGGTTTCAACAACATCTTTTCTTCTATGGTCACGAACAGGGCCATCATACCAATGCTGTTTTCCATTCTTTTCAAGTCGAGGAAAGGCATATTTAAAATGCGGTTGAGTACTCATATCAGTATAATGAATAATCTTAATTTCATCTATAGGGTCATTTTCTCCATCATAGTTATTCCATCTACGATCAAAGTCCTGACAGAGATGCGGTTTACTTGGAAAGAGATTGCATAATCTTAAATGACTTTCTGGTATGTTTTTCATGCGTCTTAGAGGTATCATATGATGCTCTGCACGTTCACAATTCCATTTTGCAACACAGAATCTCCATCCACCTTTTGATTGAAGTATTGCACGATCTTTCCAAGGCTCATTCCATAACTCTGCTAAATCTTGCAGAATTATCATATCGGAATCCATATAGATGGCTTGTCCTTGAAAACTACAATACTCAGGTATTCCCCATCTAAATCCACTAAACGGAGTCGACCAGAGTTCACTTTTCCAACCACCCCAAAAATCATTTTCATCTGAGCTAATCTTCATCCAGACGATATCAACAGGGAGGGATGAATGTTTTCTTGCAGTATATTCAAGAACCATTTGACTTTCTGCATCTTCTCCATTTGGAGCACACCCAACAAAAAGTCTTATACGATCATTCTGACTCACTCACATCTTCCTCTACACAAACATTTTTCAGTAATATCAATCCATCTTTATTTAAAGTAGGAAAGTTTTGCTTCACATTCTGTAAAAAAGTATACTCTTGAATTACTGACTGACTTAGACCTTCTTTTTCAGTTTCGCAACGCAATATATTTTCGTATGGAGTCCTTACTACATAAAGGTCTTCTAAACGTGAATTGTCATCATAAGCAATCACAGTTGACAGAAGAACTGCTCCTCCTGTCTCAAATAATCCATTAAACATTTTTTCCTTTCTCCTCACAGTTCATAATAAATTTTAAATTTTCATTTCCTCTTAATATATATGCAAGTTCCGATCTATTTTCAAAACGATCAATCTCAGCTTCACATTCTTGTAAAGTCTGAAACTCATCTCTTAATTGCATATTAATTTCATTACCCTGTACATTGGCATATATGTTTGTAATGAGTACAAACGCTCCTGTTGTATACTTTGGAAGGTATACTCCAGCATTTATAATTGTTCCTAACATTTCGTTCTTTCTACTTTGGTGTAATAGAGGGATCGTCTAAAGCAAGATAATCAAATCCACCATCACATGAAAATCTTTTTACAACATAGTAAGCTTCAGACAATGTTTTCTTTTGAAAATATTCTGATTTTTTCTTGAGATAATTTATTTCTTTTTTAGTGAGCGGATTGCCCTCTTTTGTTGCAGAAGATACAGGCAACACATTGACAGATTCGACACTTTCAATTTTTCCATATACCTTGTTTCCAAGAGTATTTTTATAAGATATCTCAGGATTATTCATAATCACATCTTTAGCTAACATAGTCATTCCTTTACATTATTATATAGTATATTTAAAGTCAATAGTTTTTTTAATATTTTTATGATTCATATGGAAGTGTTATCCATACGTACCAATAATGCTCCACCCAATTTTTGAAGTACTTTATAACTCCTGTATCATCATAAGTGAATCCTTGAACCAGCTCTATTGATTCTCCTTTTGAGTCAACAATCACAAACCAATTTGAGATAATCCTATCCTCATCTTCATACCCACGATTACAAAGTCTAAATCCTTTGTAGGAAAAAGAGTCACCTATTTTTACCTCTTTATCTATTTCTCTTCTCATACTGCTTCAATCGTAATTTTATATTCAGTACCATTTTTATCAAAAATTTTGTCTATGGTTCTTTTTGATGTTTTGAAGCATCCATTCTCGTCTGTATCGAAATTAATTGAACCCATATTTTTGATATCCATTTTTGGAAAAACTTCATATGGGTCATCATCAAATTTAAGAACACACATGATACGAGCCGTAAGGGCATCACAATATATCATTTTTAAAGGTTTAATCATTTGTAGTCCTCTCATTTCTTGATTTCTTCATAACATACATCTGCAAAAATTCTTCTTCTTTTTCTAAGTCAGCAATAACTTTATTATATTCTCCAATCGTCATGCCGTATATGGTTCTATCCAATGCATCTACATAATCTTTATAACTTGTAAAATCTTCTGGCTTCGGAAGTTTTACCTTTTTTTGTTTGTCGAAAAACATTATTGAGCCTCCTCAAATTTCTTTCGTGCAAACTCGGCAGCCTCTTTCTCGGTTAGTCCGAGTTCCAAACCTTCTTCAAAAAAGTTTTCTAATAATTCTTCATTAAATTCGCAACTCATAATATTTCCTTTT
>TARA_A100001201_G_scaffold13751_1_pt1 | contig 13282 bp, 16 predicted proteins | sample TARA_A100001201 | Tara Oceans TARA_A100001201 (sample SAMEA2619872) | marine metagenome | biome: marine biome (ENVO:00000447); feature: surface water layer (ENVO:00002042); material: "saline water (ENVO:00002010), including plankton (ENVO:xxxxxxxx)" | depth 5 m | reverse complement strand
ATTCAGATTTATTTGATTTTATCATGGATGAAAAAAATAATGGTGTTATAAACTTTTTGTCTAAGAATAATATAAACTTAAAAAGAGTTAATGAGATAGTTAAAGGTAACACTATTTTTGGTGATTACGTTTTTCAAACAGAAATGGTAGATGGTATAAAAACAAGAACATCAGATGAAGTGATAGAGAGGTATAAAAAAATAATATGAAAGTATTAGTTTGTGGTGGTTTAGGATTTCAAGGTAAAAATATTATAGAGCATTTTTTAAATCGTGGTGATGAAGTGATAGCTACTTACAGACCCAAAGGTAGACTAGCTTATTATAAGAGAAGACCAGATTTTTATAAAAATGATGTTGATTGGAGAGCAGCAGATTTAACTAAACCTCATGATGTAAAAGCTGCATTTTATCGTGGTGTCGATGTGGTGTTTCACTACGCAGCAGTTACGACTAATCTAAAAGATGGTTTAGAGAAACCACAAATGTTTGTAACAGATAATGTGATAATGAACTCGCTGTTAATGAGAGAAGCTCATGAAACTGGCACTCAACATTTTATATTTCCAAGTTGTACGGTGATGTATAAAGACATTGGTAAACCTGTAACTGAAAAAGATTTTAATGGTTTGGTAGATGAGACTAATATATATTATGGAGGGGCTACAACAAAAGTATACACAGAAAATATGTGTAAGTTTTATGCAAACCTCGGTAGGACAAAATTCTCTGTATTGAGACAAACAAATATTATTGGTAAACACGATAAGACTGATTTAGATAAAGCACATTTCTTCGCTTCAATGATACAAAAAATAAAATCAGCAGATAAAGAGTTTAGTGTTTGGGGTGATGGTAAAGAAGAAAAAGATTTATTAGCAGTCAATGATTTGATGAGGTTATTAGAAACATTAGTAGAAAAACAAACAGATAGATTTGATTTATTAAATGTCGCATCTGGTGAAACTAAAACTATAAAAAGTATTGTTGAAGATTTAGTTGATGTATTCGATAAAGATTTAAATATTAAATATGATTTAACAAAACCAAGTAAAGTCAATAAATTAAAACTTGATATTACTAAAGTAAAAGACAAATATGGATGGTATCCTAAAACAACAATAAAGGAAGTGGTCAATGAGCTTAAAGAGAATACATGAGTTAAGTGACGTAAAGTCTTTTTACAATGAAAATGGTTATTTGATAATAGACGATTTTATATCAGAGTTTGAAGCAGATAATCTCAAACATTTATTAGAAAAACACGTATCATCAGATTATAATAATATGTTAAATATGGATAGATACGAGTTTTTAGTTGCACAGAGTCTTGAAAAAATTAATAAGTTAAATAAAATATCTGAAAAAGTTGACTACTTAGAAGTTTGTAAGGAAACATCTCGTGTCTTTAGAAAGTTATTATTAGATAAAAGACTCTTAGACATTATAGAGTTTTTATACGATGAAGATTCGATTGGATTATCAACCCATATGATATGGAAAAAAGCTGGAACAAAATATTCTACGCAATCTTGGACACCACATCAAGATAACTCTAACGTTCAAAACAAAGATAGAAAAATGATAACAGTTAACATTATGTTAGACGACCATACGAAAGAAAACGGTTGTATATACAATTATCCTGGCTCTCATAAAGAGGGACTCGCTGAAGTCATTGAGATTGGAACTGGTTATGGTAATAGTAAATCACCTGGTCATAAAGTTAATATACCAGATGAGTTTCAAAAAGAAGATGTAATCGCCAATAAAGGAACTTTATATTTACAACATGGAAACCTAATACATGGTTCTTACGAAAACAAAACAAAAAATCAAACACGTGGAATGTACTCAGCAACGTATCTACCAAAGGGTAGTAAGTTTTTACCTGGTGGCAATTCACGTAGGAGAGTGATGAATGAGGTATAATACTTTAATCACAGGTGGCACTGGTTTTGTTGGAAGTCATATGATTGATTATGTTTTGAAGCATAGTGATGACAATGTGTACGTTACTAAAAGATGGATGGAAGACACAAAAAACATTGACCACGTTATAAATAACAATCGTGTTCATATCGTAGATTGTGATTTATTAGATGGGATGAGTGTTCAAAGAGCAGTTGACATATCAAAACCAGACAAGGTTTTTCATTTTGCAGCACAAAGTTTTCCAGAGGTTAGTTTTAAAATACCAGTGATAACTTTACAAACTAACGTAGTTGGTACAACACATTTACTTGAAGCTATAAAAAAAAGTAAATATAAACCAACAATAGTCAGCATATCTTCGAGTGAAGTTTATGGTAATCCACTAGAGGATGAGATACCAATTAAAGAAGATAATCCAATCAGACCTGCTAATCCTTATTCTATCTCTAAAGTTGGACATGATTTAATGTCACAATATTATTATAAAGCTCATAACCTTAAAATAATAATAACAAGAATGTTTAGTCACGAGGGAGCAAGAAGAGGAAAAGAGTTTGCGTTGTCATCATTTGCAAATCAGATTGTAAGAAATGAAAAAGGTTTCGGTGATTTTAAAATAAGACATGGTAACTTAGATTCTGTAAGAACTTATAATCATATAGAGGATGCTATCGAAGCCTATTGGTTGTGTTCTCTAAGTGATAGATTTGGAGAAATATATAATATTGGTGGTGACACTACTTGTAAGGTAGGTGATGTTCTTGATATGTTAATAAATCTATCACCAATAAAAGATAAACTTAAAAAAGAGTTAGACCCAAAAAGAGTTAGACCAACAGATATAACTCTACAAATACCAAGCAGTGATAAGTTTAAAGAGCATTTCAAATGGGAACCAAAGAAAAATTTAAACAACATTTGTATTGATTTATTAGAATATTGGAGGAAAGTCATATGAAAAGAAAGTTTTTACCAACGATTAATGAGTTGATAGATAGATTATCTATTCATCAATTAAAAGAAGTTTTTATACCAGAGAATAAAAAAAACTACGCTTCAGAGATACAGGATATAATGCATGATATCGATGCCATACTAAAAGAAAAGAATGGTAAACTTAGCGCAGAGACAATCAGAGCAATCATAGTCTTAGCTCAAATGAATGCACACATTTGGTACAACGAAACCAAAGTTAGAAATGGTGATAAGGATGGTAATCTACATCTTACTCACGGACTAAATGGTATCAGAAACATAGCTTCTAATAAAATTGCAGAGTGTGTTGGTGGTCGTAAGGATTACAAAACAGATTGTCTTGCAGCAGAGTTCAAAGATTGGGAGATTAGTTGGTGAAAAAATTAGCAATACTTTTTACAAGTAGAAACAACTACGACCTTTTAGATAAATGGTTGAGTGAGGTTGATTGGAATGGTTTCGAAGTTTTAAATATTGATGAGGATTCAGAGTATTTAGAAGTTCAAAAAGGAAAATCTATTTGTAAAAAACATAATATAACATACATGGACAGAGACAAAAGAGGTTTGTTAAATAATATAACCACAGCTATGGAGTATTATCAAGATAGTGATGTGGATTGGGTTATTTGGTTTCAACATGATTGCTTTCCTTTAACACCAAACTTTTTTGATAGGGTTAATAAAGTCATGTCTGCAGGAGACTTAGATGATTTTGGTTGTGTTGGATTTAATACTTTTCATAAGGTAAATGGTTTGTATGAGAGTGGTAATAGAAGTTTACACTATGTGGCGAGAGCACCTTTAGAACCAGGTGATAATTGGTATCGTAATCATAAACAATGGCCAAATACTCGCGTTAGATTACAAACTGATAGTTTTAAAAAACCTTTTTCGGTTGAGATTCCAGCTGCATTTTGTGTTGCATTAAATCTTACTATGTGGGGAAAATACATTACACCTATAGATGATTACCATTTTATGAACGTATTTGATGAGATAGGTTTTCAGTATTTAAATCAAAATATCCACAACGTTGTTTTACCATATCTCCACATTGGACATGAGCCAGAAAGGAAGATAGAGATTAATATTCCAAAAGTTTCTTCTAAGGCTCACAAAGCAAATCAAAAAGGTAAATATGTAAAAGAACATTTTGACCATGATGATAAATATTTTGGTAAATGGGGACTATCAGTATTTGAAAATAGATGGGGAATAGATTACGACAATGCCAGACCATCCTTTGAAAAAGTAAAAGATAAATATGAAGGGACTTTGTTAATGGATTTTTATAACCATGACCCTATAAATGGCCCACTAAAATCTTTTGATATAGAATACGAAGAGGATAGATGAACATCTTATGTATGACTCCCATCGAACACTTAGATGGAGCAGTTGATTTAATAAACAAGTTTGGTAAAGTCACTTACAAACCAAACATAAAAATAAGTGAACTAAAAAAAGTTCTAATAGAAAATAAAATAACTCACATCTTTACAAATCCAAATAAACAAAACTTTATTTTAAATCATAGTGTTTTGACTGGCACAAATGTAGAAGTGATTAATACTTGTTCAACAGGTTTAAATCATATTGATTTAGAGTATTGTAAAATAATGGATATAGAAGTGTGGTCTTTAAAAAAAGATTACGAGTTAATCAATGATTTACCATCAACTTCTGAACTAGCATTTGGATTAATGATGTCTTTATTAAGATTCATACCAACATCATTTCATTCAGTAAAAGATGGAAATTGGGATTATGAACCTTATGTTGGACACCAAGTAAAGGGTAAAACCATTGGTATTATTGGATATGGTAGACTTGGTAAGATTATGAAAAGATTATTTGATGGTTGGGAAGTGGATATCTTGGTAACAGACCCTTACGCAAGGATTACAGATGCAAATGGTGTATCATTAGATGAGTTATTAGATAAATCTGATATAGTTTTTTTACATACTCATGTAACGGAAGAAACAAAAGACATGGTTGATGATGAGTTTATTCAAAAAATGAAAGACGGTAGTTTTTTGATAAACACGGCTAGAGGTGAGTTAGTAAATGAAGATAGTATACTTACAGCGTTAGAGCAAAGAAAACTAAAAGGATATGCTACTGATGTGATAAGAGATGAGTTTGGCGATTATAAAAACAGTAAATTAGTAGAAAAGTCCATAGAACCTAACAGCAAAATAGTTATTACACCTCATATTGGTGGTATGACTATTGAAGGACAAACAAAAGCATATCATTATGCAATAAATAAATTCAGAGGTAAAAATGAAAACGACTGATATAAAAGGTGTAGCGATAATACCTGCTAAAACAGATTCTACAAGATTAAAGAAAAAAAACTTAAGAGTGATAGCAGGTAAGACACTTGTTGAACATGCCATAGATTACGCTAAAAAAGGAAACTTAATAAAATACATCGTGGTAACAACTGAGTCTGATGAGGTAAGAGAGATAGTAAAAAAATATAAAGACGTAATATTATTTGATAGAGACGAAAGTTATATGGGTGAAAGAGAAGTTGCAGATGTTTATGTGAATGTCGTACAACATTTACCAGCTATCATTGTAAACAACGTGACTCATGTAGTTGGTGTTCAACCAGACCATCCTGATAGACAAACTAAGGTTGATGATTTATTAAAATATTCAGTAAAAAATAAATATGATGATTTGGTAACAGTCAACTCAGATGGCACAAGGAATGGTGCAGTTAGAATCACTAAGTTTGATTTCGTTCAATCTGGCATGATGAGTCGTAGAGTGGGTAGTTTTCTTGATGAATGTACTAATATTCATAGTGAAGAAGACTTAGAAAAAGCAGAAATGAATATAGCTATGCTACAAGGAGTGGAATGATAAAACCTGATTTAAATGACATAAAAAATAATATCGTTAATGAAGATGGTTGGGGTTCTTATTTTATTTATGATAATTTTTTAGATGATAAAATGTTTAGGTCTTTGTGTGATGATTTTAATGAGATTAAGACTTCCACTGAAAATATTTATTCGAATGTTGAACCACCAAAAGTTTGGAGAGAAAACGAAGAGAGTGGTGTTAACGCCATAATAGGTGGTGCTGGTGGTTCTAAAAAGTTTTTTAATAGGTTGTGTGAGTTAAGTAAAGTTTGGGAGTCTTTTATAGAGGAAGTTTATTCTAAAACAGATTTGTTTTGGAGTGTATTTGAAGACACCAATACCTTTAAACAAAATGTTACAGAAAATGATTTAAATGATGGTTATCTTAGTTGTAAGTTGAGTTCACAAACAAATAACTATGGTTATATTATTCATCCTGATGCCAGGCAAAAAATAGTGTCTTTTCTATTATATTTAGATACTTATGGTTGGGAAGAAGATTCAAGTGGTGGCACAGATTTGTGGAAAGTTGTAAAAGAAAAAATCAAATACGATAAAAATGTAAAGTCAATGGACTATCAAATGAGAAAAGGAATGTTGAGTGATAAACATCCATCAGTTCGTTTGACAAAAGAAGAAGCTGAAAAAATAGTTATGTTCCAATCAATAGATTTTAAACCAAATAGATTAATAGGTTTTGTTAGAAGTGATAAATCATATCACTCTATACCACCAAGAGTATTACCAAAAGGAATAACAAGAGATTGTTTTCAAATAAATTTGTGGAATTTAAGGAGTAGAGAAAAATGAACGATTATATAAAAATGTTATCAGACCAAAATAAGTTATCTATTTCGATATCACCGAATAGATGGCAGTTTGATGAAAGTCCTTATATTATTTCAGGCCCATGTTCAGTTGAATCAGAGGAAATGATTGTAGATTGGGCACATAAAATGAAAAGACTTGGTGTTAACGCACTAAGAGGTGGAGCTTACAAACCTTGTACTTATCCAATAATGCAAGAGGTAGGTGAAAATGGTTGGAAAGAAGGATTAAGAGAAGATGGTTTGAGGTTTCTAAAAACTGCACGAGAAGAAAGTGGACTACCCATTGTAAGTGAGATAATGGATTCAAATCAGATTACAGAATCTACAATGGAGTGTATTGATATTGTTCAAGTAGGAACTCGTAACTTTCAAAACTACACTTTATTAGATGCACTTGGTGAGTTAGATGTTCCGATTCTTTTGAAACGAGGCACATGGGGAACAATAGATGAAATACTTGGTGCAGTAGAGAGAATATTGGTTCGTGGTAATGAAAAGGTTGCTATTTGTTTAAGAGGTGTTGTAGGAATGCCATCCTATCGTCATGTATTTCCATCAATAAGATGGGCACCTGATTTAATGATGATACCAGCGTTAAAAGAGTTATGTGATATACCAATAATATATGACCCAAGTCACGCAACAGGTTACAGAAACTTTGTACCTGCAATATCAAAAGCGGCAATAGCCGCAGGTGCAGATGGACTTATTATAGAATCACATCCAAATCCACCTAAATCTATCAGTGATGCAGACCAAGCAATATCACTCATGACCTTAATGAATATATTAGATGATATTAAATGACATACTCAGTTGTAATAAGAAATAGAAACGAAGAAAGATTTATAGGACATTGTATACAATCTTTAGTTGATTTTTTAGGTGATAAAATACAAGTAGTAATCGTTGATAATGAATCTACAGATAACTCTTTAAGAGTTGTTAATACGTTTGACTATTTAGATATCACGAGATTAAAGATTGATAAAAATGATTATTCACCTGGCAGTTCTTTGAACTATGGAATAAGTATATGTGAAAACAATGTTACGATAGTTATATCAGCTCATTGTGAAATAATAAAATGGTCTGATATCGCTTGGGATGATTACACAGTAGCAGTTTGGGGAAAACAGATTCCAATATGGGATGGTAAAAAAGTTACACCAAGATACTTGTGGTCTAACTTTGGTGATGAAAATAAAATAAATCATTGGTGTGATTCAGAAAATAGATACTTTTTTCATAACGCATTCTCAATATTTGATACTGAGTTTATTAAAGAAAATCCCTTTGATGAAAGGTTGAGTGGTAAAGAAGATAGATATTGGGCTCAAGAACAAATTGATAAGGGAAACAATATCCTATATCAATCAGATTTGGTTGTAAAACATCATTATACAAATAATGGTGCTACTTGGAAAGGAGTAGGTTAATGAAAATCGGTGTAGTCGGAAATGGTTTTGTTGGTGGTGCAGTTAGAAATGGTTTTTCTCCAAACGTAGGTTGTGATGCAGAAGTAAAAGTCTATGATAAGAATCCAACTAAATCAACGCATAGTCTTTTAGAGGTTGTCAATGATAGTGATTTTGTATTTATATCAGTACCCACACCATCTTTTGAAGATGGTAAGATAAACTTACAAATATTAGATGATTGTTTAAGAGACATCAGTTCTATATCAACTAATCAAGATACTATTTTTTTAATCAGGTCCACTATAGTGCCTGGCACAACAAGAAAGTTTCAAAACAAATATCACACCTTAAACTTAGTGTTTAACCCTGAGTTCTTAACCGAGAGAAGTGCTAACTTTGATTTTATTAATCAGTCAAGATTCATACTCGGTGGAAACATCAAGAACGTTGAAAAAGTATCAAGTTTATTTAGATGGAGATTTGGTGAAACAATATCAATAATAGAAACAGATTATGAATCAGCTGAAATGGTAAAATACATGACAAACACTTTTCTAGCGACTAAGGTTTCTTTTCTTAATGATATGAAAATACTATCAGAAGCAGTAGATGCAGAGTGGTATGATGTTTTAGAGGGTTTTATTAGAGATGGTAGAGTTGGACACACCCATTTAAACGTGCCAGGTCATGATGGCAAGTTTGGTTTTGGTGGTAGTTGTTTTCCAAAAGATATACAGGCTATAATAAACTTTGCTGATGATATAGGTTTAAGTATGGACACACTCAAAGGTGCTTGGAAAACTAATCTTAAAGTTAGACCAGAGAAAGATTGGGAGAAACTTGAGGGAAGAGCCATAACAAAGGGTAAAAAATGATAATATGGTTAACTGGCCAACCAGGTTCAGGTAAAACAACCATGGCAACAAAAGTTTTTAAAATGTATTCTGATTGGTTACAACTTGATAACGTTATACATTTAGATGGTGATGATGTTCGTGATGTTTTAGATAATAAAGACTATAGTTTAGAGGGAAGAAGAAAAAATATTCAGTTTGCAATAGATATGGCTAGAGTTCTTCATGAAAAAGATTATATAGTCATATGTTCTTTTGTTTCTCCTTACAGAGATATGAGAGAAAAACTAAAAAAAATGAGTGAAGTGAAAGAGTTTTATCTACATTCAACACGAGAACTTAGAAAAGAATATTGGGTAAAGGACTATGAACCACCATTAGAAAATTTTACTGAGATAAATACAGATAAATCAGAAGAGGAGACATTAGATGAAATACTCAATGTTTGTAGGGAGGTGGCAACCCTTTCATGATGGTCATAAGTGGTTAGTAAATCAAAGATTAAAAAAAGGTAAAAATGTATTAATCTGTATCCGAGACATGGAGCCAGATGAAAACAATCCTTGGAACTCACATCAAGTAAAACAAATGATTGAACACGCTTACAGAAACAACGATAATGTAAAAGTTATGATTATACCTGACATAGAAAGTATAAACTATGGAAGAGGTGTTGGATACGAAATAATCGAACATAAACCACCAGAGGATATAAAAAAAATAAGTGCAACTGAAATAAGGAAAAAAGGTGAACAATAAAATAATATATACTGCTATAATAGGTGGTTATGATGATTTATTTGAACCAGATTTTAAACCAGATGGTTGGGATTTTGTGTGTTTTACAGATAGAGATTTTAAATCAGATACTTGGGATGTGCAAAAAGTTTTACCATTGTACAAAGATAACACAAGAACTGCTAGAAAGTATAAGTTATTACCTCACCGTTGGTTTCCAAACTATGAGTATAGTTGTTGGATTGATGGGAATGCAAAAGTTAGAAATGATATAAATGATTTATTTAGTTTTATTGAGGATTGTAATCTAGCTACATATGACCACGCTATAACACATTTAGACCCAAGAGATTGTATTTATGAAGAGGCTGAGGTAATACTTAACGTCGGCAAAATGAACTATCAAAAAAATCCAAGCAAAGGTATAAACGCATTTAAAGATGACCCAAGAGTAATAGAAAGACAAGTGAATAAATATTGGGGGGAGAAGATGCCAAGAAACAATGGATTAATCTCAAGTATGGTTTTATTCAGAAGACACAATGAAAAGGATTGTATCAAAACAATGGAAGATTGGTGGACGGAGATAAAACATAACTCCAAGAGAGACCAGTTAAGCTTTAACTATGTAGCTTGGAAAAATAATTTTAAATATAACTATTTAGAGGGTGATGTTAGAACTAATCATTACTTTCTTAATATGGGAGCTCACGTAGGAAAAAAATGATTATATCACATAAACATAAATTTATATTTGTCAGACCTCGTAAAACTGCAGGGACTACTATGCAGAATGTACTATCAACTATATGTGGTGAAGAGGATATTATAACCGCTGGTTACAATGATGGTAATAGAAACATAGATAAATCTTGTTGGAATGGGCACCCACATCCTCATTTATGGGATATGAAACATTTGGTTGGAACTGATATTTGGAATGAATACTATAAGTTCACTTTCGTTAGAAATCCATTTGATATAACAGTATCAAGATTCTTTTGGAATGTAAACGGAAAAGGTCAAACAGGTTATGACACGACGAAAGATGGTTTTAAAGAATGGTTTGAAGAATACACATCTCAACATATATTTCACGATGCAAAGTATTATTCTTGTAACTTAGCTTATCCATTCTTAGTTGACTTACAATGTGTAGATAATCAAAATATGCCAGTGTATAAACAAGGTAAACTAAATAAAGAAATTGATTTAGATTTTATTGGTAGATTTGAAAACTTACAATCAGATTTTGATTTCTTATGTGATAAAATAGGCGTTGAAAAACTTAACTTACGAGATAGTAACTCTAAAACTAAGACAAGAAAAACTAAAACAAAATATCAAGAATGGTATGATGACTCAATGATTGAAACCATGAATGGATTATTTGAAAAAGACTTAGATTTATTAGGTTATGATTTCAACCAAGACTTTACATTAACTAAGAAAAGTGTATGTATAGATAGAGATATATTTGTCAATGAGGACAAGAATATAAATGGTGCAAGTTTAATAAAAGTGCCTGATTGGATTGAAAATCCATTGGGTAAATATTATTTATACTTTGCAAGTCACACTGGCAAATACATAAGATTAGCATACTCTGATTCTTTATTTGAACCATTTAAAATATATGATGGTAAACCATTAGAGTTAACGTCAACAGATTGTAAAACTCACATAGCAAGTCCTGACGTTCACATTGATAATGATAATAGAAGAATAGTGATGTATTTTCATGGTGACACTGATAACTTTCAAGAGAGTTTTGTAAGTTACTCATTAAATGGTTTAGAGTTTACTGATGATAAAACACCATTGGGTCTGTTTTATTTTAGAGTATTTAGATACGATGATAAGTTTTTTGCAATAGCAAAGAATAAAAATAAAGATTCAATGATATACGTTAATGATAGTTGGGGTGGTGAGTTTAAATCTTTGTTTACATTTTTGCCGAACTCAAGACATTCAGCAGTGCTATTAGATGGTGATATTTTAAATATTTTTTATACTATAATAGGTCAATCACCAGAATCAATATATGTTTGTAAAATTAAACTCGATTCAGATGTAGATAATTGGGAAGTTTTGTCAAATCAAAAACTCACAAAACCGATGTTTAAGTGGGAGGGGGCTGGTTCTGACCTCATTCCAAGTATGCCAGGTTCTGCAACTGCTAGATGGGGTAATAGAAATATAAATGAACTAAGAGACCCATGTATCTTTTCAGAGGATGGTGTTGATTATTTATTGTACACTTTTAATGGAGAGGGTGGAATAGCTATAGGGAGTTTAAATAAAAATGACTGACGTTGTATTTCAAGTTAACATAAAAGGACATAGAGCAAAACCTCAGTTTGATTTTTCAACAATGTCTTGGTCTAAGTGGTGCAAAAGTCAAGGAATAGAACACTTTGTATTAACAGAACCAATCTATGATTTAGAATATATGAACGCCAACTGGCACAAGTTTTTTGTATTAGAGTTATTAGAGGAACAAGGAGTAGACTATAATCAAGTTTGTATAGTTGATGCAGATACAATAGTTCATCCTGAGTGTCCTAACTTTTTTAATCTTACGGATAATAAGTTTAGTGTGGTTCAAAGTGATGGTTGTTATGAGTGGGTAAATAGAAGTATCAGTTTATACCATCAACATTTTTTTCCTGATGTATTTTTAAAAACTTGGACATATTTTAATAGTGGTTTTATGATTCTAAATAAATCACATAGAGAGTTTTGTGATGATATTTATACATTTTACAAAGACAACAGAGATAAAATAATAGACGCTCAAAAAACATTCTTAGTTGGTACAGACCAAACACCAATAAACTTTTTAACACGACAACATGACATAGAGTTAAAATGGTTACCAAACGCATATAACTTGCATGACCCTTACAGAAAAAATCTATTACATTTAGACCCATCAAACTGGTGGCCAGATAACTTAGACAATTTATTTAAATCAGGTTGGGTTTATCATTTTAATGCAGTTCCTGCTAATAGAATGGATAGACACGCTGGTTATTGGATAGAGAGAACTTTTAAGGAGTTGTATAGTTGAATATCTTAGTCACGTCAGCAGGTGGGCCTGCGGCAATAGGTGTCATTAAATCTCTAAAACATTTCGATAAAAATAATGAACATAAAATAATAGCAACTGACGTAGATGAGTTATCTGTTGGATTTTATTTAGCAGACAACTGGTACGTTGTTCCTCGTGCTGATGAAGATGGTTTTATTGATGAGATTAGAGATATTATCAAGGACGTTAACATTGACCTTGTATTACCAACAGGTAACTTAGAGATAAAACATTTTGAGTCTTTAAAAGATATTACTAATGTTTATATGTCGGACTCTGATGTAATAAATCTATGTAATGATAAATGGAATTTCTACGAGAAAATAAAAAATGATTTCCCAACACCAAAGACTTGGGTGGTTAGTAATGATTTGATTACAGACGAGTGTATAGCAAAACCAAGATTTGAGGTTGGGGGTAGTAGAGGTTTTGTTCATTGTAAGACCATGGAAGATGTGATTTCAGTTCACAAAGAAAATCAAAAAACCGAAAGAATATTTCAAGATTATTTATCTGGCACCGAATATACGATAGACGTATTATGTGACATGG
>TARA_A100001201_G_scaffold21976_2_pt1 | contig 13350 bp, 17 predicted proteins | sample TARA_A100001201 | Tara Oceans TARA_A100001201 (sample SAMEA2619872) | marine metagenome | biome: marine biome (ENVO:00000447); feature: surface water layer (ENVO:00002042); material: "saline water (ENVO:00002010), including plankton (ENVO:xxxxxxxx)" | depth 5 m | reverse complement strand
GTGGAAGAATGAAAGCAGAGTTTAAACCTAATGGTAAATTTGGTTATTTTGAAAAATCAGTAAAGGAGATATTATGAAAATATTAGTGACCGGAGCTAGTGGTTTAATTGGTTCCAACTTAGTTGAAACTCTACACAGACAAGGTTATGATGTAACGGCTACGTACAGAACAACATCGAAAATAAACAATAAAGATATAAAACAAATTCAAGGCGATTTGTTAGATTCTAATTTTTGTGATGAGATAACTAAAAATGTGGATGTTGTTTTTCATTGTGCAGCAAATACATCAGGAGCTCACGTTATGTCTAGTTCACCACTAGTTCACGTCACACCTAACGTTATTATGAACTCACAACTGATGGAGTCCTCTTACAAGTCAAACGTAAAGAAATTTATCTTTATGAGTAGTAGTGTCGTTTACCCATACACAGCTGAAAAACCAAACAAAGAGGATGAATTTGTTTTTGGTGACATATATGAAAAATATTTTGCAGTGGGTTGGATGAAAAGGTACACTGAAAAATTGTGTGAAATGTATTCAAAGTTTTTAAATCCAACCATGCAGTGTATTGTGTTAAGACCAGCTAATATTTATGGCCCAAATGATAAATTTGATAATAGGTCACACGTGTTACCAGCCACAATAATGAAAGTCGTAAATAGACAAAATCCAATTGAAGTTTGGGGAGATGGGAAAGACATTAGAGATTTTATTCATATTGATGATTTTGTTAGAGCGTGTATTATGGTGATGGAAAAAGTTGATGAGTACAATGTGTATAATGTTGGTTCGGGTACAGGAAAGTCTGTAAACGATGTATTGTTTAATTGTATGGACATTGAAAATTATAAAACGGATGTTGTTTATAATTCTGATAAACCATCTATGATTCCAATCAGACTTTTAGATGTGTCTAAAATAAAAGAAGAGGTTGGTTTTGAAACTGAAATATCGTTAAAAAATGGACTAAAAAGCACCATTGAATGGTATAAGGAAAATAAGGATGAGTAATAGACTAGAGTTTGAAAAAAAGGGTTTTTTTACGTTAAGAAATTTCTTTACAAAAGAACAAATGACTAACGTTAATAATGATTTAGAGAAGATAGCTGACAATAATTATTCAGATATAATTCATCCACATAATAAGTCGGATGAGGTAAAAAAACTAATATTTGATAAGAATTTAAATGATATAGTATTAGAAATATTCGATTGTGAATATGAACCAGTTCAAAGTCAACTGAGATATAAAAAACCAAAATCCGAAGGATTTCCATTACACCAAGATGATTTTTGGACTCAAGCTGGATTTGGAAATACGTTAAATGTATTAGTTCATGTTGATGATGCTGATGAGGAAAATGGTTGTATATTTGTTTATCCAAAAAGTCATACACCACCATTTTTTAGTGAAAAAGTGTATCTAACAGCAAAAAGTGGAGATATAACTTTCTTACATAATTTTATATTACATGGAAGTGATAGGAATAATAGTGATAAGTTTAGAAAAAATTTATTATTGATGTATGTAAAAGATGGGGTTGATTATAGAGAGGGGAAATCAGCTAAAAGACAAAAAATTATTTTGGACGTTTAAGTTTAATTTCATATATTTATATATACATTCTAAAGGGTTACAATGAAAATATTAATCACAGGTATAACAGGTTTTGTTGGTAGTCATATGGCTGACTATATATTGGAGAACACCAATGATGAAATATTTGGTATCAAACGATGGATGGAAGATACCAAGAATATAGATCACATCATTGACAATCCAAGATTAACTTTATTTGGTGGAGACTTGTTGGATTATGCTAGTATTGATAGAGCTATTAGATTATCCAAACCAGACAAAGTGTTTCACTTTGCTGCACAAAGTTTTCCTGAAACTAGTTTTAAAAATCCAGTTATAACCTTGGAGACAAACGTAGTTGGAACAACTCATTTATTAGAGTCTATAAAAGTAAATGAATTGAATCCTACAATAATTAGTGTCTCATCTAGTGAGGTTTATGGTATGCCAAAAGAAGACGAGATACCAATAAAAGAAACAAATCCAATCAGACCTGCAAATCCATACTCTATATCAAAGGTTGGTCATGACTTGATGTCTCAATATTATCATAATGCCTATGGTATGAAAATCATTACAACTAGAATGTTTAGTCACGAGGGAACTCGTAGAGGGAAGGAGTTTGCACTGTCATCATTTGCTCATCAAATAGCCAAAGGAGAAAAAAATGGTAACCACATTGTTAAACATGGAAATTTAGATTCAATTAGAACATACAACCACATAGATGATGCTATAGATGCATATTGGTTATGTTCAGAAAGTGATAGATTTGGTGAGGTTTACAATATAGGTGGTGATGAAACTTGTAGTGTTGGTGATGCTTTAGATACATTGATTTCAAAATCAGATAAATCATTTACAAAAGTATTAGATAAAGATAGAGTTAGACCAACAGATATAACTTTACAAATACCTGACAGTTCTAAATTTAGAAAACATTTTAATTGGAAACCAAAACGAAAATTAAATGACATTTGTGACGACTTGTTAAATTACTGGAGGAGTAACGTATGAAAAATGTGGTCTTTTGGACTGGCATAAAAAATAAAGAACCAAACATGGTAGAAAAGTATGGTGGTTACGAGTGGATGGACATCTCTAAAAGGAGTTGGAAATATTGGTGTGAAAAAAATGATTGTATTTTTTACCATTATGAAACACCATCTGAGAGTGACTTAAAAGAGTTTAGAGTTACTTGGCAGAGGTGGTTTGATGTTTATGATGAATTAGAAAAAAATAATATTGACTATGATAAAATATTTGTGGTTGATGCTTGTTCAATAGTTAAATGGGATTGTCCAAACTTTTTTGAATTATGTGATGACAGAATAACAGCTTGGTTGGACAAAGACAATTGGGGGTGGATTTATCAAAGTGTTGTTGGTTACAAAAACTTCTTTGAACCAATAGATTTCTCATCAAGAGAACTAGTTAACAACTATATAAACGCTGGAGCTGTAATAATAAATAAAACTCATAAGAAATTTTTTAACTCATTGAAAGAATTTTATTACGATAATAAAGACAGATTGATAAGTTTACAAGATAAAGAGGTAATAAAAGGCACAGACCAAACACCATTCAATTATTGGTTAAGAATAAAAAATATGGATGTAAACACATCATTACCATTCATGTATAATTTAACACACATGCATAGAAAAAGTATGTTCATGTATAATTGGCAACTTGAAGAGGATAAAACACCTTACTTTATAAAGTATGGTTATGTGTGGAAATACAATGGTATTCCTAAAAATCAACGGACAAGTCTGATGAAACAAACTTGGGATTTAGTGGGGGGTAATTATGAGTAAAAATATAGTTTTCATACCTTGGATAAAAGATGATAGTAGAGCCACTCGTTCTCTACCATACAAGTATTCAATAGCTAGTTGGAAAAAATGGTGTAAAAAAAATGATTGTGACTTAGTGATAATGGATGAACCAATATGTCCTGTCAGTGAAATGAAAATAACTTGGCAAAGATATTATGTTTTAGATATATTAGAAAACAGTGATATAGATTACGACCAAGTTCTTATGGTTGACGCTGACACTATAATTCATCCAGACACTCCGAATTTTTTTGAAATGACTGAACACAAGTTTACAGCTGTACATAATGAGGGATGTTATGATTGGATATGTAGGAGCATTGAGAATTATAATAAATATTTGTTTCCAGGTGAAATCCCATTTGGACTAAATGAATACATCAACACAGGTTTTTTAATCTTTAATAAAAAACATAAAAAGTTTCTAGAAGATTTTTTAAATTTTTATCATGAAAATAAAGACACTATAAATGAGATTCAAAATACTTTTCATGTTGGAACTTGTCAATCTGTGATTCAATATTTTTTAAAGGTTAAAAATGTGGACTTGAAATTGTTACCATATGAATATAATATGTGTGATTTAGTTAGAAAAGAAATATTAGATGAAAGTTTTACAATGACAAAAGTCGGATGGATATATCATTACAATGCAATACCTAATAATCACGATGCCGAGTTAACCATGTATTGGATGAGAAAAACTTATGAACACCTTTATGGAGAGTTAGTTGACTAGAGTAGGTTTAATTGGTTATGGTAAATGGGGAAAAGTTCTTTACAAAAAACTAATAAATTTTTGTGACGTAAAATTTATTTGCACTAGTAGAGATGACTATAAGTCTAAATTAAAAAATTTAGATTGGGTTGTTGTCGCAACTCCAGACGACACTCATTTTGAAATAGTTAAAAACTGTTTAAGAGCAGGTATCAATGTATTTTGTGAAAAACCACTCACACCAACAGAAGAACAATCAAAAATTCTATACATGTATACTCAAATGTTTGGTGTTGATTTGTACGTAAGTGATGTACAAAATTATAGAGACTATGATTTTCAAATAATGGAAAACAATCTAGTGGAGAGAAGAAAAAGTGGTGGAGGTAATGTAGAGGACATTTTATATCGGCTGACTTATCACGATGTATATACATTATATGACCATATCAAAAACTCAGAGATATGTGATGTGAGTTTAATAGATAAATTCTCTAAATTAGAATTTGATGTAAGTTTTAATGACATAAATGTTAAATTTTCATACAATTTAAATTCAGAGGAAACAGATCATCATATAAACGGGTGTAGTTTAAGAGGTGATGATGATATTTTATCTAAAATGTTAATGAACGTATTTAGAGGTAACGTGGATTTTGAACTTAATAAAGAGATAACACTGTTTACCAATAAATTCATAGACACTTTAAATAAAAAACTGTTTAAAAAAATAGCGGTTGTTGGGGGTGGAGTGTTTGGATGTACATCAGCTTGGAAGATGGCAAAAGAGGGTTATGATGTCACACTGTATGAAAAAAACAATGACATAATCACTCAAGCCTCTAACATTAACCAATATAGATTACATAGAGGTTATCACTATCCAAGAAGTAAAGAGACCGCCAGACAATCAATATTAGGAGAGTCGAGTTTCATAAAAGAGTATGGAGATGCTATTATAAATGGGAATATTGAACATTATTATTGTATAGCAAGAGAGGATAGTTTGGTTACGGCTGAACAATATAAAAGATTTTTAGATGACATGAACTTACACTATGAAGAAAAAAAGCTTGACTTCATACGTGAAAATGTTGTAGATTTAGTAGTACAGGTAAATGAGTTTCTATTCGACTCAAATAAACTAAGAAAAATATGTTGGGATAAATTGAAAGAATATAAAGTTAATGTTAATTTAAATACTGAATACGCGAGTGATTCAACACATGATTATGTTATTAACTCCACGTATTCAAACTCAAATAAATTAATACCAGTGGAAAGACAAAGGGATTATCAATTTGAATTGTGTGAAAAGCCAGTTATCAAATTACCAAAACAATACAAAAATAAAAGTATCGTGATAATGGATGGTCCTTTCATGTGTATAGATCCTTACGGTGACACAGGTTTACACGTAATGGGAAATGTGGTTCATGCTATTCACTCTACTAACATTGGTAAGTTTCCAGAGTACGATTCAAAGTTTGACGAATTACTAAATAAAGGTATGGTGAAAAATCCATCAGTAACTAATATTGATAAGTTTATGGAAACAGCTAGAAAGTTCTTTACAGACATTGATGAGGCGGAACATGTTGGTTCGATGTTTACGTTTAGGACAGTGTTACCCAATAGAGATAAAGATGATGCTAGACCTACTTTAGTTGAACAAACTGATAGTAATCAGTTCACTTTGTTTTCTGGTAAGATAGGAACATGTATTGATGCATCAGATAAAATTTTGGAGATGGTGTGATGAATTTAAATAAGAAATATATTATTGGAACTCATGTGATGTTTTATGAGATAGAAATGATTTCTGAATTTGTAGATAGTGTGATTAATAGTTGTGAATTAATTGATAATAAAACCAACGTGACGGTTGACTTATTTTTCAATATGTCTGAGTTTTTTGAAAGAATAGATGAAACCCAAATTACAAAAAAAGAATTGATAAATAAGTTTATGGTTGAAGTAAATAGATTAAATGACTTGGGAGTCAACGTAACTCATGAAGTGTATGAAAAAAATGAACTGTACACAATAGGCAGTTATCGAAGAGACTTAAATTATAAAAATTGTAATGAATATGACTTTGTGGTTTGGGGTGAAAGTGATTGTTTAATTCCCAAAGAATTCTTTACTACATTAGAAACCGTTTCAAATTATACAGATGAAAATAATATTCACAGATACATTACTACTTTTGCAACTAGAAAAATGTGGGACTCTAGTTGGTCTATATTAGAGCACAATGATTTTGTAAACTCAAAATTTTATGATATGAAAGAAGAGGGTTGGAAAACTGATAAATCAAGTATATGGTACACAATGTCAATTGATGAGATGGATGAGATAAATCAAAAATCAGATGACTTAGACATTAGGGTGTCCAACGAACCTAAATTTGATGGCTCTTTATTAGTAATATCATCTGATTTAATTAGGTCTGGTGTAAATATTCCACACTCTTGTTATGCTTGTGGTGAGGATGCATCTTTTGAAAGAATGTGTAAAATTATTATGGGTAAGTCGTACGTTCAATTCATAGTAAAAAATATACTAAAAGTTCACAACAGAGTTCATCCTAAAAAAAGAGAGTATGTGTTGGGCGAAAAAGATTTTGAAAATGTAAAACAAAAAAGAAAATCAAATAATCGTTGGCAACAATTTCACAAAATATGTGAACATAACTTATATAGTCTTGGTGAAAATCAAACAAAATTTAAAAGTGTAAAGGATTTAAATTAATGGGAAAGTTTTTAGTAGTTGGTGATAGTTGTACTGATATACACATTTACGGAAAGTGTTCTAGATTGAGTCCAGAAGCTCCTGTCCCAATAATAAATCCAGTTAAGGTTGTTAAAAACGGTGGTATGGCAAAAAATGTAAAGTCTAATTTAGAAAAAATGGGTTCTGAAGTTGAAATTATAACAAATCCTAACAATATAAAAAAAACTAGATATATTGATGAACACACTAATGCAATGTTGTTAAGAGTTGATGAAAATGATTTTACAAATAGAGTTAGTCAAGATGAAATTAAAAAAATAAAAAACAATTCATATAATGGGTTTAAGTTTGATGGTCTTATAATATCAGATTATTGCAAGGGATTTTTAGAAGAAGAAGACATAACTACGTTAATTAAAAATAACAAAATGGTATTTCTAGACACAAAAAAAATATTGGGTGATTGGATGTATGGGGTGGACTTTGTTAAAATAAATGAAAACGAATTTAAAAAAACTGAAAAATATATAGATAGAGAAAAACTTAGACATAAATTAATTATTACACTAGGATCTAAGGGGTGTCAATATATAGAATCAGTGTATCCAGTTCCTAAAGTGGACGGTGTGAAAGACTACTCTGGTGCTGGAGATACATTTTTAGCTGCATTTTCACATGAGTATATTAACGGAAGTTCAGAAAGACACATTAATCCACGGACATCTGTATATTTAGCAATTGAATATGCACAAAAATGTGCAACAATTGTGGTTCAAAAACATGGAGTGGCAACAATATGATAATTTATGTAGATATAGATAACACTATTTGTCATACTGAAAATTCAGATTATTTTAATTCAGATCCAAGATATGACCAAATAGATAAAATAAATAAACTATATAAAGAGGGACATGAAATAGTTTATTGGACTGCTCGTGGTGGACATAGTGGGAAAGATTGGAGTGTTTTAACCGAAAGACAATTAAATAAGTGGGGATGTGAATACACCAGAATTGAAACACACAAAAAACCATCTTGGGATTTATTCATTGATGATAAAACAAAAAGGATAGAAGAAATATAATGGGACATAAAATAAAACCAAAAGTATGTGAAGGTTGTAAAGTTCCAAAAGGTTGGGGGGAAGAAATCATCATTGAAAACAATGAAATGTATTGTGGTAAACTTTTGATTTTCAAAAAAGGTTGTAAGTTTTCAATGCACTATCATTTAATCAAAGATGAAACTTGGTATGTGGATAAAGGTGAGTTTCTATACAGATGGATAGATACAGAAAATGCTGATGTACACGAACAAAAATTAAAAGTAGGTGATGTGGTAAGACAGAGAGTTGGACAACCACATCAGATAGAAGCCTTAACGGATGGAACTATATTTGAAGTATCAACACAACACTTTGATGAGGATTCATATAGAGTGTGGAAAGGAGATAGTCAAAATGAAAGTATGGACTAATGGTTGTTTTGATGTATTACATAGAGGTCATTTAGATTTATTTAAATTTTGTAAACAACTAGCTGGTCATGATGGTGAGTTTATAGTTGGTGTGGATTCGGATGAAAAAATTAAAAAAGACAAAGGTAAAAACAGACCAATAAACTGTTTACAAGATAGAATGGAAATGTTAAACTCTTTGATATATGTTGATAAAGTTATACCATTTTCGTCAAGCTCAGAACTTGAAAAAACTATAAAGTGGATACATCCTTCAGTGATGGTCATAGGTTCAGATTGGAAAGATAAAGATGTCATTGGAAAAAAGTGGACAGATAAGTTAATGTTTTTTGACAGAGTTGGTGACTATTCAACAACAAAAATTCTTAACACACACGGTAAGGGCGTAGATCCTTATTTACAAACGAGGTAAAAATGCAAAAAAGAAAATATTTACCAACTTTAGCAGAGTTAGTGGATAGATTATCCATTATTCAGTTGAAAGAGGTATTCATAACGGAACATAAAGAGGAATATTCACAAGAGATAAAAGATATTGTTCATGACATAGATGTGATATTAAAAGATGAAAATGTTAAGTTAACTGGAAAGGATGTTAGAGCTATAGTGGTTTTATCACAAATGAATTTACATATATGGCACAACGAATCTGAAGCTAGAAAGGGAGTTAATGCTGGGGAGAATCTTTTATTAACTCATGGATTAAATGGAATAAGGAACACGTCAAAAAATATTATACAAGAAAACGTTGGTGGTAGGAAAGATTATAAAATAGATTGTATAGCAGATGAATTTAAAGATTGGGAGGTTAGTTGGTAATGAAAAAATACACAGACATTGATGGTTGGTTTAGTTTTAGTAAATTTTATGATTGGTCAATTGAAAATTATTTTAAAGAGGGGATGCATGTAGTTGAAATTGGAGCATTTCAAGGTAAGTCAACTTGTTATTTAGCTCAAGGTATTAAAAAGAAGTTTGGTCCTAATATAAAGCTTGATGTCGTTGACACTTGGTATGGTTCTAAAGAACCTCATATGAGAAAATATAATGATAATTGGTTGTACGATACATTTAATAAAAATATGATGGATGCTGGTGTTTCAGATATAGTGAATCCTGTTAGAGGAGACAGTCATCAGGTTCATAATCAGTATGAAGATAATTCTTTAGACTGGATATTCCTTGATGCTGGACATACTTTTGAAGATGTTTATTTTGATTTAATGGGATGGTGGCCTAAATTAAAGGTTGGTGGAGTCATAGCTGGTGATGATTATATTGGTAAGGAAGGATGGAATCTGAGATTTAGTTGTGTTGAAGCTGAAGGGTGGGGGGAAATGTCATCTAAGTTTCCTTTTTTAAAACATATGGTTAAACATGCAGTTGATTTATTCGTGTTAAAAAATCTAGGTGATGGTAAATATAATGATTCAGATACGGGTACTGTTTTAGAACTTTCTTATTCTATGCATAACAACTTTCGTAATAATTGGCTGGCTCATAATAAACTAAAAAAATTCAAACGATCATCTATTGATGGTGGTAATAGAACTTGGATTATTAAAAAAACTGAAGATTTATGGAAAGGTTGGGAAGAAAAATGAAAATACAATTTATTATTTGTGGTTGGCACATGAATAGAAAAAGTTTAATAGATGGTTTGTATGAATTAAAAGAACAGAATAAAGACACTGTCGATGTCTTTTGGTCTTGTCATAGAGAACCAACGGATGAGATAAAAGAAAAGTTTGATTACAAATTATTCTTTAACGGTGGAGAGGAATATGGGGCTTATCAACAGGCAATAAAACATTTAGACTTAGAAGATGACACAATATGTTTTTTTCTACATGATGATTTAGTTTTAAAAAGTTTTGATTTTATACCACTGTGTATCGAGTCATTAAAAACTCATAAGGTTATTGGAAATTGTATGAATTATGGTGAAAACTCATATAATCCAAATAAAGTTATTGAAGTTGGTATAAAAGAGGAGTTTGATAACAAGACAAGACTTGATTACGTTATGGATGAAAATAAACATTTCTTTAATAATGGAATAATTCCTTTAAAAACAGTGAGACCAAGTTTTGTTTGTATGATGTACTCTAGTGTAAAAGAGATTGGTGGATTTGAACCAAGAGAGGACGCGTATGAATATCCAAGAAAAAATGAGGAAGGCACATATGTCTACAGAGGCAATAAAGGAATGAGTAGTTGGGGGAATGAATTTCCAGCTCTAAATAACTATAAGTTTAACGTTGTGTTTGGAGCGGACAAGATAGGTTACCTGAGTGACACATATTTAGATTCTAAATACATATATGAGTGTGCAAGAGGGAATGTTGTCTCTGACCACCCAATAACAGACGTTTCAAACATAATGGTTAAAGATGTAAAAACACAAACATTTTATTTAAAGGAAGACTAATATGGAAAAGAATTGGGATGATATAAAAACTAATTTGTTGTCTTCAGTGGCTAAAGAGGGTAAATACGTAACACAAATAATTCATTTTAAGAATGGTTACAGAAAAACCATCCACGGAGTAGATACTTTAAGTATTGAACAAGGACAGTTTACTAAATTTAAGTGTAAAGATGGTAGATATATTTTAATTAATGACGACAATGTTTTAATGGTCGAGTGCTTTAAGGAGGACAAATAATGGATATAAGAGAGAACATGTTACCAGTGTTAGCACCACAAGGTGGTAAAGAGGAAATAAAAGCACTAACTGAGGTTATTGAAAGTGGTTGGTGGGGTAAAGGTCCTAAAGTTGCAGAGTTTGAAGAAAAGTTTGCAAAGATGGTTGGACACAAATATGCAGTAGCTGTTACGAGTGCATCTCATGGACAAGATTTAGTAATGAAAGCATTAGGTTTTAAAGGTATTGATGTTATTAATCCAGCTATATCATTTATAGCCACCGCAATGATACCATTATGGAATAACTTCACGACAAACATAGTTGACGTTAAAAGAGATACTTTGTGTATAGATCCTGAGGATGTTGAAAGATACAAAAAACCGAATAGTGAAGTTTTAATTGCAGTTGATGAAGCTGGAGTCTTGGCAGATTATGAGGGATTAAGAAAAGTATTTGGTGGATTTATCCTTGAAGATTGTGCTCACAGTTGTTGGACACCTGGTGCAGGTTTAGGTGGTGATTGTGCAGTCTGGTCATTTCAAGCTGTTAAAACTATGCCGATGGGTGATGGTGGGATGATAACAACGGATGATAAGGATTTGGCCGATAAGTGTAGGGAGATGACTTGGTTTGGAGTATCATCCACTTGGAGTAGAGCTTCAGGTCAAACACCAGGTTATGCTTGGGACTATCAAGTTGATATACTTGGGTATAAATATTATATGATTGATATAATGGCAGCAATTGGTTTAGAACAAATGAAAAAGTTACCTAAACATTTAGAGTTTAGAAGACACGTTCAGTCACGATATAATAAAGAATTAAATTCAATTATTGAACGACCACCTCATTCAGAAACGGTTCAATACTATGTTCCAAGAGTACCGAGTGAACATAGAGATAAATTGATTGATTACTTGGCTGATAAAAAAATACACACATCAGTTCACTTTAAACCTTTATACAAGTATGGACCTTTGTTACAAGACAGAGATTATCCTGTGTGTGAAACTGAATGGACAAAGTTAATATCACTACCTTGTCACAATAGAATGAAAGAGGAAGACATTGATTATGTGGTGTATTGGGTTAACAAGTATTTTGAGGAGACAGGTTTTGTTTAATTATTTTATAAAAGACTTACTGACTCTTCAGATAACAAATCTAAAAAAACTAGATGAATCTGAACAATCAGAATTTCCAGAATTTAAAAAGTCTAAAAAAAGTATGTCTGAAAAGTATGATGACCATATATGTGAGCTAATATCTAGAAATTCAATATCACCATTGAATGTTTTAGATATAGGTTGTGGTCACGGAAATCATCTACACTCAGTTCATAAAAAATTTGATTCAAGGTGTGTTGGAATTGATATCAAATACTCTGGCTCTTGGAATGAATACGAGTCAAGAAGTGTTCGTTTTTTTAAACAAGATGTGGATGACGTTATTAAAAATATAAATTGTGATAAACCATTTGATGTCATAATAACCATGAACACGTTAAGGGCTGAAATACGAGAAAAATCAAAAAATCCGTACCAAGCTCAATGGAAATATAATTATTATGAGAAATTTTTAACTTGGTGTAGTGAAAATTGTAAATATTTAATTACAAATAATTGTCAACAAAGAGATTTTATAAACTTTAATTTAGTTGATAACCTCTCTGGTGAGGATATTTTAGATTGTAATTTATTTAAAAGTAAAATTAACGAGGGAGATACTTAATGAAAATATTAATCACAGGTGGAACTGGATTTCAAGGTTCAAATTTATCAAAGAGTCTATTAGATGATGGACATGATGTTGTGATACTAAATTTACATTCTGAAAAGAATGAAACAAATATAAAAAGATTTGGACTAGATAGAGCTAAAATAATATGGGGATCTATAAATGATATTTACACTGTTAAAGACACTATGGAGGGTGTTGATTTGGTCGTACATACGGCTGCAAAAATACATGTAGATGATTCGATACAACACCCAACGTCATATTTTAAAACAAATGTAATGGGAACAAATAATGTTTTAGAAGTTGCTAGACAATTTAATGTTCCTGTTATACATGTTTCCACGTGTGAGGTTTACGGATTCCAAGATGAAGATTTGTTAGAAACATCACCATTAATGCCTAGGTCACCATACGCTGCATCTAAAGCAGGAGCAGATAGAATGGCTTACTCATACTATACAACGTATGACATGAATATTTGTATAGTAAGACCATTTAATGTATTTGGTCCTGGTCAAAAAGATGGTAAGTGTGGTGCAGTGATACCAATATGGACTACAAGTCTTCTTGAGGGTAATGATATTACAATCTACGGAGAAGGA
>TARA_A100001201_G_scaffold37082_1_pt1 | contig 13440 bp, 1 predicted proteins | sample TARA_A100001201 | Tara Oceans TARA_A100001201 (sample SAMEA2619872) | marine metagenome | biome: marine biome (ENVO:00000447); feature: surface water layer (ENVO:00002042); material: "saline water (ENVO:00002010), including plankton (ENVO:xxxxxxxx)" | depth 5 m | reverse complement strand
TTGAAATTCAAGCGTTTCCAGAATCTAATGATATCATTGGATTAAAAGATTTATATCTCACTTTAGACGTTTCAAAAAGCAAAATAAATATGTTTAAAGATGTGATTACATCTGGTGAAAATACATCTGGAGTCGTCTTCTCTAGAGATTATTATAAATCAAGTTACTCAAACGGAAGTTTAATACGGAATTAATATGGGACAAACAGATTTTGGATATAAAATCAAGATTCAGGATATTTTAGACAATCAAATACCTGAACAGATCCATGCTGAGAATCCTAAATTTGCCGAATTTCTGCAGCAATATTATATTTCTCAAGAAATACAGGGTGGTTCAGTAGACATAGTAGATAATTTAGTTAATTATCTTAAGTTAGATAATTTGACTCCAGATGTAATATCTGGTTCTTATGAATTATCGTCAAGTATTTCTTCATCTGATACTACAATTTCCGTAAGTAATACTAAAGGATTTCCTGATAGGTATGGTTTATTGAAAATTGGTGATGAAATTATCACCTATAAGAGCAAAACCACCAATTCTTTTGTTGATTGTGTGAGAGGTTTTAGTGGTATTGTAGAGCACGGAAAAGTTTTAACATTTTCCTCTACAAATGCCTCGTCTCATGATAGTGGGAGTGTTGTATCTAATCTTAGCGTCTCATTTTTAAATGAAATTTACAAGAATATTAAGTTTTTATTACTAAATGAGTTAGATACAACTTCCTTAAGTAGCGAATTAAATGTTAATAACTTTATTAAGAATTCAAAAAGTTTATATCAGACAAAAGGAACAAAAGAATCCATAAGAATTCTATTCAATGCACTATATGGAATAACACCACAAGTACTTGACCTAGAAAATTATGTTGCTAAATTATCCAATGCAAAATATATAAGAAGATCTGAGGTATTGTTCCAAGCAGTATCTGGAGATGATCCTCAGAAATTAATCGGACAACAAATTTTTAAGAATACTGATAGTAGTGTAAGTGCAACAGTATCTGAAATAGAAATTTACACTAGAAAAAGTGAAGTATTTTACAAATTTTTATTCTTTATTGGATTCTCTGATGATACTTCTAGTGGTATTTCCGATTTTGAAATTACTCCCACAACAAAAGTTGTTCATAATGTACTAACTTCAGATAATACTAATACTTTAACAGTAGATACTACAGTAAATTTCCCAGAATCTGGAAGTATATTTTACAATAATACCGAAATATTTTATACTGCCAAAAGTTTAAATCAATTTTTTGGTTGTTATACTGAAGGAGATACTTATATTAACTTAAATATTCCAAAAACTTCTAATATATACTCATCTTTAACTTATTTTGGGTATGAAGAAGGAGATACTTCTAAAAAAGTTACCTTAAGATTGATTGGAACTATATCTAATCTACTTTTTGCAGAGGGAGAGGCAGAATCTAAGTATGTTTTTAATGAAGATCAAACAATAAATGTTGGAAACTTTGGAGAAATTATTGAAAATCCAAATAGAAGACAAACACTGCAACAAGTTCTTGCAAATTCTTTAATTTATAACACTAGTACTAGATATGAGTTAAATACAATCAGTTTTCAGTCAAATTTTGCAACAATATTGACAGAAGTTGATTTTACATCATTAAAAGTCGGTGATAGAGTAGAGTTTTTGCAAAGAAATACGGAAATTTTAGTTACAGATCTTTCAAATGTGACTGTAACATCAATTGATTTTAATACAGGAACTGTAGAATTTTCATCCCCATTAACAAGTTTAGATTCTAATAAGAAGTATGATATTAGAAGAGTATTGGATTTTGCATCTAGTAATCCAATTTCACTAAAGTATGATAATATTGCGTCAAATATTATTAACTTGTATCAGCAAAATGATGATAATTACTACATTGCATCAAATTCTTTACCAGGATACTTGATTACCAAAGATTTGGTTTCTTCTGAGGTTTCTGAGTTGATCGACTATGATACTTTTGAGAAAAAATATGAAACTGTAAAATTATCAACACAAACTTCTTTATTGAGTGGAGATAAAGTTTATTACTCTCATACTGGCGATAATCCCATTGGCGGACTTGTTGAAGGAGAATACTACATTACAGTATCAGATGATTTCCTAGAAATAAAATTATATACATCTCTTTCATCAATACCTGCAAATAAATTTATCTATTTGAGTGATTTACCTGAAGGAACTCATAAGTTTACATTAAATTCTCAAAAAACTGATGATGGCAAATTATATCCACAAAAACTATTCAAAAAGATACGTTTAAATGGACCATTAGCAGATGCTAATACTGAAGATGTTGGATCTGAAACGGTTGGAGTATTGGCAAATGGTGTAGAAATTAAGAGCTATAAATCTCCAGATATTTTCTATTATGGACCTATTGATGATGTAGATATTTTAAACACAGGAGAAGGTTTTGATGTAGCAAATCCACCTCAACTTAGTGTTGGAGTTGGAACAGCAAAAATTGAACCAGTAGTTAGAGGTTCTATCAAAGATGTGATAGTTCTTCCCCATGATTTTGAAGTGGAGGAACCAATTACTCTTACGGTAACTGGTGGAAATGGAAAAAATGTATCATTAAAACCAATTACCAGGTCTACTAGTAGAGATGTATTCTTTAATGCTAGAACGTTGGATGATAATGGCGGTCTGAGTATCGATGATGAGACAATCTCATTTTTAACACCTCATAATTTTTATGATGGGCAAAAAGTATATTATGATAAAAATGATATCAATAACCCTTCTATAGGAATAGGACCCTACGGAGGTGCCGAAACAAATACTACTGGAACGTTAACAAATAATGCATCATATTATGTTGATGTTATTAACGATGTGACAGTTCAATTGTATCCAACTTTAAATGATTACAATGCTGGAATTAATACTGTAGGTTTCACTACTGTTGGAAATTTTGGTATTCATAAATTTAAAACTGCACCGGCAAAAGTACTTGATAAAGTCGTGGTTGAATCTGGTGGTGAAGGTTTTGAGAGTAGAAAACTAACTGTAAAACCAGTCGGTATATCAACTATTGCCGATACAATTACATTTAAAAATCATGGTTTCTCTAGTGGAGAGTTGGTTACATATTCTACTAGTGGTACTGCTATTGGTGGATTATCATCTTCAAATCAATATTATATTTTAAAGGTTGATGATAATTCGTTTAGATTATCAAATGCAGGGGTCGGAGGAACAGATACACAATATTATAATCGAGGAAAATATGAAGATATTACATCTTCTGGTTCTGGTTATCATTATTTTAATTATCCAGAAATAAAAGTAACTGCATCATATGTTGCTGTTGCAAGTCAGTCAACTCAAACTATTGAATGTGTACCTAAAGTAACTGGTCAAATTATTGATGCATTTGTATATGAAGAAGGTGAAGATTATGGATCAACATTAGTAAATGTTGAGCGAATTTCAAAATTAAAAGTTTTAAATGGCAAAAATGCAGAATTGACACCTGTAGTAACAAACGGTGAAATTACTAATGTAGTAGTATCTTATTATGGAGTAGAATATTTTTCTAGACCAGATTTAGAAGTTGTTAGTCCTACAGGAAGCGGTGCGATTTTACATCCAACAATATCAAATGGTAGAATCACTAGTGTTACTGTTATAAGTGGAGGAAAAGGTTATTCTAATACTGAAACTAAAGTTGTAGTAAAACCTCGGGGAAATAATTTAACTGCGATACCAAAGATTAGACCTCTACATGTAAATAATGCATATAGATATGGTACTCAATTCAAAAATCGTAGAGATGCTTCATTTGAAGTTTTGGAAAAAAATAAGAGTGGAGAACTTCAATACTTAGTTTTAGGATATCAAGAAAAACTAAGAGATGTATTTGATGATACTGTTGGACACTCACCAATCATTGGTTGGGCATATGATGGAAACCCAATTTACGGTCCATTCGGATATACAGACCCTAACGATACTCAGTCCACAATTAAATTGATGGAACCTAGTTATGTCTTGGATACCTCTAACGTCAAAAATCGACTTAGTACTACTGACTATGTTCCAGGATATTTTGTAGAGGACTACAAATATACTGGAGAAGGTGATCTTGATAGATTTAATGGAAGATTTTGTAAGACACCAGAATTCCCTGATGGAATTTATGCATACTTTGCAACTTCAGAATTAAATAGTGAGGGTGAATACGTTGCCAAATATCCATATTTTGTAAAGGATTATAGATCTTTACCTTTGCGCGAAAACCAAAATTCAGATCTTTTAAATCAGTCGTTTGATTTTAAGAATTCAAACTTACTAAGAAATACAAATCCATATAAAGAAGGAGCAGAATATGCATCATATGATTTCTTCATAACAGATAAAACTACCAAACAAATTATTTCTGCTGATGTTCCATCTAAAGGTGTAGTAGAGTCATTTAATATTACTGAAGATGGAGATTCTTTTAAGGTAAATGATGTATTAAATTTTGAACCTGTTGATACTTTTGGTGATGGTCTAAGTGTAACTGTTTCTGAAATAAAAGGAAAGGAAATAACTAGTATCACTACGAAAGACAACAAATATACTGGAGCAAAATTCTTTAAGAATAGTAGCAATAGTTCATATATAAGAATACTTCCTTCTCACGACTATACAAATAATAGTAGAATATTTGTTTCTGGTTTATCAACATCAAGAGATTCTCTTAATACAATTCATGATGCATTTGTAGAATCTTTTGATACTATTCTCACAGATGAAGTCAGTGATAATGGATCAAACTACAATCCAGATGCTGCTCAATCTACTTACCATGCAGGCGTTACTGGAATTGTAACTGATATTAAATTAAACAATTTCCCATCAAATGTTGCTATAGGTGGATCTATAAAAATTACGGGAACAGGTGCTCTTGCTTATGATCAGCATTTTACAATTCTAAATTATTTTCCCAAATATAATGTTATCAGAGCTAGAAAAACTGGTATCACTGGAATAAGTAGTGCTGGATCAGTAGTAACATTCCTACCAAATATCATATACATTGATAAATTCCAAGGCGATGATACCAAAAAAGAAAATTATAATAGATATTTTAATCCAGCAAGAGCAATTGGTGTAGGTACTCAGAGTGGAACAACTCATATTTCTGAGATTTACTTTGGAAAAAATGTTATTTCAAAACCAATTCCAACAAGAAGTTTGTATATACCAAATCATGGTTTTGTTACAAGACAGGAGGTAAAAGTTCATAAAAAAGGATCTTCTGCTGGCATCAATGCTCAAAATGATATTGGTGAAGGTATCTTTGATATTTTTGATACTAATATTGTACCGGACGGTAAACTTTATATAATTAGAAAAACTGCAGATTATATTGGAATTGTTACTGGTCCAGGACTAACTACAACTTCTGAAGGTTTATATTTCCCTAATCCGACTGGTTCCGACAATCATGACTATTACTTCAGTCCAGTAGAGAATGAAGAAACTTGTGAGGTTAATCAAATTATTTCCACAGTTGCCGTATCAACTTCACATGGACTTTCTAAGAATGATAGTATTAAATTAAGTGTTGTCCCCCAATTAAATGTTGGAATTGGACAAACTACCTTCGCAACAGTAAAATATTTACCATCATTTGATACAGTATCTCTCAAAGATTTAGTATTCCTTTCAAGTGATGTGGATACTGATACTAACAAGATTAATTTTGTAGATCATGGTCTAGAGACAGGAGATAAAGTTTATTATATCTCAACAGAAGTTTTATCGGGACTGTCTACAAATACTTATTATGTAAGTAAAGTAGACACAAATAACTTTAGATTGGCAGAAACATATAATGATGCAACCAATTATCCACCAAAAGTTATTCAACTTGGTTCTGCTTCAGTTTTATCTGATCAATCATTGTCTTTATTAAGTCCAAAAATTGATGTTATTAAAAACAATAATTTAGTTTTTGATGTTGGTGATAGTTCTTTACTTGGTTATGATTTTAAATTATATTATGATAAAAAATTAACTAGAGAATTTGTTTCTGTAGGATCTACGACCGAATTATCGGTAATTGGATTAGGAACTGTTGGAGTGACAACAGGAGCTACAGTAACCTTAAAATATTCTAATGACTTACCTAGAGAATTGTATTATGGGTTATCAAATGAAGTAAGAACAGTACTGCCTTTACCAGAAGTAAATGACTCATCAAAAATAATATTTAATGATAGTGTATTTAATAATACCTACAGAGTAATTGATACTAAAGATACTTCTTTTGACATTTTTATGGGAAGATCTTTAGAAAGAAGGTCTTATAATCCTAGCGACTGCAAAGTTCTTTCTTATAAAACTACATCAACTACTGCCGATGGTCCTGTAAGTAAACTTAAAATTGTAAGTCCAGGATCTGGATATAAAAACTTACCATATTATAAATCTACAAATTCAAAGAACGGTACTGGATTATCAGTTATTGCAAAATCAACTTCAATTGGTAATGTTAATAGTTATAACGTTTTAAATACTGGATTTGAATATTCATCAGATAGTACTTTAAAACCAAAATTATTTACTGATAAAAATATAACACTTACAAACTCAAAAGAAATAACAAATATTGAAGTATCATTCGGTGGAAGAAAGTATCCAATAGCACCAAATTTAGTTATTGTTGACACCATAACAGGAAAAAAAATAGATAATGGATTAATAACAGCAGAAATGTCTGGTGGTGATTTAGGAACTGCAAGTATAGAAGAAGTTGTTATTGGCGTAACACCTAGAGGTATGCCATCTACACCAGTCACTGTTAAGGCAATTGATAATGCAAATGGAATAAGAATTGAGCGAATTGATGGCAGTAGTGTTGGATTAATGACTTGTCTGTTAAAAACACCTATTTTAGGTTTTAGTAATGATCCATTTAAAGTAGGAGATAAAGTTTTTGTAGAAGAAGTAGAATCTACAGGTGGTATAGGATATAATTCTGCAGATCACGGTTACGCATTCTTTGATGTTACTTCTGTAGAAGAAGAATCAAATCCATTTGAAATGGAAATTCAAATTCCAAAATTATATGGAGATCCTGGAGTAGCAGTTACTTTCCAGGTCAATACTTTTGCTACATTAATTGATTCAGAAAATTATCCTACATTTAAGGTAGAGCAAGATTATAGTAAGTTCTTTATTGGAGAATCTTTAACAATAGTAAATCCAGATGGTACTCATACTGAAACCGATTTGGTTGTTGAATTTGCAACACAAAATTATATTAAAGTTAAGGGAAATCATCCTATTTTTGTTGATAATGTAGTTAGAGGTGAAGCATCATCGTCTGTTGCTACCATAGAAAATATTGATATAATTAACGGAAGAGTTGATATAACTCCATCATCTTTTAGGGAACTTGGATGGCAAAGTGATTCTGGAAAAACTAATACAGATACTCAGTTTATTTCCGATAATGATTATTATCAGAATTTATCATATACTGTTAAGAGTCCAAAAACATGGGATGAAATTTCTGCGCCACTAAATTCTACTGTTCATACTGCAGGAACTAAGAATTTTGCAGATACTCAAATAGATGGAAGTGCAAATGTTGTCTTTAGAGAAGGTGCTTTAGATTCTATAGCAGACATAACACAAACATTTATTTCACAATCACGGACAGATATTATCAAGAACTTTGATATGGTCAGAGATTTTGATGTTAATGGAGATAGATCCAAATTCTTACAATTTAAAAATGTAAAATTATCAAACTTTACTCTTGCTAAAACTAATAGGGTATTAAATATTGATGATATTAGTGGACTATTTTCTTCAGTCGATGATGAAGAGCAATCTCTAGATGCTATTATAAAAGTATTGAATATCGATAAAAGATATTATAAAGTTTTAGTTCAAGTTAGAGCAACTGACATTTCAATCAATAATAATCTCGATAATAATCATATTCAATTGAGTGAATTTATATTCTTAAATGATGATGTTAATTCATATTACATAGAAAAATCTACAATATCCAATTATTCAGATTCATCTTCTCCAAGTAAATATGGAGAAATCGTACCCATTTTAACTGATGTTGGAACATATTCTTTAGTGTTTAAACCGTATGATCCATATGATGTAGATTATGAAATAAAACTAATAACTCAAGAATATAATCAATTCACTAATGATACTGAATATGTTCTTTCACTCGGTCATGTAAAAAATAAATTTAATCTTGATTCAATTAGTGTCGATCAAACAAAAACTATTACATCTTTAGATTCTAGTGTTGGAACAGCATTTGTTGCAGAGCTTCATATTATTGATAACAACATAAACAAATCCGAATATTTGGAAGTATATGGATTACATAATGGGACAGATACAGCATCGGCAATATACAAATTTGATGGATCTAGGAATGATATTACATATACAGGAATATCTACTGGGATAGATGTAACTTTATCTAATAATACATTCTCATTAAATTATACAAACTATGGTAAAAATAAAACAACTATAAGAAGTAAAGTAACAACATTTGAAGATCCAACTACTCTTGGTATAGGAACATTTAGATTTAAATCTCCTAGACAACAAGATTTTTCTGTAAAGACATCGATAACGGATTCTAAAATAGATTCAGTTATTGGAAATACAACTATAAAATCTTATGATAGAGATGAGTTCTCTAGTGTAAGAGGAATTGCAAGAGTAAGTTGTGGAAATACTTCATCATTACACGAATTTAGATGTTTACATGATAAGTATAATTCATATCTTGTAGAATCTCCTTTACTTACAGTTAATGGTAGTTCTTATAGAAACAATACTGGAATTGGAACATTTGGATCTTCTTTAGATTCTAATAATTTGAATATTATATTCTATCCAAATTCTGATTATGTTGGTACTGCTGTAAGTATTAGTCAGTTTAATACTGCATTTTATACCTTCTTTGATGATGCAAACATTCCACCTAGTTTGACATACCCAATTGCTTCCGAAACTTTTTCTCTAGCAAAATATATTGGGAAAAATTCAACTTTCAAGAATAGATTGAATTTCCCATTAAAATATGAAGAAAGAACTATTTTTGAAAAATCATTTGACCCCAATGATACAAATATTTTAAATCCAGCTACTGGTGTATTTACATTCAAAGATCACTTCCTCAGTAATGGTGAAAGATTAATTTACACTCCAGATTCTACATTTATTGGTATTGGAAAAAGTTCATTACATATCAATACCTCTACCGACATTAATGGTATAAGTACAGATATTTTACCAAAAGATGTTTTTGCAATCAAACTTAATAACAGGTCATTTAAAATAGCAACAAACTATGATAATGCAGTGTCTGGTATTGGTGTAACATTTACATATCTTGGAATTGGAAATGCTCATAAATTTGAAATGGAAAAGAAAAATGAAAAAGTATTGATTGCAATTAATGATTTAGTTCAGTATCCAATTCTTAATACCAAAATTAGTCATACTTTGGAATCAAATGATGATGGTCAAATTGGTATAGCAAATACTTACATTTCTCTTAGTGGAATTAGTTCAATAAAACCAACAGATTTACTTCTTGTTGATGATGAGTATATGAGAGTTACTAATGTTGGATTAGGAACTACATTATCATCCAATGGATCTAATAGTCCTATTGAATTTACTGGAGATGTTAATATTGTTGAGGTTGAGAGAGGATTTGTTGGAAGTTCAGCAACCTCACACACAGATGGAGCAAATGTCACTATCTACAGAGGAGCCTACAACATTGTTGGGGATGAAATTTTCTTTACACATCCACCGAGAGGAAGTATATCTGATTTGGTAACAAGGGATGAGAGTAATCTTCCAAGACAAAGATCAACATTTACTGGTAGGGTATTTTTAAGACAAGATTATAGTAGCAATGAAATATATGATGATTTTTCAAATGACTTTGACGGTAGAGAAACTACTTTTAATTTAACTGTTGGTGGTGCTAGCACTGTAGGTTTTGGAACAACCTCTGGAAACGGTGTGTTGTTTATTAATGGAATGTTCCAAAAACCATTAACTCAAAATGCTTCTAAGCATAATTTTGAAATTGTTCAAGATTCGGATTCAACAAGTGTAATTTTTACAGGAATTAGAAATGATTTAGATGAACTCACAGTATCTGAGTCCGATATTAACCAAAATCAACTTCCTAGAGGTGGAATTATTGTTTCCTTAGGTTCTACCGCAGGTTTGGGTTATGCCCCATTATATGGTTCTAAAGTTCTTCTTAAAACTGATGATTCTGGATCTATTACTGACGTAGTAGGAACAGCAACAACTTATCAATCTATTGGAGTCACAACAGCATCTTATGATGAAAAACGTGGTATTGTTACCATAACTGCATCTCAAGAAGAGGTTTATAAGCTAGTAAAATCTAGAGTAAGTAGAGTTAAATTGGTTGGTTTAGCTTGGACTTGCACAACAAATCCAGGAATAGTTTCATTCTTCCCTTATAAGGATAATCCTTTTGATGTTGTTGGTTTAGGTACACTAACATTTAGTGTAGATGTTGGCATTAGCACTTTGAAACACTTCTATTCTGGCAATTCTACAATTGGATTTGGAACAGTACATCCTTGGCATGGTGATATTAGTTTTGGTTCTGGATATAGATCTGGAAACGTTACTATGAACTTAGTAGATAATGCAAAAGATTATGTACATAAGTTTGTTAGTGCCAGACCTTCTACAGTTCAATCTGGTGGTAACTATCCACATACATTTGTATCTGCTGTAGCAAATGGGGTTACATATAATTCAGGCAACAACTTAACAAACCCAGTTACAGATGCAACATATAACGCATCAACTGGCACACTGGTTATCACCTCTACTGCTCATGGTTTAACAACATCAGATACAATTTCTATTGCTGACAATGCATTGTCCTTTACCTGTACAGGAGACAATGATGGGGCAACTAAAACGTATCCAAGATCAACCGATCCTGCATCTGGAGCAACTCTTGCTATTATTGCATCTGATGCGAATACATTTACTGTAAACGTAGGTACATCACCTATAGTGGATCATGATGTTACTTTTGCAACTTATGATCCATCAACTGGTGTCTTGGTATTAACCATCGAAGATCATGGTCTATCTAGTGGAGAGTCGGTTGGAATTTATACTGGACGCTTAACATTCACATGTTCTTCTGATAATCATGTCACCAAATTTAATTATCCTAGAGAAACTGATCCTCTCGCAGGAATAATTACCGCAATTACAGCAACTACAACTAATACCATAACTGTAAATGCGGGACCAATGGTTGGATCAGGTGCAAATATAACGGCAACAGTTGGTGCTGGAGGAACGTTAGCATTTAATATTGCTGATGGTGGTTCTGGATATACAGAACCAGTTTTAAATATTGAACCTCCAGTATATGAAAATCTAGAAATGGTTGGCGTTTCTAGATTGGGTGTTGGTGCAACTACCGATACTGGAATTGGAATGTTAATGAATGTAGAGATTGGACAATCTGAAAATAATGGTGCTACTGGCATTGGAACAACGATGTTTGAAGTTTCTTCCTTCAACATTACTAGAACTGGATATGCATTCCAAAGAGGTGATGTTATTGAACCTGTAGGGTTAGTTACTGCAGCAGGTTTATCTGAACCACTAGAAAGATTCCAGTTATATGTCTTAGATACGTATAATGATAATGTTGCATCTTGGCAATTTGGTGAGATGAATTTAATAGATTCTGTCTTAAAATATCAAAATGGAAAAAGAACTGCTTTCCCATTATACTATAATGGCGAAATACTAAGTTTCCAAAAAGATTTGGAAGATGCAGATTCACAAGATATTGATTTTAATACTTTATTGGTTATATTCATCAATGGTATTCTTCAGCAACCAAATTATGCATATGAATTTAATGGTGGTTCTGCTGTAAGATTCCTTACACCACCAAAGAAAGATGATGATGTTCAAATTTACTTCTATGTTGGCACAAGAGGTGTTGATTCTACTATTATCAGAGTCAACGAAACAATTAAAATTGGTGACTCAGTACAAGTTCTACAAAACAACGACTTCTTAAATGATTCAGAAACTCAAGATCCAAGACTTTCCTTTGACGTATTCTCTGCAGAAATTTTAGAAACAAGTTTGTATACGAAGCAAGGAGTTGATGACACTCTTTATAGACCTCTAAATTGGATTAAACAAAAAGAGGATCTAGTTATTAATCAAACAAACTACCCCAAAACTCGCGATTCTATTGAACCACAAATTTATCCAACAGCAAAAGTTATTAAAGACATTGATACATCTCAAAACTTTATTTTTGTAGACGACACTTCAATCTTTAATTATGAAGATACTTTATCTGTAGATAAATTCAATTCAGTCCTACTTCCAGAAGTTGAACAGCGAGTTGCAATAGCAACTGCGACAGTTTCTTCAGAAGGAACAATAACAAGCATAAATCTTGTAAATGGTGGTGTTGGATACTCTACAAATCCTACTTTAAAGATATCTAATCCAATTATTGGTATTGGAGAAGAAAGAAGTTGGTATAGTGCCGGTATTGGAACTGAAGGTGATGTTGGTATTGGAACAACTGCAGTTGGTATTGCTACAATTAATACTTCCTCTGGGTCTGTATCATCTTTCTGGATTTCAAATGCTGGATCTGGATATACATCTACCAATCCACCTCAAATTATTATTTCAGAACCAGAAACAACATATGAGGTTTTGAGTAATATTAATGTTGTTCAAGGGTTCTCTGGACCAATTGTTGGAATAGAAACCGCTGTAGGAATTGGAACCGACTTGGCAATTAAGTTTGAATTATATCGCCAGAATGGTGTGTATACTGAGTTAGAAGTTGGAAATCCAATTTACATATTTGATACCCATGTTGGAACTGGCATAACTTCAATTGAAACAACTGAATCTGATATTGTAGGAATATCTACACAGTTTATAGATAATGTTTATACTATCCATGCTGTAGATACTATAACAGGAATTATTACTTGTAACATATCCAATCAAACTTCAATAGTTGGATTGGGGACTACAGGAACTATAATTAGTCCTGTAGGAAAATATTCATGGGGTAAACTATCTGGATTCTCTAGATCTACATCACCAATATCTATTGGAGTTAGCGGGTATACAGTTTCTGGTTTATCTTCATTCCCAACAATTCAAAGAAGAGGGTTTGGAGGTCTTACAGAATCGTATGCTATGGGATTAAGAGACACAGGTTCACTTGATGAGACAATTAATTTATGACTTATAAATAACAATAAAATGGTTTAAAATGCCTGCGTTCGTTACAGACCAATTTAGAATCTTAAATACAAATAATTTTGTAGATTCTATTAGCAATAATAC
>TARA_A100001201_G_scaffold23215_1_pt1 | contig 13498 bp, 26 predicted proteins | sample TARA_A100001201 | Tara Oceans TARA_A100001201 (sample SAMEA2619872) | marine metagenome | biome: marine biome (ENVO:00000447); feature: surface water layer (ENVO:00002042); material: "saline water (ENVO:00002010), including plankton (ENVO:xxxxxxxx)" | depth 5 m | reverse complement strand
GCAATAATAATGTCACAGTCTCTAGATAGAATCTTACCACCTCTACCTAAACCAACCATTGTAGGTGATTTTATACCTGAAACAGTCCTTGTAGATACTGTGAAACCATTTTGTGACCATGATTTACCAGTTCTTGTAGCTGGTTTGAATGAACCATTAGGTCCACAAAAATCTTCTTTTAGTTTTTCATTATTCTCTAAAGTGTCAAGAACAGAAGATACAGAGTTTTTTGCAATATCTTCATTACCACCTATCCAAAGTATTCTGATGTTTGGATTTCTGCATATAAGCCAAACTACAAAGTGTATAAGTAATTCTGTTTTGCCATGCCTTGGTGGTGATAATATCATTTGTTGTCCACCATTAAGTAATGCTTTATTTATAGACTTAATCCATTTATTGTGAAAGTCTGCTGTTTCAAAAGGTACACCTAGTTCTGTAAGAAAGTATCTATCTCTAAAACCTTTGAACTCTTTTAGTGATTGCTTTGCATCATCAGATAGTTCCCAATTTTGTGTTGCTGCTTCTATTTCAATATCTTCACGATATGCAGCCATAAGTCTTGCTACATTACCAACAGTACAACCTAGACCTGAAGCAACTTCTTGTCTAGTAATCTTTCCATTTAAAAGTTCTAATGCATAACCTTCATTGATAAATTTTTCATAATATTGTCCACGTCTTACTGTTGCAGCTTGTGGTTGATTTACATCTTTGATAGGTAGTTTATATTCTTCACCTTTGTCTTTTGCTCTTTTAATACGCATAGATATTCTTCTATAACATTTTTTAGAACAATACTTTGTAGCGTTTGGTGGTAAAGAATTATTACAGTCGTCTGCTATACATACAACATTTACCATTTAACCTTGTTAGCCCAGTATGCTGCAGACATTTTACCTTTTTTGATATTTTTTGCATGTCTAGCTTTAAAAGACTTTCTCCTTGCCTTCGACCTTGCATCTTGTTTTTTACCTGCAGTAGATACTCCTTGTTGACCAAACCTAATTAGTTTAAGTTGATGACCTTCTTGTGCTAAAACAATATGTGATTTAGTTTTATGTTTAGGTGTACGTTTAGGTTTGTTGACACCTTTAAGTCCGTGTTTTTTAAGTAAATTCTTTTTACGTTCTGTATTATGTGGCATTAGCTCATCTTTGGTTTTCTTTTACCGTTCTGACGTAATTTTTTAAAATCAGCTCCAGTAATCTTATCAAAAGGTGGTGCAACTGCTGCAATCTTTTTTTGAGCTGCTGAATATTCTCCATTACCCTTTGGCATTATTTACCTACTTTCTTCTGTGCGTTAACGTGAGCTTTATTAAAACTAGCTCCTCTTCTCATACTATTATACATATACTGCATGTGTTTTTTAGTATGATGCTTAGAATGTTTCTTCATAGCATTTTGTTGTGACTTAGTAAGTTTTGATATATCTACGCCTTTTACTTTCATTTCTTTTTCTTCTTTACTATTTTTTTAATCTTACCATTTTTAGTTCTAGCAAACTTATGTGTTTTAGTTTCTCTAATAAGAGTTCCATAATATCTTTTGCCTTTCCACATCCAACTAACTTGTGCCATCAATCATCACCTGCCCAGTTAGGATTACCTGAATATTCTATTTCTTTTTCTTCCATTATCTTTTTTTTCTTTTTTTTACAGCTCTAGATTTTTGTACAGCTTTTAAATCTATATATCGTCCTTCTTTATAAGCCTTAGCTGTACTTCGAATTTCACGTGCCACAGACGCTTTAGAGTTTCTTTTATTCTGTAAATACTTAGCAGGTACACCTTTCTCATATTTGACCTTTCTTCTACTTTTTTTTCTTGGCACTCTTGCCTCTCTTTATGTCATTATCTTGAGAATGACCACCCCTAATAAAACTATTAACTCTCCCCATAGCCCAAGCAGCCATGGAAGCTGACCTAGAACCTGATGATAAATATGCTCCTTGTCCACGCCTATAAACTCTTGCGAGCTGTCCGTAAGTGTATTTTGACTTTGCAGCTTTTTTTCTAAGAGTTGCTTTTGTTTTTTCATTCAAAGGTTTCCTTGCAGGTTTCTTTTTCGCCATTATTCCTCTTCCATGCTATTTTTTAAATTTACCATATCTTGCATATTAATATTATAGTCAGAAACAAACTTCTCTATCAACGCATCTATTTTAGATACATTATGTTTTTTATTTATTAATTTAGACCCACAGGCTTCTGATAAGTCAATAGCCCAACTTTTTAAATCCTCTGGTGTCTTAAAAATGTTTTGTCGATTTTTTATGGACATGTCCACCTCCTATCAAATAGAAAAGTAACTTAAGTTACATCTTCTTTTTTTTCTTTTTGCCTTTTTTCATTCCGTAATGTTTTGGCATTAAGTTTACCTCCATATCGCTTGTTATATTCTGTACAGCCAAGATTACCACACTTTCGGTAGTCTGACTCTATTTTGAATTTAGTATGACATGCTTTGCACGCCAACACTAATCTACTCATGCAATAAGTATCTCATCTACAATATGGTAGCTGACTGTAATCTCCTTTACGACATTCGTAGCTAATAAATCCTTTTTTGGCACAAGCAGGGTTCGTGAAAAAAAATTTTTATTTTGGGCTTCTACTATGTTATATTTCCTGTCATACATCCAGTCTATAATGTAAGGCACTAACTCTTGTGGATTCCAATAATATAAAGTCGAAGTTGGGTATTCCCAGTAGAATAAAAAATCTGCAAACGTTTTAAGAGCAGCACCGATTTTTTTGTCTCCGTTATCTTGCACAATCATTATCTCTAATGCAAAGTTGTCTGTATCTTTTATTTGTGTATCTGTTTTTACTTCAACATACCTAGCACCTAATTCATTGTTTATAATAAATAAATCAGCACCTTTCATTTGGTCATCGAATGTAACATCCCTGCAAATAAACTGTCGTTTACCTTCTTCGTCTGTTTTTGATTCATAATATTTTTTGACAAGGGTCTCCCCTTTTTTACCAATAGCATTTTGTGTTTCGAAATCAAACATTATCCTCCTGTAAATAACTTGTTTTATTCTAGCATTATGTTTATACTATCCACAACAAATAGTTTTTTTTAACTACAGAGTTACAGGTAAGAGCTATCGGACGGCAAAAAGCTGACTGCATCTTATAGATGGACTGGGATTACCACAAAGTCAGTACCCAAGGACTCTTGAAAGAAAAAAATTCAAAAAATATGCATATATGTCCGCTATGCCCGAAAACACACTACACAGTCTACTAGTAAATAATACGTGTTTTAGACTATACATACTACTAAAACGTGTTAATATACTACATAGGGAGACTAGTGTAGTCCTTGTTTGGTAATACCTGTAAGTAACCTGTAACAATAAACATCACGCAAGTGATGGTTCAACAAACATCTTGCTGGTCTCCCACTTTTTTCTAAGTAAAATTACCAGAATATCTCGGAAACCTTACGTATATACATACCCCACCCCCTATGTTAAGACATAGGTAGCCCGACACAACGCACGGAGCATACCCCCCATTACTCTATAGTTACTCTGTAATCAAACGTTATGTCAATGAAAAGAAACGTAATACTCTAGGTACATACTGTAGTGTTTTGTATAACAAATGGTAGCCCTATGCATTGAACCATACAAAGTACAATCATCATTGCTCAAAGTACGTTATCCCAACAAAACATTGTCCCCAAGACTGCATATCAACGCCAAGCACTTGTGCATGTCGTTGCATATACATGCAGTCATTAACGGGGTACTACTACTAGTTCCCCCTTACAGAAGTAGCTTTGCTACTTGGTCGGGGTGTGCTTCTAGCACATGTTTCCTTATGAGTAAAGTATTTCTACGAAATACCTAGCAATAAAAAAACGCCCACAGGCGTTTTGAATTATTGTTGACACATAAGGGACAAATGCTCTTGCACCCTTAGTAGTAGCTCAGTAGAAAGGATAAAACAATGAGTAATTACGTAAATAAAGAAAAGAACTACGACCCTATTGGCTCGTCTGGATACTTCGGCGTAAAACGCCTTAGTGTTCCGAGCCGAAAAGGGCAGAGTTCTTTTTATCTTGTTAAGATGAATGACTTTTGGAGTTCCAAAAGTAATTCTGTTGGAACTGTTATTAATCAAGAGCCATTGACAAACTATGATTGTATCATACAGTTTGAGGCTCTTGTAAATAACAAGAAGTTCCAACTCAACAAGAACGGAACAATGCCTAAAGAACTTGTATCCATGATGGGAACTAACGAACTCGCACGCGAGTTCGAAGGAGTTCCATCATTAGACCAAATCAAAGAAATCAAGTCTGGTTGGTCTAAAAATCGTAAGGCATAGTTCCTATGTTGTATAGCTCGGGGGGATTTATCCCCCCTTGCTATATATTTTTTTTATTCTAAAAAAAAGTTTTAGCTAGTATCATACCGAAACCTACCCCCCCATACAAGAAAGAGAACCCCATACAGACCTCAAAAATTTTTTTTTCTTTCGGATATGCTATGGGGAAGTGTTCTCTTTACACGCGTGAAAAGGGATTGTCAAGTCTTGCTCTTACATGGGGAAAGTTGCAAAGCAAAAATTTTGGCGTAAGATTTTCGGCAAGACATTTTTTGTTCTTATATTTATTTATATTGTAGAAAGGAAATAGATTATGGGTAGAAAAAAGTATGTTCAACATACTCCTAAGACAAAGAAAGCATTGACTAAGGTTGTCGAGAGAAATGGTAAGTTAGTTCATATCTATGTAGATACGGGATTACCTATCATCTCTAGTACAGCAGAGTATATGCACAATGTAGAGAATGCAGTTATACCTCATACTGACTGTAGGTATTGTGGTAAATCTACTGACGCTATATCAAGTCTTTGTTACGAGTGTAGAGAATTGAACAAGGATTTAGAGATGAAGATGAAAAGGATTGCTAAGGTAACGAGAGAGCAAGTCAAGGAAGGTACTGTTACTGAAACCGATAAAGGTTTAGTTCCTGACAAGTTCGGGGTTACTGATGCAAGTTGGAAGCCCTATGCAGATACGCCTGTCATAGAGGAAGCCTATAGAACATGCAGTAAATGTTACATTGTCTTACCAAGAGACTTTGGTCGTAAAAGACTTTGTGAATCCTGCAGAAGCTAAGTAATTAGCTAGAGTACATAGCTTAATATACAGTCCCGATTAGTGTATACGTACGGGTTATGTACTCTGTGGTAATTATATTTATAGAGTGAGTATGCCTTTCTACAACCCTGTAGACATACCAACTACTACTAAGATATGCTCACTCTGTAAAGCTACCTACCAAAAGACCAAAGCCCAAGTACTTAATCGCTTTCGTGCTTGGGTTGTAGGTAGCTAGATACTCATGCAGAACTATGTTCTCCCTGTTAAAAATTGTTATTAGTCGTGTGGGTATCTAGCTATCTATGAGTAAGAGTTGTATTCAGCCCTGTTTTTCAACGACTGAAAGTAGATAGCTTAGTGCAGATATTTCATAATGTGCCTCCGTACAAATATGAGAACTCTATATACAAAGAGTTATGGGTAAGTTAACTGCTTATCAGCGTAGTAGGTGTTTATATTTTTCCCTACATAGATTGTTACGCTGTATATAGAGCGATAGTGTCTGCACTAGGCTATCTATACAGATAGCTTTCATACGAAGTTCGGTTAGGGTTAGTTCTCTATAAATTTATTTCCATAAAATAATCGCAGAGACTAGCCCTTGCCGAGAACCATAGAAAGAGAGAGATAAATTATGATATGTGATTTGTGTCATCAAGACACATACATAAAGTTATTGGTAGAAGCCAACGTGAAATCCTCTGTTTATCACAGAGTTTTGTGTCGCACTTGTGGTTACCAAACAGTAAAAAGAATGAATACAAAGAAAGGTGGTGTTTATTAATGCCAGTGTATAAGAAACGCCCTGATGATGAAGAAGCTAAAGAGTATCTAAAGCATATTCAAAGTCTGGGATTTGAAAACCATTTGCAGTATCGACCTACAAGGTTGAAGACTTTATACGGAGCTAACGTTGTGCAAATTACTCCAAGTGAAGAAAGAGTAATCAAGCATAAGTTCTCTGTTGAAGCTGCGAATTATCCAGAAGCTATGACAAAGCTATGGGAAACTATGATACAAACTGCTGTAGCAACACAGCTAAAAGCTATTGGCTCTTTGATAAAAGCATTAGTCAAAGACCAAGACTTTAAAACAACAGAAGAAATACTAGATAATGTAAGCAATATGCTTACTGATGACACATTTGCAGAAACATTCTTTGATGCAATGTATCAAACACAACCCGACATGATTGTCTTAGGTAATCCTGAGATTGTTGGCTCTATGCAAGTAGGTAGCATAAATGAAGAACAAGCTAGTGATGTTGTAGAGAAGCTAATCAAAGATGTGTTGGGGGGTGATGAAGAAGAATGAGTAAAGCAAAACTAGAACACAATAGGGATACATTTTCTGTTGTGGTTGATGATGACTTGTATCTAAGAGTAAAACTTGGACTTACTCAAAAGTATCTTACACAAGAGCAGTTAGATATTGTTGATGAAAAGACGGGAAAAATGGTGCAAAGAATACTCAAAGAGAAAGGAAAATAATGAGACTAAAAGAAGATAGTGAAATCTTTGAATACGAAGACAGTAATCCTAAGCGAGTTACTAATGAACTTGCTGTAGATTTTGTTTTCCCTATGGACGTATCTAAAGATGAAGCGATTAAGTTTGTTACAGAACAACTTGAAAACTATCCAATGGATTGGAGTATCAATATGTGGACTGTACCAAATGACGAGTAAAAGCGAGATAGAACTATTTATTCATTGTAGTAAGTGCCTTAAAGAAAAGCCAAGCTACCTAACACCAAGAGATTATTCAATGGTGGAAGTTGGTAGGACAAGTATTGGTTTGCAAGTTTGGTGCATAAGACACGAAGAAAGCATAGTTCACTTGGACTTTAGAGAAGTTGAAAGGAAATAGTATGAAATGTAAGAACTGTAATCAAGAAGTTAACAAAGCAGTAGTGTCAATAGACGATATTTTGGCTCACCCTGATATAACTCTTGATGCAGATTATTGGATAAAACAATCACACAAAAAAGAATGTAAAGGAGTAAAGACATGAGTGAGATTGACAAAGTAAGAGAGATGAGTGAGAGACTGAAGAACTGTGCTATTACAGTAGACATTCTTCGCTATCTCAATGACTTGGCTATTGATATGGGCTACAACAGAAGTCTAAATCCAGAGTTTCTTGATGAGACAATGGATACAGAACTAGCTATGAAAATGGACATAGTTGCTGACACTAGATTTCCTGTAGTTTTGTTGATGGCTACACCTCATTACTACAAGAATGGAACAGCAACTGATATGCATGTAAGACTAATGCTTGATGTTGTTGTCAAAAGCAAAGTCGGTGTTCCACTTGACAAGGAGTATGCAACTGTAACAGTTGATGTTCCTGTGGAAGTAATCAATCATCTACCGAACATACCAGAAGTTAGGTGGATTGATACAGATACCGATAGAAAAGAATGGATAAAAGTATGGGACAAAGTAGATAAGTCTAAGCTAAGTGAAGACTTTATCAAAGACTTTGAGACCTACTTACAAGAAAGGGAAGAAAGAGATGAAGAAGAATAATTGGGAATTGCTAGACCTAGTTATTGCTCATTCGCCAAGAATACTTTTGTATGGTGTTGCTGGTACGGGCAAAACTTATCAAGCTAATACTCTCAAACTAAAGAAAAATCAAAATAGCTACAATACTACGCTTACTGCAGACAGCACGGCAAGTGAATTGATGGGGCATTACATAGCTACTGATAAAGGTGGTTTTGTCTGGAAAGATGGCGTTGGTATTAAGAGCTGGAAAGAAGGTGCAAGACTTGTTATCAATGAGATAGACCATGCTGGTGTAGATGTTATGACATTCCTACATGCTCTACTTGATGACAAGGAGTTCGCAAAGTTTACTTTACCGAACATGGATAAAGAAACTGTAAGACCAGACAAAGACTTTCAAGTTATTGCAACTATGAATGGTACGCCTGATGACTTACCAGAGCCTCTTGCAGATAGGTTTCCTATCAAACTAGAGATTGATGAAGTACACCCAAGTGCTTTGGCTTCTCTACCAGCTAAACTAAAAGCTGTTTACTACGACTACAACAATGGGCAGTTCTCTGTTCGTAAATGGATTGCTTTCAAGCAACTGCTTGATAGTGGTGTTGATGAAAAAGACGCTTGTAGTGTTGTATTCAAAGATGATGCTTATGATATTCTTGAAGCACTAGGTGTGCAAGATGTCATTATTTAGCAGTAGTGTAAAAAGCTCAATCAAAGTAAAGAGCCAAAAGATACTTCCTAACTTATCTCTTGTTGGAGATGAAGTAAGGAAACATGATGTTGTATACTCTGCAACTCCATGGGAAGAAGAACTAAAAGACAGAAATGTTATTGCAGTTCCTAAATCTATCTTGTCTAACAAAATGACAGATAGAGAACATGTAGTTAAGGCTCTAATTATGAAGCATAAACTATTCAAAGGTTGGCGTTTTCTAAACAAGAAGCCTGATTTATTGTATTATGCTTTGTATCTTTGGTCGTTCAAAAGACATGCGCACTATCAAAAGGGAATGCGAAAAAAGTTACTAACTCCTGAAGAAATCAGTAGTTTACTTAGATTGCACCGAGATACAGAAGATACAGATGAATTGTCTTATGAACAGAAAAGATTGATTGAGCTAGCAAGGGAAGTACACCTTCCAGAGATAGACACTAAGTTGTATGAGATTTCTCTCATGAGACTTATTGGTAACCTTTACAGAACTAACGATATTGCTATGTTTATTAGAGATTACATTAGAGAAAATATCTTTACTGTGTATTCTTACAAAGCAAACAATAGAGAGTTGGTAGAAGTTGCAGTAGAAAGTTACGTTGATGTTCGTTTACCAAAAAATGTAATTCAACAAGACAAAAACTATCTCAACATGCTAGTAAGTTATTGTCTTACAAAAGTGCAAACTGTTCAAAGATACGCCATGAATACACAAACGGGACATTGGTATTGGAATGAAGATACGGGACGTTGGAGTAGAAAAGAATATTGGGACAAAACTAAAGTAAGAAGAAGAATTAACAAAATCTACAACTTGCTTGACAATACAAACTCCAATGATAGCTATGTAAGTGGTGGACTACCTAGTGCTAGTTATGTTGAAGTTCCAGAAGATGATACAAAACTAACATTACCTCCAGAACTCAAAGGCAAACTTGCCGAAGATATTATGGAAGATGCCGATAGAAAGCACAAACGTGCTTTTGAATGGTATTCTGGTAATGGTACTCATGGTAAGGCAAAGACTTACAAATTTCGTGGTACTAGAAAAATACACAAAGCTATTAGAGAGCTAAGGCGAAACAATAGTGATGTTGGCGTTGTACCTAGAAACATGCACAGAATGACTACAGACAGAAAAGTATTCTCTACAAAGAGAAGCGTAGCTGGGGGTAGTATGCTGATTGACTGTTCTGGAAGTATGGGCTTGAGTACACACGATATTGAAGAAATTATCAACGACTTACCTGCTAGTACTATAGCTGGGTATGTTGGTTACACAGGTGAAAGGTCGGGATTTCATGGCGACCTTCGTATCATTGCTAACAATGGTCGTATTGATGATGAAGCCATGCGAGAATTGGGAATGCATGGTAACAACTCTATTGACAAAGAAGCTCTTGAATGGTTGGCTCAACAACCAGAGCCAAGAATTTGGGTTAGCGACCAACAAGTTGTTGGTGTTTCCGAAAATGGTGGTTTTCCTACCAACTTGGATAGACAAGGGCTAGATGAAATCAAACGAGTTATGATGTTGAACAACATAATTCCAATAGAAGAAGTGGAAACTGTTAAGGCAGTAGCTAAAAAACTTGCCTTAAAATAACAAGCTATAACTCTCTTTCTAGCTTGTAAAAATAGCTCGGTGTAAAAGCCGAGCTATTTTTTTAATCTTTCTTATGCATTGCATATAAATATATTTATCTATACAGTTGTTGCAATCTAATCACAATGTGCTTATAATTAGCGTATGAATACAGAAAATACTAAACAAGACATTGCTAGTGATATTGATAAAGCTACTAAAAGAACTCGTGGTGGTATGGAACATTGGTACGAAAGACTACCTAAAGAAGCTGTACCTTTCATTAATACACTTGCAGACAGGGTTGAAAATCACGGACAGAAGGCTAACGCTAGAGTTGTTAGCGAAATACTCATGGATAAATATAACTTCGCAGTATCAAGAAGCAGAGTAAGAGTATGGCTAGTTAACTTAGAGAAACGCTATGACGAAAAAAATTGATAACGAATTAGCAAAACTGATAGCTGAAGCTGAGAGCGATAAGATAAGAGACCTTAAAGACACAAATGCACGATTACTCAAACAGATTGATAAACTCAAAGATAAGAAAGCCGACATGGTAGAAGCCGTGTTTTCTGGTGCTAGAGATGGAATGCGAACACTTCAATTTCCAGATATATCTAATCCTAAAATCAAACATAAACCCAAAACTCAAACAGAAATTTGTGTCCCATTACTCTCTGATATTCAGCTCGCAAAGAGAACCCCAGACTACGACACTGCTGTAGCTGAGGTTAGAGTTAGAAGATACGCAGAAAAGATAGTTAAGCTCACAGAAATACAAAGAGCTACTCACAATGTAAATCAATGTGCAGTGCTTGCTCTGGGGGACATTGTTGAAGGTGAGCTTATATTTCCAGGACAGTCACATTTAATAGACAGTTCATTATACAGACAAGTGACAGTTGATGGTCCAAGAATATTGCACACGTTTTTTTCAATATTACTAGAAAATTTTAAAGAAGTAGACGTATACTGGGTAATAGGTAATCATGGAGCTTTGGGTGGTAGGTCTCGTAGAGATTACAACCCTGAGACAAACGCTGATAGAATGTTAGGAAAAATACTACAGACAATGTTTGCGGGAGAAAAACGCATCAAGTTTATAATTCCTGAAGGCGTTGATAATCACTGGTATACTGTTGCTAGACTTGGTCCAAAAGCCAAGTTTTTTTGTTTTCATGGAGATAATATTCGTGGAACAATGGGTGTGCCATTCTATGGTTACAACAAAAAAATTCTGGGTTGGAAAGCACTTGCATCACAGGGACTGATGGAAGACTTTACACACGCAGTCTGTGGTCATTACCATACACCAACATCTTTATACATTAATGATGTACGTGTATGGGTTAATGGTTCTACAGAAAGTTACAACAGCTACGCACAAGAACAACTAGCAAGTATGGGTAGACCTTCACAATTTTGTTTGTTTGTGAAACCTACTAAAGGAGTTACTGCTGAGTATCTTGTCAATTTAGAGGAATAAATGAGTACAAAAACAAAAGTGGTTGCCGTTGAGTATGCAGGGGTTGGAAGTATACCTCAGTTTATTGTTAAAATAGACGGCTCATATCAATATGTACCTGTGAAAACAGGTGTAAATCCTATTGATTCACTAACAGAAGAAGAATAAAAGCTAATACAAAAGGAGAGTGGAATGGCGAAATTCAATTTGGACGACTATGAATTGGTCGAAGATAGATTAAAAAAATATTGGAAAGATAATCCTGAAGGTATGATTAGTACAAATGTTGTACACATAACTGAAGATGGAACTTGTGTAACAATCAAAGCAGATGTTACTGACAATAATGGAAGGCTTGTAGCTACAGGTATTGCTCAAGAGACCAAAGGAGATGGGTTTGCAAACACAACATCATGGGTGGAAAACTGTGAAACATCTGCGATAGGTAGAGCATTAGCTAATTGGAAGTATCAAGGAAATAAAAAGGCAAGACCGAGCCGTGAAGAGATGGCAAAAGTCAAGAGAAATTCAGTAACGCCAACCACTGATAAAAAGGAGAAGGACTTAGCTCAGGAGGATGGGAAAAAGGCTATGCCTCCGTCCTCCACTTCTCCAAAGTCTGAGGATGTAATCATAGTTACAGAAGGTACTATGAAACCTCAATGTTTATCTTGTGGTAGTGATTTGTGGGACAACAGGCAAGACAAAGCTAGTGGAAAAGTTAAAACTACATATCCTGATTGGAAATGTAAAGACAAAACATGTACAAGAATTTGGTACATAGACAGTTATGCCAATGATAAGAAAGCTCCTGAACAGTGGTATATGCCTGAAATGCCTAAAGCAAAGAGCATAGACGACATTAAAGAAGGCGAAGCTCCATTCTAAAATAGCAGAAGCTGAGGGAGAAAGGATTAAAAAAACCTCAGCTTTGCTCTAAGATTTACTTACTGATTTGTTTTTTTGCGTATGCTTTCACAACTGCTAAAGCTGCACCACCACCTGCAATTGCTGCTAACTGCAATGAATCTGCGTCAACACCTGCAAGTGGAGCTACTACTAAAGCACCGATGAACGCTTCAATAAACGTCCAAACAGTTCGTTCTAGCATATCTTTGAGTTCTTCACTCATTTTATAACTCCATGCTTCATTCCAAGGAGTCCACCCCACATCTTTCTTAAATGTGCCGTCTTGGTTTCTTCTTCTATTATTTTTTTCAAATAAATCTGACATTATGTAATATTCCTACCACTAAGTTTAGCATTCAAAACTTTGATTTCTCCACTTATCTCTTGTAGCTTTTCGTACACATCTGATTGTTCTGCAGGTTTGTCAAGCAAGTTCTGTATAGTTGTATATTCTATTGTAACTTTCTTACCTTGAAGTAATTGATTTGCTACTTTTGCATACATTTTCTTGTAAGCAACTGTGCTTGAACCTATAAATCCATCTTTAGATATTTCTAAATCTTGTTGTGTTTCTCCAACTATAAGACAACCTGATGTGTGTTCATCAGTGTTACCTGTGTGAATTAAGATATAGGTAAAGTTTGGTACGTCTTGTACGTGGAGCATACCATAATGTGCGTTCTTATATCTTTCTGAATATTTTGCATGGAATCCACCAGTTTTTCTAAATTGTATATCGTATGTTCCTTCTGGTATACAAGTTTCATGCATGACTTTTACAGCTTGATACTGGTCTTCTAATGTATAACACTCAAATAATCCATCAATAAATAATAAACCATTTGTTGCATCTGTACCAAACTGCGTTCTAACTACTGTAAGTTTCATAATCCTCCTATTTGCTTGGGTATTTGCAGTTACAAATAGACACATTTGTGTACCCATTTGGGTGTTTAAATGTCCGACACTTTACTTTCGGAAGCCTATTGTTAGTAACCATATACCTAATGTTATTATAGTGGCTAACCCAGTAACTTGCTGGGCAGAACCAGTTAATGTAAGTGTAGCTATAACTAAACCAACCAAAGTCCAACTTAGGTTAAGGGTTTCTTTTATAGCTTCTACAAACCAATCCCATACTTTTTTAATCATATTTGTCTCCTAAAAACA